>Ga0256405_10012035_pt1 | contig 10847 bp, 7 predicted proteins | sample RumenRJG_02DNA_FD_189096 | JGI IMG/M metagenome (GOLD analysis project Ga0256405, IMG submission 189096) | Bovine rumen microbial communities from Lethbridge, Alberta, Canada - RJG_02 | ecosystem: Host-associated > Mammals > Digestive system > Stomach > Rumen | place: Canada: Alberta | collected... | reverse complement strand
ATTCCAAAGTCAGCCCTAAGCCTTTAAGCTAAAAGAGCAAACAGGAAGGTCAAATGCTGGAAGTCCTGCATATATCAAAGTCCTATGGGACGTTCAAGGCTGTAAACGACATTTCATTCTCAATCTCGGAAGGCCACATCGTAGGACTTTTAGGACCAAATGGCGCAGGAAAGACTACGACAATGAAAATGATTACAGGTTTCCTGAAGCCCGACTCAGGCAAGATTATGCTGGACGGAAAGGATATAACACAGGAACCTGAACTGGCAAAATCAAAAATCGGTTATATGCCAGAGAACGTTCCATTTTACAGCGACATGATTGTGGAGCAATACCTGTCATACATTGCGGAACTTTACGGGCTGAACAAAGAGGAGCGAATTTCAAAGCTCGCAAGCGAATGTGCCCTCCTTCCTGTCATGCACAAAAACATTGGAGAGTTGAGCCGTGGCTACAGGCAAAGGCTCGGACTCGCCCACGCCCTAATGAACGACCCTCAGATTCTTGTCTTGGACGAGCCAACCAGCGGACTTGACCCGAATCAGATTTCATCAGTACGCTCACTTATAAAAGAGATTGGCAAGACACGAACGGTCATCATATCAACCCACATCCTTAGCGAGGTTGAAATGATGTGCGACCGCTCGATTATAGTCGCAAATGGTCGGATTGCCGCTGACATCTCAATGGAAAAGCTAAAGAAGCATAATCTGCGAGGCGACATCTTTATTCAGCTGGGCGGATGCACAAAACAGGAGCTTCTTGAAGGGCTTACCCGTGTACAAAACATAAAATCCGTAATCTTGATAAAAAACGCAACGCACAGCAAGCAGGGATTCGTCTCTGCCGTAATAAGACCAGAGCAAGGAACGGACCTTCGTCCCCAGTTATATTCCCTTGTAAAGCAGACTGACTGGACTTTATATGAAATGACACAAAGACACAAATCGCTTGAAGACATATTCCACAACCTTACGGCAAGAGATGATTTCTCGCAGAGACAGGAACAATAACTATGACAAAACAACAAAGGGCTATAATCGCAATAACAAAACGAGAGCTGCTCGCCTACTTCTACAATCCTGTGGCATATATTGCGACGGGACTATTTCTCGGAGCCTCGGCTTTTTTGTTTTTCAGCACATTTTTTCTTGAAGAACGTGCCGATATGCAGCGTTTCTTTTCAGGTCTGCCCATAACACTCGCTTTTTTTATCCCCGCGCTCACAATGAAGCAAATCTCGGAAGAGCGCAAGAGCGGGTCCCTTGAAGTCCTGCTCACAATGCCAGTCACATACAGGGACATGATTATTGCAAAAGCGAGCGCCGCATTCATCACAAGCCTAATAATGCTGTTGCCAACCCTTTTTTTTGTTCTGACAGCCTCCTTGTACGGTAAGCTCGACGGCGGCATAGTCCTTTTTGGTTATATTGGAGCTATTTTTCTTACGGCAAGTTTTACGGCAATAGGAATCTGTGCCTCGGCAGCCTCAAAAAGCCAGACATCAGCATTTTTAGGGGCTTTCTCGCTGTGCATGGTGCTCTCGTCAATAGAACGATTCTCCGTCGTTCTGCCACCTTTTGTTGTAAAAATAATAACAGACCTTTCCGCATACAGTCACTTTAATACCATTTCAGCAGGAATTTTTGACAGCAGGGATTTTTTGTATTTTTGCTCAATTACAGTCATTTTCGTAATACTTTCGTATGAACTGCTTAAGATTCAAATTGAAGGAAAAATAAAGATTTCAAAGCTTAACATTGCCATAATATGCGGAATATTCCTTATAAATTTATTTTCATCCAAAATATTCATAAGAGAGGATTTTACATCATCAAAAGCGTACGCTTTGTCAGCAGAAAGCACAAAACTCATAAAAAAACTTGAGCAGCCGCTTTCTGTAGAAATATTCTTCAGCCCAAACCTGCCCTACCCATACAACAATACAGAGCAATATTTGAGAAATCTTATGTACGAATACAAACTCAAAGGAAAAAAGAATTTCTCGTATGCTTTCAAGAATATGAAAGACAGCGAGAACGAATCCCATGCAAGAGCTTTAGGAATCGAACAGATTCCAATACAAGAGGTTAAGACCGCAGAGGTAGGAATCCGTCAAGCTTGGCTTGGTATTGCCCTCAGATACGGCGGTCGGCAGGAAATCATAAACGCGGCTGAATCTGCCGCAGGGCTTGAATACAAAATCACATCAAAGATAAAAAGTCTTGTCTCTGCCGATGTACTTTTAAAACAAATGAATGGTAACGCAAATCTTACTCTATATTATTATAGTGGCGAAGACAGCTTCCGCATAATCGGAATGGACGGCTTACCAAAATTCATAAGGCAGATTGCCTCAAAAGTAAATTCACGGAACCAGAACAAAATCAATTTTATAGAAACGGACACCTCCACCCTTACAGAGGAGGAAAGACTGCAAGTTTCAGAACGCTACGACCTTCCGCTTTACAACAACAAAGTTCCATTCGGGCTTACACTTGAGTACGCAGGAAAATTCGCCCGACTTCCGCTTAAAATAACTAAAAACCAGCTTGGCTCAGACACAGTAACGTTCGGGAACATTGAAAAAAACATTGAGGACACATTACTGAAGCTTGCCTCAAAAACGTTCCAGATTGGCTACGTAACAGGGCACGGGGAGCCAGTTCCATATCAGAAAGGCTCAGAGACAACGCTTTTGCAAGAAGTCCTATCAGAAAATTACGTTCTGAGCACAGTTTCACTTACATCTCCTGTGACAAGCGAGATGACGAGCCTCATAATAAACAGCCCAAAGACAGCTTTTAGCGAGCAGGAACTTTTCAATCTTGACCAATTCCTGCTCAGGGGCGGAAATGTATCGCTTTTTATCGATGCCTTTCAAGAAGTAAAAGATGACGAAGAACAGGTTGAAAAAACAGAGCTTGCACTTGGTAAGCAAAGGTTTGAGCCGATAGACACGAATCTTGAACGTCTGCTTGAGTCCTACGGAATACAAATCTGCAAGAACTATGTTCTTGACGAGAATTGTTTTATCCAGAAAGACAAACGATACGGCTTGCAGTCACTCTTTTTCGCACCCCTGTTAAAGAACGAGAGCATAAACCAAAAGCACCCAATTACAAAGAACATAGTATATATGCCTTGTATGCAGAATTCTTCAATAAATATTGTACAAGACACAAAAAAACAGGACAAAGCGATTACGCTCCTTCTCTCGTCCTCAAACAGCTCATGGCTCATGGACTCAGAGATAACGACAAATCCGTTCCTAATAAAGAAACCTGAACAAAAAACGAGCGAGAAAAGCGAGGCTCTAGCAGTAATCAGCGAAGGAATCTTTGAATCAGCATTCGAGCACTCACCTTGCGGAGAGCCGTTCATAGACCGCTCAATCAAAAGCGGACGGCTTTTTGTCACAGGAAGCTCAAAGTTGCTCTCATCAGCACTTCTGAAAAATCCGCCCAATGCAATATTTATCCGCAATATAATGGATTACATGAACGGTGAGGCTGATATGTGCCTTATGAGAACAAAGGGGCTTTCTACGACTATGCTCGAAATAAAAAGCTCACGCTCAGCGGCAAGGGTAAAATGGCTTAACATCGCAGGGCTTCCTGTACTGGTTGCAGTGGCTGGATGCGGAGCCTACATATTGCGTCGCCGAGAAAAGCAAAGAATCCTGCAAAAGTATCTGTCTCAAAAAGTATATTGATATTACTCTTTATAGTAACTAGAATATGCTCCATGAATAGCGATTTAGCACACAGACTGAAAAGAATCTTTGTTCAGATTGAAGATTATGAATCTATAATCATACTATCACTTATTGCTCTTCCATTGGGAATAGTAATAGGATTAATCGAAGTAATTTTTGCAAAAGGTCTTGAATTATCAACAAACATGCGGCTTGAACACGTAGTGCTTTGCACGGCTTTTCTGCCTGTTGCGGGGCTTATCATAGCGTTCGTGTATGCGACCCACGGCAAGAATGCGGCAGGTGGTATGGGGCTTGTATTTGAGGCATCCCGAAAAAAAGAAGAAATTCCAAAACGCCTCGCACCGCTCGTAATGTGCTCCAGCTGGCTCACACACTTGTGCGGCGGCAGCGCAGGGCGAGAGGGTGTCGCAGTTCAAATTGGAGCAACAATCGCAGACCAGATTGGTCAAAGGCTCAGAATCCGTAACTGTCGCGAGACACTTATTATCTGCGGAATTGCTGCTGGCTTTGCAAGCCTTTTTCAGACTCCGTTCGCGGCAATTTTCTTTTCGCTTGAAGTTCTTGTTTGCGGCGAGCTAAAGTACAAATCGCTTTTTCCAGCAATAGTTGCGGCTTTCTCTGGATATTTTACAGCTCACGAATTTGGTCTTGAAAAGTTCTATTATTACATTCCGCCAGAAGAGCTCACTCTTACGCTGACGCTAAAACTAATTGCACTGGGAATCATTTTCGCCGCTGCAGGAGTAATTTTCTCAGAATCCTTGAAGCACACAAAACGTCTGCTTGCAAGAAAGATTCCAAATCCACTTCTCAGAATCTTTATATGCGGCTCAATTTTAAGCGTCCTGTTCATTTTACTTTATAATGGCCGCTATTCTGGTTTTGGAACAAATATAACGCTCGCGGCGTTAACGGGCGATGAAATCTATTACTGGGACTGGATTCTAAAACTTTTGCTTACAGTTGCGACTCTTTCTGTGGGATTTCAAGGTGGAGAGCTTACGCCTCTGTTCTCTATTGGAGCAAGCCTAGGTGCTGTGATTGCAGCACCATTCGGTCTTCCTTTTGATTTTGTCGCTGCATTGGGATTTACGGCATTGTTCGGAAGTGCAACGAATACATTTCTTGCCCCAATACTAATTGGAGCGGAGTGTTTTGGAACAAACAACCTCTCGTCAACGGTTGTAGTTTGTGCGGTAGCATTTTTCAGTAACTTTGGCCGCTCAATCTACGGCAGCCAAAAGCAACTGAGAATTTGATTTAGGGCAAAAGCTTGAGCTCCTGCCCTAAATGCCTATACTTCGAAATCAAAGCAAGAACGGATTTTTGTGTACGGACGCACAGCACCGTCTGCAACTGCGACGTGTGCTGGGTGAACGGAGTATCCTTTCAGGCTCTCGACATTTTCAAATGTTGAGTCCAAAAGCAAATCTCCATTTGAAGATGGAAGCCCCTCTGTCCGTACATGGATTTCAACCATGCCAGGAATTTTTCCTGCAAGTCCTTCCAAACCAGATTTTATATTAGCTTTTACAGTCTTTTTTTCATCTGCAGAAAGCTCATCTTTCAATGTCCAAACGATAATATGTTTAACCATTTCAAACTCCTGATGCAATGTTGCTAAAGTGAGGCTCAAAAAACTTCAATTTTTTGAGCCAACTTTGAAACAACAGCAATTCTATTGCATTAATTTAGCATACTTTTGTGCAAGTCTCTTGCTCTTAACGGCTGCAAGCCCGCAATAATTCGCCGGATTTTCAAAGAATGTTGCAGGGTTTTCGATTCCGAGCTTTTCGAGCTGGGCTGTGATTTTTGCGAAAGCCTCTTCGTGAGTCTTGAGAACTTCAAAGAAAGTCTTTCCGCTTTTTTCTGCTTCGAGAGTAATCTTTCGGATAACTTCGTGGCCGTCGTTCACGCCAGCTTCGCCGAGCAAAATGTATGCAGGCTCAGCAAGAACGCCACCCTTGACTTTTCCGCCTGCTCCCTGAAGATTGCGAGCCATTCCTTCTTTATCAGCCTGAAGACCTTTGACAACAGAGTTCATGCGGGCAACTGCCATTGTGAAGCCTGAAACATAGTCTGCGATGAATCGCTGGCTTGCTGAGTTTGTCAAATCTCGCTGATGCTCTGAAATCTGGTCCATGTAGAAAGTGATAACTCTAGGGCACATTGCCTTCCACAAAGATTTAACGTGTTCGCTGTTCCATGGGTTTCGTTTCTGTGGCATTGTTGAAGAGCCGACCTGTGTGCTTGCAAAATACTCGAAAACCTCACCGATTTCGCTGCGCTGCAAGTTTCGCAAATCGTCTGCAAGGTTTGCGATGATTCCGAATGCTACGTTCATCTCCAAAAGGAGTCGGAGAACATGCTCAGGCTCAACGAGCTGGTTTGAATATTCAGATGGCTTGAGGCCGAGGAATTCTGTGTAGATTCGCTCAAGTTCCTCAGGATCTTTTACAATCATGCTTGGACCGTTGTATGAACCAACTGGGCCTGCGAGTTTTCCAACGAGATCATTTGAAAGCTCTTCGATGCGGAGAATTGATTTTCCGAGTCGGGCAACGAATTCTGCGATGCTCCATCCAAAAGTGATTGGAACTGCGTGCTGACCGTGTGTGCGACCTACCTGTGGAGTTGCACATTCACGCTCTGCGATTTCACAAAGATATTTTTCGAGCTGTTTGAGTTCTGGAAGAACGACATTTTTTGTTACATCTCTCATTCGGCAGCTCAAAGCTGTGTCAAGAATATCGACCGAAGTTGCTCCCAAGTGTATGAGAGGCCCGATTTCGGCATTAACTTTTGTTTTCATTACGTTGACAAGAGCGCGGATGTTGTGCTTTGTCTTTTCTTCTTCGGCGTAAACTTCTTCCGGGTCAATGTTTGCTGCGACATCGTCCAAAGTTTTTGCGAGCTCGTCAGTCAAAGAGCCGCGAACCTTAAGATGAGCCTTAACAAGAGCCGCCTCACACTTTGCACAAGAGCGGATTGAAGCCTGCTCAGAAATGTACTGTGAAAGTCCGTCAAAAGCCGCTTTCTCAGAAAGGGAATAGCGGTGGTCGATACAAGAGAGATTCTCAAAAATATTGCGTGTTTCCATACATAGAATTATAGCGAAAAGCAGAAAGTATGAGAAGTTAGCAATTAGAAATGTGAGTACATTCAAAAACTTTAGTTTTTATATAAAAAATTATATAAAAACCCTATAAAATTGGTAAAAACTCTAGACCCATAAAACTAATTCCTTTATTATTCAATCTTATGCAAGAAAGTTTGGGTTGCAACTTCTTGCCCACTGGTACGTCCAGTTTTTGTTATCAAAACAAAAGGTGGTACTTTCATGTTCAGACGTGAAGACTACATTTCAGATTCTGAGTGGGAACGGTTCATGGATTTCTCAAAAGATCTTGAGACTCCAAACATTGTTATCAACCTCCATCAGATTAAGCGCAATTTTATAAAACTGCGCGATTCACTTCCATACGCCCACATCTACTATGCTGTAAAAGCTAATCCGGGCGAACCTGTTATTAAATTGCTTGCCGATCTTGGCTCCAATTTTGACATTGCCTCAAGATACGAACTGGACAAGGTTCTTGCTCTTGGTGTATCTGGGGACAGGCTTTCTTACGGAAACACAATAAAGAAAGCAAAAGACATCCAGTATTTTTATGAGAACGGCGTTCGTATGTTTGCCACCGACTCAAAAGACGACCTCAAAAACATCGCAAAATTTGCACCAGGAAGCCGCGTTTACGTGCGAATGCTCGTAGAAGCTGGACAGAGTGCGGACTGGCCTCTCTCTCGCAAATTCGGCTGTCATCCTGACATGGCTTATGATTTGCTCGTACAGGCAAAAGAGCTTGGACTCACTCCATACGGTGTAAGCTTCCACGTAGGCAGCCAGCAGCGCGATATTGGTGTTTGGAACGATGCAATCGCAAAAGCTTCTTATTTGTTCTCATCATTGGAAGAAGAAGAAGGCATAAAGCTCAGCATGATCAACATGGGAGGCGGATTCCCTGCTCACTACATTCAGCCAACGAACGAGCTTTCAGATTATGCTTCAGAAATCACACGATACCTTCACGATGACTTTGGCGATGACATTCCAATGATTATTCTTGAACCAGGACGCTCATTGGTCGGCGACTGCGGAATCCTTACAAGCGAAGTAGTACTCGTAAGCCGCAAGAACAACACAGCTTTGCAGAGATGGGTCTATCAGGATTCAGGCAAATTCAACGGTCTTGTCGAGACAATGGACGAGGCTATCAAGTATCCTGTAATCTCAACAAAAGACTCTCCTGACGCAAAAGAAGGCGAGGTAATTCTTGCAGGTCCAACTTGTGACAGCGCGGACATCATGTACGAAGATGTCAAATACAAGCTTCCGCTTTCACTTAGAGCAGGAGACAAGCTCTACTGGCTCTCTACAGGGGCATATACAAGCACGTATGCAAGCGTGGAATTCAATGGATTTCCGCCATTAAAAACCTATTACATGGAATAGCCCAAAAAAAAGAACATGGTTCAAAACCATGTTCTTTTTTATTCAGCAGGAAGCTCTTCCAAGTCGGATTCAAGCTCATCTACATATTCATTTGAATTCTCCCGCTTAAGAACAATTATTGTCAAATCATCGTCAAGTGGCACTCCGTCAGTAAAGAACGAGAGTCCATCGATAAGATTGCCCAATATAGTACGGGCATCGCTCTTCGCGCTTTCCATAATTATTTTCATAACACGTTCTGCACCGAACTGCTCGCGCTCCTTGTTCATTGACTCCAGAAGGCCGTCCGTATAGAACACAAGGATGTCATCCGTTGCCATTTTAAATTGTATATCAGGAAAGCACACATCGATGTCTTTTATGCCGATTGCACCATACTGAAACTGAGAGTCGTCATGCACAATCTGGCGGATTCCTTTCTCGGCCGCATTATACAGGAACGGCTTTGGATGCCCCGCATTTGACATATCAACGGTACAGACATCATTCTCGTCAAAATCTGAGAACTTGAACAAAAGACCTGTAAGATAATTCTCTATATCCCCCTTCTCCTCAAGTATTTCCTCATTAATCTTGTAAAGAGCCGTAGAAAGCTTTCGGTTGCCTCGTATCGAGTCAAAAGCACGGAAAATAACATTTTTTGCGAGCATTGTTATAAGGCTTGCCGCGATACCATGACCAGAAACGTCAAAAAGAGCAAAGCCGTTGAGCGTGTTGTTATCGTAATAGTAGTCGTACAAATCGCCAGAAATCTTTGCCACAGGATTATAGCAGATTGCAATGTCCCAGCCCCTGAAAGAAACTTTTGGGAATGGGAAGAACTTTTGCTGCACAATTGAAGCCATCTCCAAGTCAATGTTAGCGCGGTTCATCGCGTGCTCCAGCTCCTCGTTCGCATCGGAGAGATTTTTCGTCTTTAACGCGACTTCTTTTCTAAGGTTCTTGTTCAGATATTCGTTCCTGTACTGAATCTTAGCGTAATTGGCAGCAAGCATGACTATGAACAGGATAATCGTAAGCGGCCACGCAAACAGAGAGAAGAACGGATGATTGTTATTGTTCATAAGACCGCGGACAATAATATCCATGAAAGTTCCCACCAACAAAGGCGAGAAACCTAAAAGCATAATAAGAGCCCTTCTACGCTTTTTTTTCTCAATCAAAGCCAAAACAAACTGCTTTATTCCCAAGCAAAGCTGAACTAAAAGAAGTATCAGCATAAAAGGGCAAATTGCCATAAGGAAGTTGTAGTTTGGTGCTAGAAGCGTAAGAATAACTTGAAACAACAGTATAAATGCCATTAGGTATTTTTCAAACTTTGAGAACTCTTTATGCACAAAACTGGAGATAAAGTGAGGCAAAAAGAAAATAATTATATAAAAGCTTATGCAAAGGAAAAATTTTAAGAACTCATAATACGGAAGCCTGTGATATTTGAACAAAGGAAGCTCTGCAGTAAAGAACGGAACGATAAAGAACGTTGTGAACAAGGCCAACTGTGAAAAAAATAAGTTCGCTTTTTCCTTTTTGCGCCCCAAATAAAACAGAATGAACAGAATGTAAGCCAACAACAGACAGCCCTCTAATAACAGCAGAATCCTTGAATGTGTAAAGGATGTCATCTCTACGGCTCTTATCACATCATCTTCCGTTCCAATGAATATGATATCAGAAATATCGGCTTTTCCGTGTGCCCACACTTTTATGTACAATGTATTCGGAACATTTTGATGAACTCTATCTTTAAGAAAGTAGAACCCTTGGCACATGAACAAATCGCACCATTCATTCGGCGGAAATTCACCGCTACTACCAGCATAAGCACCGTTAATCCAGACATTTGCGGCAAAATGCAGATTATTCACAAAAAGTCCCAGATTGTGCTCTTTAAGTCTTTCAGGAAGGACAAATTCCGCTCTAAGCCATATATAACTTCCCTCAGAGCCGACAAGTGACTTTATGTTAGCTCTTGGTTTTATATCAAATTTCTTGAATTGGTCTTTTTTTGCCTCAGCCTCAGCGATTGAACTGTCAGCCGAGCACGGAAGCCAATAGAAAGAATCAGAAAGGAATAGACGATCCTCCCTTACTGATGGTGCACAACTGCACAACAGAACTGGGCAAAGTATTATAAAAACGAGAAAATACTTATATATGTTAGGAGGTACCCTCATATTATATATTATAGCATATATTTAAAAAAATAAAAAGAAATATTAGAGATATTAGAGATTTTTTGAATTTATAACGGGCAAACGACAAATTTTGTTTGGATGAATGTCGAGTTTCTGAAATCAAAACCCGACATTCACCCTAGTATATAAAACTCAGCATCAGACCTAACTAAGCCAAGCAAGCGTCCAGCTCTGCTGAAATAGCTTTCTTATCAAGGTTCTGTCCGATAATGCAAAGCTTAACCATGCGGTCGCCAACTTTCTCGTCCCACTCATTTTTAATCTGAGGGTTCTGAGCAAGAATCTTCTTCTGCTCTTTTTCAGGAGAAGCCGCAATCCACTGTCCGCTGTAGCCAGCCTGAATCTGTCTTCCGCTTGTCTCGAACACATAAGCCATGTCCTGCTCATCGCTGAACCAAAGCAAGCCCTTGCAGCGAAT
>Ga0256405_10012034_pt1 | contig 10847 bp, 13 predicted proteins | sample RumenRJG_02DNA_FD_189096 | JGI IMG/M metagenome (GOLD analysis project Ga0256405, IMG submission 189096) | Bovine rumen microbial communities from Lethbridge, Alberta, Canada - RJG_02 | ecosystem: Host-associated > Mammals > Digestive system > Stomach > Rumen | place: Canada: Alberta... | reverse complement strand
GGCTGACCGCTTGTTTGCCATGCCCAAGTTTCATCCATAACAGGTTTCTCCCCTCTCATTTCTTTGCAAGTCATGTGGATACTGCTTCTAGGCAGATTCGCGCTTCTCTTAACTTACTGACATTGCCTTGGCTCCATTCGTTAATATCCTTACGTGTCACTATTCCAATAGTGATAATGGCTGTGATGTCGGGGTCAAAAGCCAGTTTTTGATATCAAAAAGTCTGGAATGAGCTGCTTGATGTACTACATATAGTGATCTTCCCTACGAAGAAACACTATATGTAGATCTGAAATTTTTGGAAAAAGCAATTGACCCCGACATCATTCAATATATCATTTTACTGATCATTACAATATATGCTTTCATAGATTTTTCCCCAATCTCTTTCTATCATCATATCGTCTATACCTCTTTCACATCATAAAAGCTATTGATAAGAGTTGCTGTGTGGTTTTTTACATCATATCCTTAGATACCTTTTTCATCAACATTTCTTCCCTAATATTGCCCATATCATAAGTGTTGATGAAAGTTATGCACTTCAAAATCGTTGCTTAAAAAACTAATGGTCGTTGAGTACATCCATTTTGAAGCTGCTAGATTACATTCTTTGTAATTCTGCTATAACATCAACGTCATAGCCTTTTTTCGCACCACTTTCACTGGCAAAAGTTTTGAGAACCGTGCCATTATCATAAACTCCTATTACGCGCTCATAATAGAGGCCAGTCCATTCAAGAACTGATCCATGCAAATATCCATTCTGTACATAGGTTCCCTCTAGGAAGCAAGCTCCAGCACTCCATTTCTGTGACATTGATTTGCCATCACCAGCAACTCCACGAACTTTGTCTATTGTCCCATAAAGTTCTCCATCTTTCATACGGATGGTTATCTCACTTCCGCTACCCGAACCTGATACAATCCGATAACGCCCTACTAAATCTTGGACTGATGTTGCATTCGCTTGCGAAATATCCACTGAAAATACTGCGCAGACTGTCATCATCACTGTGCACAACAACAAACAAATTTTTTTCATTTTGACCTCCATTTCATCGCTGTTTCCAATGACACAAGCCATTCATTCTGAAGCTTTTGCATAGATGAGCATCTTCATCAACACTTATGATATGGGCAATTAAAAACCAAAGACACATCAGCTTATCTTTTCACAACACATCCTCAATCCGTGCCGCCTCCGGATAACCGTTGAGCATCCTGCCGCCAGAAGGCCCTCCACCGGAATTCCCACCATTGGCATTACTCGTTGCGTTCGTCTTCTTCCTTGGCTTTCTGAACTTGTCGCGTTCCGCATCCACAGGCGCATTGAATTCGGCAAGTTCCTGTATTATTGCGGGACGGTTCTCCTGAATCCATGCCACGGCATTTTCAGGAAAATGACCTTCGTTGTCCTGCCAGTTGTCCTCGTTGCTCGCAAGGGAAATGTCATTCGTTCCACGTTTCGGATTCCCATCATGGTCATAATAGTCCAGAATGAAATAACACGCATGCTCTACATCAATCAGCATATGCCATCGGCCAAATGTTTCTTCGGCAGGGAAGAAACCAAGGGCAAGACCGCGAATGTTTTTCGTGATTTCGCAATCAAGATACTTGCGCCCTTCCCATTCCCTGACATGCAACGTCTTTTGGTTGAGCTTCGCCACAAAATACTCTCCTGCCAGGAGATTGCCTTGCTCTGACCAGATGGTCACCTTGTCCTTTGCCACGCAAGAACCGGATATGGCCAACAATAGAACAAGGCAGAGCAACAGAATATACGGTTTCCTTTTCAAATCAACATCCTCCTTCGCCAATACAATCTTCCGGTGGCCACTATTCCATGGTATTTCAGCAAAGAGAATTTTTTTGACTCTGGCAGGAATTTGAGACCAACATATCGAATAGCCTACTAATAATAGAAAAATGCAAATCAAGGATTCATGGGTGGTCGAAATACCATCGATTTCCAGCCATCTACTCATGTGTCCATTTGTGGAACGTGGAACGCGACACGCCCAATTGCCGTGCGGCTACACGTTCCGAAAGTTCTCCTGCCGCCCACCTCGCACGAATGGTCTCATAACCCTCCGGCTTCTTCATCGGTTTCCTGCCGAACTTCACGCCCCTTGCTCGTGCCGCCGCAAGCCCTTCCATCGTACGTTGATGGTTCATGGTGCGCTCCGTTTCGGCAACATAGGAGAACACTTGGATGACCAGATTCGAGATGAGCTTTGCCGTGAGGTCGTTGCCGTACTTCTTCCGTGTGTCGAGCAGCGGCAAGTCAAGCACCACGATGGCGGCTCCCTTCTCGCGGATGATGATGTCAAGCTGCTTGGTCATCTCGTCATAATTCCTGCCGAGACGGTCAAGGCTTTTCACGACCAAGGTGTCGTTCTCCGATAGCCGTGCCATGAGGTCGCTCCATGCCGGGCGGTCGAAGTCCTTCCCGCTCTGCTTGTCTACAAAGACGCACTCGCGGGGAACGCCGAACTCGTCCATTGCCGCCCACTGGCGGTCTTCTCGTTGGGAAATGGTAGATACACGGATGTAGCCATAAATGTTGTTCATGTGGATTCCTCCTCATTCTGTAGAAAAATGTACTTTAATTGTAGAAGAATCCTTGATTTTGTATAGCTACCGATATTACCATAACTTTTAGTTATAGTGAAATATCATTTTGCAAAAAAAAATGGGCCACAGTACGATTTCAAGGTACTGTGGCCCATTTCAAATCCCCGTCCCATCCCGGAATACCACGGTCATGCCGCCATCCGCGCCCACCGTCACATAATCCACCATCGAGCCCCACAGCCGCTCATCGAACTCCGCCACAGGCTCGGTCTGTGCTTCAAGCGTCCTGATGAATCCCGCCAACCTCTCGCTCTTGGCTGACCGCTCGGCGATGGCCTCTGTCACCTTGTCGAACCGTGCCTTGGTTTTTTCGTACCGCTCCACCAAGGCATTGTAGCGTTTCTGGTATTCCCCTTGGTCTTGGGCGATACGGGCGTTCTCGGCGATGCAGTTCTGCGTCATCTCCACCAACACCGCAAGTTCCTGCCCCAAGGCGGCTTTCTCCCGCTCCAACTCCGTGGTGTCGCAGAGCGTCTGCTGGACGAGGGTTGCGTTGGCAACAATCTCCTCCCGCTCCGTCACCAGACGGTTGAAGGCCGTGACGAAGGCTGTCTTGACCGCATCCTCCGTCACATGGGGCGTTTGGCATTTATGCCCGCCGTACTTATGGTTGCAACGGTAGATGACCCTGCGGTATTTATCCGTGGAGTGCCAGACCTTTGCTCCAAACCAACCGCCGCATTCGCCGCATTTTATCTTGCCGGAGAAAATGCTCACGCCGCTGTACCTGCCGCCCTCCCGCTTGCGCCGCGCCACCTCCGCCTGCACCATCTCAAAAGTTTCCGGGGCTATGATGGCGGGATGGCTTTGCTCCACGAAGTAGCCGGGGACTTGCCCGGTGTTCTTGACCACCTTCTTCGTGAGGAAGTCCGGCGTGAAGGTCTTTTGGATGCGGGCGCAGCCCGTGTACTTCTCGTTGGCGAGGACTCCGTTGATGGTAGCGGCGTTCCATTTGGTCTTTCCCGTAACCGTCAGGATTCCCCGCTTGGTCAGTTCCTTGGCGATGGCGCAGGGAGTCAGCCCCTCGATGAACAGCCCGAAGATAAGCCGCACGGTCTTGGCCTGCTCCTCGTTGATGGCCAGATTGCCGTCCTCCCCCTTGTCGTAGCCAAGGAAGCGGGTGTATGCCACGGTAAATTTCCCATCAGACATCCGTTTCCTGATGCCCCAGGTCACATTCTCTGAAATGCTTCGAGCCTCCTCCTGACTGAGCGATGCGAGGATGGTCAAGAGAATTTCGCCGCGCCCATCGAAGGTATGAATATTTTCCTTCTCAAACCAAACCTCCACCCCATTTTCCTTGAGTTTCCTTATAGTTGTAAGGCTGTCAACGGTGTTCCTTGAAAACCTATGTCGATATTCACCAACCCCAGCCCTTCCTTTTCCACGGCAATAAGGTCATACCGTGTCTTCCGGGCAGGATTGTCTGCCTCCGATAATATAACCCTCGCATTGGAGAGTAGAAGTTCCTTGCATCTGCCGGTGTTCTTCACATGGACGGTTTCTGTCTGACCATTGACATCCACATGGGCAATAAAGCGGTTGGGGCGGGAGAGGAAATGTGCCTCTACTGTCTTGCGATATCTCATTTCGGTATCCTCCGGCTTTCCATTGTCAGTCCTGCCCTTCCCGTGATAAAATTACGACATACATGAAACAACCTATGCGCGAAAGGAGACTCTCTATGCTCCATATCGGATGCCATCTTTCATCGGCCAAGGGCTTTCTCGCCATGGGCAAGGAGGCTCTCGCCATGAAAGCCGACACCTTCGCCTTCTTCACTCGCAATCCCCGTGGCGGCAAAGCCAAGGACATCGACCCCACCGATGTCGATGCTTTTCTGGCCTTTCATCGGGAGCACCATTTTGTCCGACTGGTGGCGCACGCTCCCTATACCATGAACCTCTGCGCCGCCAAGGAGCATATCCGCACTTTCGCTTTGGAGATGCTCACCGATGACCTTCGCCGTATGGAGGCCACCCCCGGCAACTACTACAACTTCCACCCCGGCAGCCATGTGGGGCAGGGCGCCGGGAAAGGCATCGAGCTCATCGCCGCTGGGCTGAACCGTGCCATGTTCCCGGAGCAGACCACGACTGTTCTCTTGGAAACCATGGCGTGGAAAGGCACGGAGGTGGGGTCGGGCTTCGAGGAACTCCGCGCCATCATGGACAGAGTAACCCTCAAAGACAAGTTGGGTGTGTGCCTCGACACCTGCCATGTTTGGGACGGCGGCTATGACATTGTTGCCCATCTGGACGGTATGCTTGCTGAATTTGACCGCATCATCGGCATCGACCGTCTGAAAGCCATCCATATCAACGACAGCCTGAACCCTCTTGGCTCCCATAAAGACCGCCATGCCCGTATCGGCGAGGGATGCATTGGGCTTGCGGCTCTGTCGGCTGTGACCAATCACTCAAAACTGCGCCATCTGCCCTTCATCTTGGAAACGCCCAATGACAACGACGGATATACCGAGGAGATTGCCTTATTGCGGGAACATTTCCATGAAACATTAAAACAGATGTAACAGGATGTGTCAGCTAGCCTTCTGCTGATTCCCGTGCATCATCAGTTCCTCTGCAATGGCCTCGCTTCTAAGACGCATTAAAATATCATCTTCGTGTTCCCGCGAAAGAAAATTCATGCTGCCGTACCAAACCAAATCCTCATCCATGACTGCAAAATGGCAATTCATCCCCACCATTTCACGGACATCAATTGCGGCACTCCTCATCTCCCTTTTCATGGACTGGATAAACAGGCCGAGGCGTCTTGCTTTTTCGGCAGCGGTATCCATGGGCTTTGGCCGGCGCAAAGCAGTCGCATCACGCTCCTGCGCCGACACTAGCCCATCCATGGGCTTCGCCGACACTTGTACTGGTTGCCAGGAGATGCCGTGTGAGTCAAGCAGACCCTTGAGCCTGCCCACCTCGGCAGTAAGCCGCCCGATCTCTTCTTTGAGCCGTTCTATCTCCGTCATAGGGACACCTCATTTTACCTCGATGGACAAAATCTTCTCTAAGCTGGATTCCTCCACGCAGCCATGCCTGCTCCAGTCTGCCGTCTGTCTCCTTGCGCCGCACGACTTCCATGCCCAATACCTCCGAGAAAAAACGGATGCTCCACTCAATATCTCGGACGGTCACGGCCGCGTGCTCCAAATAAGAAACTCTCTTTTTCATGGCAATACCCCTATCGTTTGGGCGATGATAACATGTTGTCCTTCCCGTAGATGAGCCGCCTTGCCGAAAGTTTCCTGGTCAATGGAGCCGCGTATACAAGTCCCAAGCCCTTCGGCTGCGGCTGCCAGCCCCACACTCTGTGCCATTGCTCCGGCGGCAACACTGTCAAACACCGCTTGCTTGTCGGCGGGAGGAACACGACGGGCACTTTGCCATACGGCAGAATCCGACACATAAACCAATGTCAAGGGAGCCTTTCCCACAAAGTATTGCCCTGTGGTCGTTGCCATGCGGAAGTTCCTCGAAAACCCTTGATATAAGGGCTTTCGAGAATTGCACCCAAACCTATAATTCACAGGCACTTCGACGTGCATCGCTATTTGTCGTAAAAAAGGTTTGAACGATTAGAGATGGAAGTCGAACGGAAGATGTGAAAACAAGTGCCGCCATCGATAAGCACCACCATCGACCATCTTGAAAAATCTTCCTGCATGGGGTAGAATGAGAGCAGGAGACTATGGGAAGGAAGGACACACATGGCTACCGATAGCGAAACCGTGGACGGCGTGCTGATGGACGATGACAACGCCTCCTATGACAAGGCCGCCAAGCGGTTTCTATCCAGAATATGGTTGCCATCATGGTCTACCTGGGCAACAAGGCCACGAAACACCGCCTGCTGAGGCTGCTCCACCTGATTTTCCTGGACAAGCTGAAAGCGGCAGAGAAAAAGACGATTTTGAAACGGGACTACGACTTGGTGCTGACACCGGTTATGGAAGAGGAGTTGACGAAGATGGGCAGTTTGGCATTGGGCATCGCTGACAGGGCAAAGACCGAAGGAATACGAGAGGGTGAGAAAAACGGTGAGCACAGGGTTATGGAGGCTATCCGTATGCTCAAGGATAATTTGCCCCTTGATACCATAGTCAAGAAAACAGGAATTACGCTACAACGCTTGACGGAACTAAAAGCTATGCTCTAACTATGTGATTTTCGATGATGAGTCTGCTTTGGGAGTCGATTCTCGAAGTAGGCTCATTTTTTGTATTCACAACAAGTGATACCTCACTACACACCCCCGCCCGAATTTTTGCCGACAGCTTGTCATTTTATGATATGAAGCCTCCTGCCCGAAAATGCGAAGTGCCCCAACCCCTTATATATAAAGGGCCGAGACACTTCGTGCATTTGTATCATATCTTTGCTATTGATTTCTTCCAATGTGACAATATGATACGATCTCTCCCGGTTGAGCTCCTCAATGAAGGCCGCCAGTGTGGTGGTCTTGCCGCTTCCCGTCCTTCCGGTCACCAGGATCAATCCCTGGTCGACTTCCTTCATTTTCTGCCACGCCTTCCATGCGCCGATCTCCGCCAAACCCGGAATCCTCTCCGGCAGCAGGCGGAGGGCAAGTGCTGGCCAGCCTTGCTGATAGTAGGCATTGACACGGAAGCGCCTTCCCTCGAAGGTCCAGGAAAGGTCAAGATCCCGTTCTCTTTCCAGCCGTTCCCGCTGGCTGTTGTTCAGGATGGAGGAACAGAAATCTGACAGGAAGGACTCCGTCAGCGGACTATTGTCCATGGCCTGCAATTCTCCATCGCATCTCATATGGGGCCTCTGCCCCACGGTCAGATGGATATCCGATGCCTCTTTTTCCATCGCTTTCCTGATAAGGTCACGCCCATTGGCACCATCACACATGGATATCGCCTCGCAATTCCTGATGATACTATACTTCATTCTACATGCACAGCCTAATACCTGCAAGAAAAAAATGCACCTCCAGCGGAAGTGCTTTTCTTATGCCTTGACCTCGCTGCCATCGCGGAAGGTGAAGCATATTTCACCATGCCTGTATACGGTAACATGGTCCACGATTGCTCCCCACAGGCTGTTGTCAAAATCCGTCACCACCTCTGGCAAGTCAGCAACAGACTTGATGAAATTATCCAGCTCACGCTTCCTGGCCTCCATTTGCATAAGTTTCTCCTTGGCTTGCTGGTACCTGTCACATGCCTCTTTGTATTTGCTGACTAACTCATCGTGGCCTTTACGGTATGCTACCTGGTCCCTCGCCATTCTTGCATTAGCGGCAATGTCACTTTGCACAAGGCCATAAGCGTCATTGACCTCATGCCATTTTTCCTGCCCGCCTGGAGCCTTTATGCCCAATTCCATAAGTTTCTTGGCTATGGCACCGTAAGACAGCCTGATGAGGAATTCACCGTAGATGAACTTGATAACCTTAGCCTGTTCATGGTTTACGACAAACTCACCATTCTCTCCCCTGTCATAGCCCAGAAAGTGGCTGAATGCCACCATCTCCTTGCCGTCTGCAAATCTTTTCCTGTGTCCCCATTTTACGTTTTCCGAGATGGAACGGCTCTCCTCTTGGGCAAGGCTGGCCATGATGGTCAGGAGCACTTCCCCTTTACCAATTATTCTGATACAATCTAACGATGCACCCCCTATACTCGCTTAACGATGCACCCCCTTGCACCCCCCTGCCTATCGTTAAGCGAGTATCGCCGCAAAGTCGCACGGGACAAGGCTTCGGCAAAAAGAGAAGGGTGTGCATTTGCACCCCCTCGTCGAGGATTTTGCACCCCCAGTTCATATGTCGAATGGTTTTGTAATGGCAATAGATGTTTATAGCCAAGTGGCCCAAGTGCTTTGCAGTGGTATCTTTGTCGTGAATTGCACGGTTGCCGACCATTTCGTTTTTTTCCACTCGCCATTTTCCTTGCGGTAATCACATTTGCATTTCAGGGCGTTCATGGTGACTTCCGATATACCCTGCAATTTTTTTGCCATGTTGAGCATAACATATTCATAGGTTTCGGCGGTATCATCGGACAGTTTCGTAATGAGCTGCTGACCGGTAAAACCGAAAGTAAACTCGCAGGCATCGAAAAAGCCGCAAAAAAGCGGAAATTCTTCGTCAATGCTTCCATGTATGGCCTGTTTGCCGTCCAAAAACATCTCAAGAACGGCATCGTTCGAAAAGACGGTACGCAAAACTTCATAATCTTTGTTGTCCACAGATACCCAATGCTTATCAAAATTTTGCCGAATGGCCAAGCGGTCTTCTATCTGGTTTGCAGCCATAATCTCCCCTCCCGAATTTTCCTCTTTCTTGACCCATGGCATGGCAAGCCCGATATCGGTACTGAGTTTGCCGCGACCGAAAGACATATTTTCAATCGGCAGGGGATACATCATCATGCTTACATCGTCCGGGCCGATGCCGACTTTTTCCTTGGCGTAGCGAGTGACAAGTTCGGCAAGTTTCCGCTTTTGTTCCAGTGTTCTGGTGTCGCCAAAGGCCACGTTCACGACTATGCGCTTGCCGGTGCGCTGCATATCGGGAAAAGTATCCGTGATAAAAAATTCATCTTCTTTATGCTCGCTGATGATGATAAAACGGTCATCCATCGGGGTTTCCATAGCCTCGTGAAGAGCAAGATTCAAGGCATCGGCAAGATTACGTTTCTCCTCCCCAGTGAATTGGTTCGCTCCTATGTGAACATGAAAAACAGGCATTTTATCTCCCCTCGCTTCATTCACTCATGGCATTTCTCGCCCAGTCCGGATTCCCGATGACGGCTCTTGCTACGCCGATCATATCAGCTTTTCCCGCTTGGAGCAGGGATTCGGCATCTTCTTTTGTTTTGACACCGCCGGTAAGGATGATGGGCAGGGTCGTTTGCTGTTTGATTGCCTCGGAGGAGTCGCCAAAGTAGCCGACGCCTTTTTTGTTGCTCGGACTCGAGCCGCAGTGTCCACCGGAAATGCTGAGGTAGGAAAGTCCCGCGCTCTCCAATATTTTTGCAGCCTGAACGCCGTCCTCAATCGTACTGCCGCCGTCCATGTAGTCTGAGGCGCCGAAGCGCATTCCCAAAATAAGATCGCGCCCCAACACCTTGCGTACAGCCGCAATTACCTGCAAATGAAGTTTCAGCCGTCCATCAAGTGTTTTGATTGTGTAAGCGTCCGTGCGTTGATTCATTAGCGGCGAATAAAATTGATTGAGCAAATAACCGTGTGCGGCGTGAATCTCCACGCCATCGAAGCCGGCAACTTTTGCCCGACGTGCTGCCGCCGCAAAATTCTCTATCAAGCCGTCGATTTCTTCTTGCGACATGGCGTGTGTCGGAGCCATCGCGCCGCCCACCATAGCTTTCTTGGGACTTACAAGTCCGCTGGGGCTGATTCCTTCCGTTACCTGAGCCAACGGCGACACTGCCCCGGCATGGGAAATTTGCAGAACAGTTTTGCATCCGTTCCCGTGAATGAGGCTTGCCAGTTTCGTGAGCCCCGCTATATCCTCGTCTTTTGCAGAGGAAAGCTGATTCTCGGAAGCTCTCCCGTTCGGCTGAACAAAACTGTGTTCGATGACAACAAGCCCGAAGCAGCCGCCCTTTGTCCGCTCATCGTAATATTTGAGCTGTTCCTCCGTCACCGTGCCGTGGTCGGATTTCTCCAAATCCACCGGTGCCATGACCAGGCGATTTTTCAGGGCAATGCCGCCCACCTCTATGGATTCTCTCAACATATTTATGTTCCCCGCCTTTCTACGGCTATTATTCTGCCACAACTCCATCGGTAGCCGTATATTCTTCCAAGGAACCGGCTTTCACTTGGATGCAAACATAGGAGAGAGGTTCATCTGCCGCTGCAAAAAACTGCCGCTTTCCCGCCGGGGAAATGCGAAGCCAGTCGCCTTTCTCCAGTTGTATCTCCTCCCCATCGACAACGGCCTTGCCCCGGCCGGACAAAATCGCATAGATTTCCTCGTTTTGCTTGTGGTAGTGGGCAAAGGGTACTTTCTTCCCTGCGGCCAGCTCATTGATGCTGATTTCCGCCCCGGTAAGTCCTAATGTATCATGCAAAATCACCAACCCCCATTTCAAATGGGGGTTTGACTTTAACCCCTCCAGGGTATTTCCCTGGTTCCGCCAGAGGCGGGGTTTCGCAGCACCATTGTTTCTGGTAGCCTCCCTTGGAGGCTCTGCT
>Ga0256405_10012033_pt1 | contig 10848 bp, 12 predicted proteins | sample RumenRJG_02DNA_FD_189096 | JGI IMG/M metagenome (GOLD analysis project Ga0256405, IMG submission 189096) | Bovine rumen microbial communities from Lethbridge, Alberta, Canada - RJG_02 | ecosystem: Host-associated > Mammals > Digestive system > Stomach > Rumen | place: Canada: Alberta... | reverse complement strand
TCCCCGGGCCCCCCGGAGCATCGCCGAGGCGGTGAGGGCGGTGGCCTGACCGATGGTGGTGGGCTTCTTGGCCGCCAGTTCAGAGGCTGCGGTGCCGATGGTCAGGCTCATATTGGTGCCGGTGTCCCCGTCGGGCACCGGGAAGACGTTGAGCTCGTTGATCTTCTGTTTCTCCGCGTTCAGAGAGGCCGAGGCGTGGATGAGCATCCCCGCGAAGACGGCCCCGTCAATAGACTGTACCATTGCGCTACTTCCTCCTGGTTCACTCGTCGATCTGCATGGAGTCCACATAGACGTCCACCGCCCGGACCTGGGCGCCGGTGAGCTTGCTCACCTCATACCGGACCTCGTTCTGGATGGAGGTGGTGACCGCCGCCAGATTCACGCCGTTGTCCACGATGATGTGCAGCTCGATGGACACGGTGTCGTCCTCCTGGAAAATCACCCGGACGCCTTTGGCCATGGACTCGCTGCGGAGGAGGTGGACCAGGCCGTCCTTCTTGGACCGGGCGGCCATGCCCTTCACTCCGAAGCAGCGGGTGGCCACCGCGCCGGTGATGGTGGTGAAGACCTCGCTGCTGATCTGGATCTCACCTTTATCGTTTTGCATACGCATAGAAAACTACCGTTCCTTTCCGCGGCGGACCGGCCGCCGCACCAGCAGGGATGGGGGAGCGCCCTGCGCCAGAGAGAAAAATTTCAAGTCCCCATTGTATTTTCTCCCGCTTTCATGTAGAATACTACCATACACAAGGGAGTCTGTGCAACTGTAATGGAGGTTTTTTTGTTATGAAGAATTACTCTTCCATCTTGAAGCTCATCGCCCTGGTCCTCTCCGCCGCCGCGGTCATCTGCCTGCTGGTGGCCAACCTGGAGGCCATTGCCGACGTTCTGGACGACCTGTGCGGCAAGGCCAAGGGAAAGCTCTGCGGCCGCGGCTGCGCCTGGAGCGACGACGAGTATGAGGATTGGGACGACGAATACGAGGACTGGGAGTAACTCCCCCGAAGGAATCACGGAGACTGCCGCTGGGTGACCGGCGGCAGTCTTTTTTATCCCTTGTTATCTCTTGGGCTCCCCGTCGCCGAAGGTCAGGCTGGGGTGCTTGGGCTCCACCACGATGGGGTCGATCTCCTTGACCACCGCAAAGGTGAACAGGGCGGTGGTCACCAACTGGTCGGCGTCGTTGCGCTGCTCCACGGAGACCACGCAGATCCGCCGCCCCACCTGGAGGGGGGTGGCCCGGCAGAAGAGGTAGGCTCCCGAGGCCGGGCGCAGGAAGTTCACCGTGCTGCCCTGGGTGACCACCATCTTGCCGTGGGGGGTGAGGCTGTGGCCGGCGATGGTATCGGCAAAGGCCACCAGCACCCCGCCGTGGACGGTGCCGTACTGCTGGGTGTTGGTGTTGTCGATCATCATGATCCCCTCCGCCGCGTCCAGTTGGCTGCGGATGAGGTGGATGCCGTTTTCCACCGCCCAGGGGTCCAGCCCCCGAATCTTTCCCAGATGGGGGTCCTCCCGGACGTAGAACTTGCCCTCCCGGGCCAGGGTCTTATCGGAGGAAGCCATGGAGGATCTCCTCTTCCGCTTCTTCTTCCGTGAGGCCCAGGGTCATGAGCTTGAGGATCTGATCCCCGGCGATGCGGCCGATGGCGGCCTCATGGATGAGCTGGGCGTCGGGGTGGTTGGCGGTAATGGCGGGGATGGACTGGATCTTGGCCTGGCCCATGAGGATGGAGTCGCACTGAACGTGGCCGAAGCCCGCCGCGTCCCCGATCATCCGGGGGTAGAAGACCTGCTCCGAGGTGTCCTGGGCCACAGACCGGGAGATGACCCGGCCCTTGGAGTCCGCCCCGGCCAGGATGATGTCCATCTCCGATGTGGCGTGCTGCCTGTCGTGGGTCAGGAGCTTCTCGTTGATGACGGCCTCGCCGCCCTCCTTCACCACCACCTTGGTGTACCGCTTGGTGGAGTCCACCCCCCGGATCTGGGTGGTGTCCAGTTGAATGGAGGCTCCCTTTTCCAGGTAGACCACGGTCTGGGGGTTCATGATCCGCTCGCCGGTGCCCTCGCCCTCGCCGTAGTGCTTCTCCACGTACTGGACCTTGGAGTTCTCCCCCACGTAGAAGGTGTGGACGCCGTCGTGCTGGGACTTGTCCGACCCGTCGTTGTGGATGCCGCAGCCGGCCACGATGACCACGTCGCAGTCCTTGCCGATGAAGAAATCGTTGTACACCAGCTCGTCCAGGCCGGTCTCGGTGATGATGACGGGGATGTGCACCGACTGGCGGACGGTGCCGTCCTTGATGTGGATGTCGATGCCGGACTTGTCCTCCTTGCTGACGATCTCGATGTTGGCCGTGGAGGCTCGGCTGTCCAGCTTGCCGTTCTTCCGGATGTTGTAGGCTCCCTTGGGAGTGCCCTCCAGGTCCGCGATCTCCCGCAGGAGGTCGATGTCTACTTTACTCTTTGCCATGTCTCACGCCTCCTTCTCGTCCGCGCAGTTCTGGGGCTGCAAAAAGTCACAGGTCCCCCCGATGCCGCCGGTCTCCATAAGGATATGGGCCATGAGGGCCTCCTTGGGTCCGTGGCGGGTGACCTTGCCCTGGGCGATCATGACGATCTCGTCGGCCAGGTCGATGATCCGCTCCTGGTGGGAGATGATGAGGATGGTGACGTTCCCCCGGTCGTGGAGCAGGCGGAAGGTCTCCGTCAGCTTGGCGAAGGACCACAGGTCGATGCCCGCCTCGGGCTCGTCAAAGATCAGCAGGCCGCCCTCGGGCCGGGCCAGGATGGTGGCGATCTCGATGCGCTTGACCTCGCCGCCGGAGAGGGAGGCGTCCACGTCCCGGTCCACATAGTCCGCGGCGCACAGGCCCACCCGGTTGAGGTAGGAGCAGCACTCGTCCCGGGTCAGCTTCTTGTTCCCGGAGGCCAGCTCCAGCAGGTCCCGGACCCGCAGGCCCTTGAACCGGGGGGGCTGCTGGAAGCCGTAGCTGATGCCCCGCTTGGCCCGCTCGGTGATGGACAGGGAGGTGATGTCCTCCCCGTTCCAGAGGATCTGCCCGCCGGTGGGCTGGACCAGGCCCATGATGGCCTTGGCCAGGGTGGTCTTGCCGCCGCCGTTGGGGCCGGTGATGACCACCATTTTATTGTCTTCGATGGTCAGGTCGATGCTCTGGAGGATGTCCAGTTTGGAGCCGGTCTCCTCCACCTGATAGGATACGCCCTTCAGTTCCAACATATCGCAATGACTCCTTTTGATGGGTTCTCTTGGATTCTCTATTTTTGTACTATATAAAAATATTAAGCGCGGAAAATCAACCGATTATACCACGAAAAAGCTACGCTGGCAATAGATTTCTTTCCGCACCCGTCAGCTTGCACAGCCAAGTCGTTGCAGGTGAAACTTCCTCCCCTTTTTTCGCCGTCAACTTCAACAAGATTCCCAATAACATATTGACTTTTCATACAAGAATTGCTACTTTATACACGAATCAACGAGAAAAATCGCCGGAGCCGCTGGCGCAACCGGCGGAAAACGGGGAAGGAGAGGGTCCCATGATCGATCGCTTGGGGTTCGACAACGAAAAATACCTGGAGATGCAGTCGGAGCACATCCGTTCCCGGATCAACCAGTTCGGCGGCAAGCTGTACCTGGAGTTCGGCGGCAAGCTCTTTGACGATCACCACGCCTCCCGGGTCCTGCCGGGCTTCCACCCGGACTCCAAGATCCGGATGCTCAGCCAGCTCAAGGAGCAGGTGGAGATCGTGGTGGCGGTATCCGCCATGGACCTGGAAAAGAGCAAGGTCCGGGGGGACATCGGCATCACCTACGGAGCCGACACCCTGCGGCTCATCGACGTCTTCCGGGGCTTCGGCTTCCAGGTGGACAGCGTGGTCCTCACCCGGTTCAGCGGCCAGACCGCGGCGGAGCTTTTCCAGGAGCAGTTGGAGAGCCTGGGGCTGAAGGTCTACCGGCACTACTCCATCGAGGGCTATCCCTATGACATCCCCCGAATCGTCAGCGACGAGGGCTACGGCCGCAACGAGTTCGTGGAGACCACCCGCCCCCTGGTGGTGGTCACCGCCCCCGGCCCGGGCAGCGGCAAGATGGCCGTGTGCATGAGCCAGCTCTACCACGAGCATAAGCGGGGGGTCCAGGCGGGCTACGCCAAGTACGAGACCTTCCCCATCTGGAACCTCCCCCTCCGCCACCCGGTGAACCTGGCCTACGAGGCCGCCACAGCGGATCTCAACGACGTGAACATGATCGACCCCTTCCACCTGGAGGCCTACGGGGTCACCACGGTGAACTACAACCGGGACGTGGAGATCTTCCCGGTGCTCAAGACCATCTTCGAGCGCATCGCCGGGGTCTCCCCCTACCAGTCCCCCACGGACATGGGGGTGAACATGGCGGGCTACTGCATCATCGACGACGAGGTGGTCTCCCAGGCCTCCAAGGAGGAGATCCTCCGGCGGTACTACACCGAGGAGTGCCGCCACCGCCGGGGCCGCACCGACGGCGGCGCGGTATACAAGATCGAGCTGCTCATGAAGCAGCTGGGCCTCACCCCCCAGAGCCGGTCGGTGGTCTCCCCCGCCCTGGCGGTGGAGGAGCGCACCGGCGAGCCCGCGGCGGCCATGGAGATGCCCGACGGGAAGATCCTCACCGGAAAGACCTCCTCTTTGCTGGGGTCCTCCTCCGCCCTTCTCCTCAACGCCCTGAAGTACCTGGGCAGCATCGACGATGAGATCCAGCTCATCTCCCCGTCGGTGATCGAGCCGGTGCAGAACCTGAAGGTCAACGTCCTGGGGAACAAGAATCCCCTCCTCCACATCGACGAGCTGCTGGTGGCCCTGTCCATCTGCGCCGTCACCGACCCCAACGCCAAGCAGGCGGTGCGGCAGCTTCAGAAGCTCCGGGGCTGCGAGGCCCACTCCACCGTCATCCTGTCGGAGTCCGACGAGGACAGCTTCCGGCGGCTGGGGGTGCGGCTGACCTGCGAGCCCAAATACCAGACCTCAAAACTCTATCACGGATGATCCATCCGTTTATCCCACCCCGATCAGACATTCTCGAATCTCCGGGGGAGATTCGACCGAAAGGAGATTTCCCATGTCCAAGACCTACATCCCCAAGGATTACGCCCCCCTGCTGAACCTCTACGACACCCAGAAGGCCATCAGCCTCCTGCACCACGTCTTTGAGGACACCCTCTGCGGCAACCTCCACCTCCGCCGGGTCTCCGCCCCTCTCTTCGTGGAGGCGGCCTCCGGCCTGAACGACAACCTCAACGGCGTGGAGCGCCCCGTTTCCTTCGACGTGCCCGCCGTGGGCCGGGACGCCCAGGTGGTCCACTCCCTGGCCAAGTGGAAGCGCATGGCCCTCTATCGCTATCACTTCCCCGTGGGGGAGGGCCTGGTGACGGACATGAACGCCATCCGCCGGGACGAGATCCCCGACAACCTCCACTCCATCTACGTGGACCAGTGGGACTGGGAGAAGGTCATCGCCCCCCGGGACCGGACGGCGGAATATCTGAAAAAGACCGTCCAGTCCATCGTGGACGCCATGGTGGACACCCAGAAGACCCTCCAGTCGGTCTTCTCCGCCCTGAGCGCCGTGCCCCTCATCAGCCGGGAGGTCTCCGTCATCACCACCCAGGAGCTGGAGGACAAGTACCCCGACCTGACCCCCAAGGAGCGGGAGGACGCCTGGACCAAGGATCACCCCACCACCCTGCTGATGCAGATCGGCGGCAAGCTGAAGTCCGGCAAGCCCCACGACGGCCGGGCCCCCGACTACGACGACTGGACCCTCAACTGCGACATCCTCCTGTGGAACGACCTGCTGGGCCGGGCCTTTGAGATCTCCTCCATGGGCATCCGGGTGGATTCCAAGGCCCTGGACAAGCAGCTCAAGCTGGCGGGCTGCGACGACCGCCGGGAGCTGACCTTCCACAAGCTCCTGCTGGCGGACGAGCTGCCTCTCACCATCGGCGGCGGCATCGGCCAGTCCCGGCTGAGCATGATCCTGCTGGGGAAGGCCCATATCGGCGAGGTGCAGGCTTCGATTTGGGATGATGAGACCATTGAGAGCTGCAAGGACGCGGGGATCATTTTGCTGTAACCTCCGTATAACAATGAGAAAACGGACGGCCTTCGGGATGGAAGGTCGTCCGTCTTTTTATGTCACGCAGGGTCCCGTGGACAGCTTTTCCCCCGTTCACCCCTTTCTCCCGGGTCGTCCAGCACCGCTGCCCATTCCACCCAGCCGTCCCTGGCCGCCGTCAGGACCCCGAAGGGGAACCTGCGGCACTGAACCAGAACGCAGGGAAGGACGCTGCCGACGGTCCCTTGGCCGCAGCCGGTAAGAAATTCCCGCTCTACTAGCAAATCGGTGATGAAGTTCTCAAAGTCAATGACCGTCAGTTCCACCGTGCGGATGACTTGATAGGCTTTGCGCTTGCCCGCGTCGCCGGAATCGGTCAGTTCCTCAATGCGACGGGGTCGGTGGACGAAGATCGCCGTTCTTTCTATCGCCATTATAATCACGCTCCAAATTATAATAGATATACTATATATCTATATCGCTCATTATATCGCACAATTACCATAAAATAAATACATAATATATCCGAAAATGGAGCGGGTCTTATGGCGATCAAAAGCGTATCGATCCGGATCGAGGAAGAAATGCTGCGTCGGCTGGACTATGTGGCCTCCTACGAAGGCCGTTCCACCAACAGCCACGTCCTTGTACTGATCCGAAAAGATATCGAGGAATTTGAAGCAAAACACGGGAAAATCGAGGGTGATATCCCTCCGAGAGAGAAAGTTAAACTGCCGAAGAAGTAATAGAGTAAAAAAGGAACAGGCCGAAGCCTGTTCCTTTTGTGTTTTCTGTTCGATTACGTATCTCAGCCGAAGTATCTCTTCAGCAGCCCCGCAAAAGCCTTGCCGTGTCTGGCCTCGTCCCGAGCCATCTCATGGACGGTATCATGAATGGCGTCCAGGTTCAGGGCCTTGGCCCGCTTGGCCAGGTCGGTCTTGCCGGCGGTGGCGCCGTTCTCGGCCTCCACCCGCATCTCCAGGTTCTTCTTGGTGGAGTCGGTCAGGACCTCGCCCAGCAGCTCGGCAAACTTGGCGGCGTGCTCGGCTTCCTCAAAGGCGGCGGTCTTCCAGTACTCGCCGATCTCGGGATAGCCCTCCCGATAGGCCACCCGGCTCATGGCCAGGTACATGCCCACCTCGGAACATTCGCCGGTGAAGTTGTTCCGCAGATCCTGGATGATATCCTCGGGAGCGCCCTGGGCCACGCCAACAACGTGCTCAGCGGCCCAGGTCATCTCGCCGGCCTGCTCGACGAACTTGCTGGCGGGAGCCTTGCACTGGGGGCACTTCTCGGGGGGATTGTCGCCTTCGTGGACGTAACCGCAAACGCTGCATACGTATTTTGCCATAGTATTATTCCTCCATATCTTCCCCGTGGGGAAAGTTATAAAATTTGGGTTAAAAGATGCTGCCCATCTCTTTCCCCGTATTTTACACGATAGGCCACCGTTTGTAAAGGCAGTTAGCCGACGCTTTTTGCGCTTTTTCCGTCCTATTTCCGAAGTTAGCTTCAGCTTACTGCAACTTTTGCAGCGTATTCAACAAATCCTCCCGGCTGTACAGCGCCGACAGCACCGGCAACATGGCGTTGGGGGAAAGATGCTCCGGCAGGCCCAGGGCCGCCAGGAGCTTTTTTCGCTTCTCCCGGCTGTTTTCCCCGCCGGACAGGCCGCAGGCGTAGAGGTCGGCCTTGGTGAGGGCCGGAGCGGCCCGCCCGGTCTCCTCCCCCAGGATGGTGGCCCCCGCCTGACGGAGGGCGTGCTCCAGCACCGCCGGGGACATCCCCTCCACCCCCAGCTTGCCCTCCTTGCCGGGGTGTGTTTTCCGCCTCTCCTTGCCGTAAAGGTCGGGGATGTAGGCGTGCTTGACCTTATCCTTGGGCAGGGCGCCCTTGAGGTAGTTCCGGATGACGAAGCCCGCCCCGTCGCTGTCGGTGAGGACCACCAGGCCCCGCCTGTCCGCGATCCTCCGCAGCAGGGCCAGCTTCTCCCGGTCCTTGAAGATGCCGAAGCCGTTGGTCTCCAGGATCACCCCGTCCACCAACTGGGAGAGGGTAGTTTTGTCGTACCGGCCCTCCACCACGATGGCCTCCCGGACCCGGATCATGGCCGCACCCCCGCCGCCAGCTCCAGCACCAGGGAGATCAGCCGGTCCCGGGCGTCGGCCCCGGTGACCGATTTCATGGCCAGGTCGGTCTCGGCGCACCGGGCCATGGCCCGGCGGCACCAGGCCAGGTCGTGGCGGCGGGCGGCGTCCATCAGCTTGTCGGCGGGATAGGCCGAGCGCATGGACCACAGCCCCTGGACCCATCGGCTGCCCTGGCCGCTCTCCAGGGCCACACGGGCGGAGTAGAGCTGCCGCAGGTGCTTCCCCAGCACCGCCAGGAGCATGATGGGCTCCTGCTTCATGAGCAACAGGTCGTTGAGGACCGCCAGGGCCTTGTCATAGTCCTTTTTCGTCAGGGCGTCGGTCATACGGAAGACCTGGGCGTCCAGCACGGGGATGGCCACGGCGTCGATGTCCCCCTTGGTCACCCGGCGCTCCCGGGCGTAGGCCCCGATCTTGGCGATCTCCCCGATGAGCCCGGTCATCAGGTCCCCGCAGAGGAAGATGAGGTACTGGGCGTCCCCGGTGGAAATATCGTGGTCCAGGGCCTTGAACCGGCGGACGATCCAGTCGGTCAGGTCGTGCTGGTCCTGCCGGGGAAAGGCCGCCTCGCAGCCCTTCTCCTTCAAGACCCCCGCCAGCTTCTTCATCCGGGCGTCGGCCTTGTAGGGGATGGTGTCGTAGACAAAGGCCAGGGTACAGTAGTCGGGCAGATCAGCCAGCAGGGCGGCCATGGCGGTCCGCTGGCTCTCCGGGGCCTTGAAGAGGTCATAGTCGTCCACCTGGATGAAGGTCCGCGGACTCATCATGGGCAGGGCGTCCACCGCGTCGGACAGGGCCTGGAGGTCCAGCCCCTTGCCGGGAAGCCGATGGACGTTGAAGCTCTCCATCCCCGCCGGGACGCAGGCGGCCCGGAGCTTATCCAGGTAGAAATCCCGGAGGTAGGTCTCCTCGCCGTGGAAGATGTACAGGGAGGCGGGGGTCCCCGCCTTCAGGTCTTGCTTGAGCCGGGTGAGCCCGGCGGTTTTGTTGGTTCCTTTGGTCGCCATATCATGTGACCTCCTTGGGGTGGGCGTATACGGTGAGGTCGCCCAGTTGGTCGGTGCGGTAGACCGCCGCCCCCGCCTCCGCCAGGCGGTCCAGGGTCTCCGGGGCGGGGTGTCCGTAGGAATTATAGCCCACGGAAATCAGAACGGTCTCTGGGGCGAGGGCTTCCAGCAGGGCTTTGCCGGTGGCGTATTTCGAGCCGTGGTGCCCCGCCACGAAGAGCTCCAGGTCGGGCAGGTCGTACTGGGCCAGAAGCTGTTCCTCCCCTTCGATGGGCATGTCCCCGGTGAGGAGGGCGTCCCAGTCCCCGACGGAGCAGAGGACGGACAGACATTGTTCGTTGCTGTCCCCCTCCGCCTGGACCGGGGGCAGAAGGGTCAGTTGCCCCTTGTCCAGGTCCACCGCGGATTCCCGGGTGATGTAGTAAATGGGGATATCCTTTTCCAAGGCGATGGCCTCGATCTCCCGGCGGATGACGCTGTCCTCGTCCACGTCGGGGACGGCGATGCCGCCCACGTCCAGCCGGGCCAGGAGCTCGGGGACGCCTCCGGCGTGGTCCTCGTGGAAGTGGGTCAGCACCAGCAGGTCGATGGACCGGCGGCCGATGGACTGGAAGTAGGCCGCCGCCGTGTCCCCGGGGGACAGGGTGCCGCCGCAGTCGATGAGCACCGCCGAGGACCCGGCGCACAGAACCACGCTCTGCCCCTGGCCGACGTCCAGGGCGGTGAGGGTCATCTCCGCCCGGCGGACGGTCCCCGCCGTCAGCAGCACCGCCAGGCAGAGGGTGACCGCCCCCGCGCACAGGGGAAGGACCGGGCGCTTGCCCTCCACTGGAACGAAGAGCCACAGGGCCAGCAGGAGGTAGACGAAGGCCATCCACAGGAGATAGTAGCCCGAGGACAAAGTGACCGCCGCCAGGGGGACCCTGCTCAGGACCCCGGCGGTCCCCAGGAAGAACCGGACGGGGAGGCCCACCAGAAGGGCCAGGCCATGGCCCAGGGGAAAGAGGACCGCCCCCAGCAGGACGGAGACCATCCCGCCCAGGAAGGCCAGCCCCACCGCCCAGCTTGTCAGCAGATTGGACAGGGGCGCGATGAGGGAGAACCGCCCGAAGTACAGGGCGGACAGGGGGACGGTGAGGACCATGGCGGCCAGACTCACTGCCGCCACCCCGAAGAGGGGCTGGGCAAACCGCCGGGCCTTCTTCGGGACCTTTCCGGTCCAGGCCCGGGTCCACCGCCCGCTGAAGGCCAGAATGCCCAGGGTGGACAGGAAGGAGAACTGCAGACCGGCGTTGACGATGCTCCAGGGGTTGACCGCCAGGAGCAGGAGAAGGGCCGCCGCCAGACCCGCGTAGGTATTATATTCCCGCCGGACGGCGGGGGCCAGCAGGGCCAGCCCGTTGAGGATCACCGCCCGGACGGTGCCCGGGGCGCTGCCGGTGAAGAGGCAGAAGCACACCAGGGCCGCCGCCATCACCGGGAAGGTCCCCTTCCGCCCCGGCTTCAGGAACAGGGAGAGGAACCCCACCAGGAAGGAGACATGGAGGCCCGAGATGACCACCACATGGCCCAG
>Ga0256405_10012032_pt1 | contig 10849 bp, 11 predicted proteins | sample RumenRJG_02DNA_FD_189096 | JGI IMG/M metagenome (GOLD analysis project Ga0256405, IMG submission 189096) | Bovine rumen microbial communities from Lethbridge, Alberta, Canada - RJG_02 | ecosystem: Host-associated > Mammals > Digestive system > Stomach > Rumen | place: Canada: Alberta... | reverse complement strand
ATAAAGCGTCTCTCAGCGAGTTTCAGCGGTATCTTGTACGCCGCCCCCATCTGCTCTGAGATTAAAACCGCTATATTTGTCTCTTCGACAGAATTTCTGCCGAACACATGACAGGCTACTTTCTTGCTCACATCAAAGGCAAATGCTCCCGCGTCTGTAATCTCCATCGAGTCCAGCCGCCATAATATGGCAGGTCGCTGGTAAGTGGCGGGTATCTTGCCCCCGTAAACCTCATAGCCTTCTCCTAAAATGCCCTGCGTCCACTCAACGAGCGAATCTATCCAAGGGTCGTTCTCAACCTCTCCCCGCGTTTCTGTTGGCTGAATAGCAAGCGTATAAAAAGAGACGCACCGCGTCAGCGCGTCCCAATCTGGGTCTGATATATCCTCCCCCATGCCGTCAGCTATGCAGGTCAAGGCTTCGCCGCTTTCGTCGTCGGTCAGAAAACGCATATGTAAGGCTTCGTTGACCGCTTTTGCGAGGCCGTCAACCGCTGACAGGCTTTCCCGGTCTACATAAGGCCAAACCTCTATGCGTCCTCTGAATCCTGCCCATTCGGTGTTATCGCTTTCGGCTGTCTCCCGGACAACTAAGTACGGCTTTTCCGTGTCCGCGTCTGCTACCCAAGGCTCATAAACGCGGCCTTCAACCTCCGGGACGCCTTCTATAAGGGCTTGCCTTATAATTTCTCGCAAAATATCAACCTCCCCACAATTCTTCAACGGCTTTTTTCAGCTTCGCTGCTCCTTCTTCTGCAGCTGGGACAATAGCCGCGTGAGGCTCCGTTCCGGGGTGATGAACAAGTTTCACCGGGTGGTTCGCGCCGTTCCAAAATAACGCCTTTTTCTTTTTGGGCTTGATAATGTGAGGGGGTGTCCCCTTCTCCAAATACTGCCCGTATCTTACGCCGTGCGCAATCGTCATGGTGATAGCGTTCCCGTGTGCGGTGCTCCTGCCGTTGATGGTTTGCCGTGCGTGTGAGGTACGGTCTTTCCAAGGAGCTAGGTCTTTGGCTCGTACTTCCATGAATCCGGCTACGTCATCACAAATTATCATAGCCATTGCCCTTGCTTGCTGAATTTCGTCCCTTACGCCGTCGCAAAACATCTCAACTCACCACCTTCAAAGTCCCATCTATGCTTGTCCTCTGTCCTTGCCAATAGCGCGGTATGGCCATAGTTACCCTGAACCGAATCCCGTCTATGGTAAATTCGTCGATAACGTTCGCCCCGGCTCTAATATCGGCCTCGGAATCTGCCAAAAAAGCCCATGTATCATCGTCGTGTTTTGTCCCTGCCGTGCCAGATACAACTTTGACGGCCATCTGTTTGCCGCCCTGCGTGAATATCCGCACCCGGAATGGACCGACCGTAGACTTAACCTTTTTGCGCCCTCCCCCGGCGGGGATATATTCTTCGCGCTCTATGGTTATTTCTGTGGGGTTTTCGGCAATGGTGAAGGCAACATCTTTTTTTCTTTGCTCAACAAAGTTCATATCACTTTCGGCCTCCGCAATGATATAACCCGCCCGCTTTCGAACGGGTCAGCCTTCGCCGCCATATCATCGTACATTTTCGCCATTTCGAGGCAATACTCTGCGTAGTCGCTCCCTGTGGTGCGCTCGTAGCTTTCCTGCCCTATGGTGTACTTTTTCAGCTCCCCGGCTTGCTGGGAGGCCGTGGCGGCTTTCAACCGCCAGCCCTGCGCCGCCGCCGCGTAGATGTTTGTCGAGTCCGTGAGTAGATCCACTATATCTTGCTCGCTAAATCCCGTATCGGCGGGAGTGCCGCTGTCTGGGATAACCTCGTTCAAATACCTGCGCACCTTTCGGACGGCTTCGTCCGTGATAATCATGCGGCCTTGCCTCCTTCCATCATCAGCCCGTGATGGTCAGCTCCTGTACGTTTTCGTCAATAGCTGCGAATACGCCGCGATACGCATAGCCGACAATCTGCTGTTCGACAAGGCGGGTAAGGTCGCCGCCGTTGGCTTCAATGCGCAAATCCTGCTTCAAAAGCTCCTTAAAGCCGCGTTTCGGACGGATAAGGTATGCTTTGTTGACAGGTACGCCGCCGTAGGTCGTTACCTTCTTGCCGACGTTCTGCTTCCAACCATCGTAGTAGATGATGGTCGTAATGCCGGAAATCGGCGGCAGGGTCGTTCCATTGAACGTATAGCCGCCTCGCAATGCCTGTTCAATGTCAATCTGATTAGCGCGGCTCGCGAGCAGAACGGTCGCGGGGCGTTTCTTGATGATGGTCTGCTTCAAGCCTTCCTTGATGGTGTTGTACAGGCCAACAAAAGGTGCGCCGTCGTTCGCCGTGCCTTTGTACGCGGTCTTGTTGTTGGTGCCATAGGTAGCTTCGAGAATCGGCGCAAAATGCAGATGGTTCAACAACGCGTTATAGGCTTCGCCCATAGCTTTGTTCAGCATTTCGACCTGGAAAGACTGATTAAAGTCTTTAATCTGCTTCGTAAACTCGAAACCTGCCGTGTAGGTGTTAATGCGAGCCGTAGGACCGTTCTCTGCTTCGATAGTGCCGAACTTTACTTCGTCGCCTTCAAAACTCTGGGAGAACACGCACGCGCCGCGCATAGCCCACTTAGCGTCCAATACTTCCGGCAGGTTGCTGTCGGAAATCGTGTCGTAAATGGGGTGATAAAGGGGCTGCACTTCCTCGCGGCCAATCTCAACATCAAGAACAACTTTACGCAGAAGTTCTTTGGACACGTTGGAGCCGCCGTAGGAAATCATTTCGCCGATAGGCTTGTTGAAGCGCATAACTTCCATTTCGCCGTTGACGATTTTCTTTTCGGCAAACTCCTGCTGACCGTTCAGCAAAAAGGGAATCTTTTTCGTACCCGTGTATTTTCTACGGGCTTCGCTCATCGTCTCCTGAGATACAATATTCATCGTTTGAATCCTCCTTCTTAACCTTCGCTGCTGGGTACTTCAGTAACCTGCGGATAGCGGATAAACTGAATCGTATTTGCGCCGTCTTTCGGTGCAGAAACCTTGCCAACAAGCAAAAGCCCTGCTGCAGCTTCGTCCGTGAATTTCTTCGTAGACTTGTTGTAGTACAGCTCTGCGCCCATTGCGAAAGTCTTGCTCACTAAAATCTGGTCAGTGATATACTCGCAAGGTTCAAGCTGTAAGGCTACCTTCGTCCCGGCGGTGTTGTCCTCTGCCTTGACCGTTTTCAATACTGCGCCAAAAAAGCCGTCGATAACGTAGAAATTCCCTGCTTCTACGCCCGTTTCGGCGGGTACAGTAACCTGTACGCTTTTGCCGTCGCTCACTTTCAACTGAGAAATATGGGTGACTGTGGTTGCTACTGGCTGTCCATTAAACGACATTGTTCTTTCTCTCCCCTCTTAAAGTGCTACCGTAGCTTTCGTGAAAAAGCCATCGGAGTTATCGTTGCTTTCCGTGCCGCCCTGCGGAGGTACGGTGTCAATATGTGCCTGCGCCAATACGGCTTTTACCGTGTTGTCTGCAAGAACGCTGTCAATCTCCCCGGAAATCTGTTCAGCGGTCGGATTTTCCGGGAGGCGCAACATCTTCTTTACAAGTCCCTGCGCCATTTCGCCGCTGACCTTCTCTTTAATCGTCTTGTCGATAAGTTCGTCAGCGGTCTTTGCTTTCGCTGCGTCTACGAGCTTCGCCGCGTCCTTGACCGCGTTCATAAGTTCGTCCCCGGTCTTACCGCCGAACATTTCGCCGCAAGCCTTTTCAAAGGCGTTGGCCTTGTCCTGCTCCCCGCTGTCGTCCATTTCCCCACAAGCGGCTTTCATATCCGCGAGGGTGATTTTCCCTGCGTCCAGCAGGTCTTTAATCTCTTTTTTCATTCCTGTTTCTGCTCCTTTCTGCTCTCCTGCTACAATGGGTTCCCATACCCGCTTTTCCCTAACCTCGGACGGCTCTCCCAAAAGGTAGTTGCCGCTGTCCGGGTCTTTGGAATAAGCAATTTTGTATGACTTCGTTTTGTTGCCGTCCCGGTCGAGACTGGCAATGAAGTACCCGTCGTAAACAGAGTTCACATAAACATAATCGCGCTCACCTGCCCCCAACTTTGTGTAGGCCGCGCCGCGTAATGTCTCCCTAAGTTCTTCATGGCTCGTGTCTGCCGCCGTGGAAATACTGTCCATTTCGCCAGATATAGCCGCTACACTCGTAGGCATTCCTGCCCGGTTCAGCGGTGTCCAGTCGATTGAAAGTCCACGGTAGTCTGTAACATCGGTTTCCCCCGTGACAGCGTTCTGCTCCAACTGAGGATAGCCATAAATAGAAACCTGCGAAACTGCTTTCCCGCGCACCCAACGTTTCAAATCCGGGGCTGACTTGTCAATAAGGCCGCGAAAATACGCAACGCCCTTGTCCATCTTCGCCCCTATCCAATGTGTGACAGGCTGCGGAAATTCTGTTGCGACATTTTCGGCTTTTTGGTGTCCCAAGAAACCGGGCAAACCAACGCTATTGACTTCGCCTACAATGCTGTTCAGCGCGTTCGCGGTGTAATTCCACCCGCGTGTGCTCTTTCCGGCCGGTACGGCCATAACAACTTCGAGCGGGTCGTCGTCGCCCTTCTTCAATGCCTCAACATCTGCCCAACCTGCTACGGGAATATCGTCCACCGACATCTCCCCGGAAATCTTCGCCGTGAGTGCAATAAATCTGCTTCGTGCCATTGCTTTTCACCTCCTTTCGTGGAATTTTGCCCATAATAAAGGCACTCACCGTTTTGGCAAGTGCCCAATTTAATATATTTTTCATCAGTACAGGTTCGCCCCCTCGTAGGTCGGAATTTCTTCCAGCTCCCCCTCGACCTCAATCTTTTTCAGCTTGTTGTAGAAGTTCGTGGAAAGAGAATTGTAGTAGGCGAGCATTGTTCCCGCCTCTGGGCTGTAACCGTTCGCCATTGTGGGTGCTAGGCGTGTCATTGCGTCAAGGTCGCGCAATAATACCCGGTTTTCCTTGCCGTCGAAAAGAACCTTAGTAGATCCATCGTCGTTCGTGACCGTGGTTGTTATCTCCTGCCCCCATAAAGTGCCAACTGCAACAATCTTTGCCATAGCTCCATTCCTCCTAAATCAAGGCCAACAAGCCGAAAATCCATTCTGCCATGTCTTTATCTTTGGCAAGTTCAAGCGGGTCTGTGTAGGCCAGCTCGAACCCCATAGAAACAAGCTCGTAAGCTCTGCCGCCGTAATCCTTCCCCATGTACATACTCAAGAAGTTATCCCGGCGGGCTTTTTCGCTCTTTCCGTAGCCGCTTCCTAGCCACTCTAAATCTTCGCCCTTTGTCCTGCGCTCATAAAAAGCCTTTTCAGCTTGCAGAATATCGGGGATTGAGTGCTCTATGCGGTGTCCTATCTCATGTATGGCGGTCTTAAGGCTGCGCCCGTTCCCGTTGCCGGAAATCGCTATAATCCCGTCGTAGTCGTTGTAATAGCCGCGTCCTACCTTTCGGACGCTCAACTTCCCCCGCGCAAAGGATTTGTCTGTCCAGTCTTGCGGGTAGAATCTGTACGCCTTCTCTATGACAGGTCGCATTTTGCTATTGCCCTTAAAATGGCTTTTGAGGTCTGCTTCGTCAACTCCAACCGTCCGAACCTTTCCGAGGTGCGTTGAAAGAGTAAGCGCGTTTTCCTCCAAGGTCTTGTTTTGGAGGGTTTGCAGCTTCTTCCTTGCCGCGTCCAAGGCTTCCCCGGCCGCGTGCAAATCGTCCCAACGGCTTTCGATTATAGGTATCTTGTGGTAAGCCTCCCTTGCCTCTGTGAAGGCTTTTTCGGCTTTCTGCAGGGCTTTGCGCCGCTGCTCCCATATGGGGTTTTTCGTCACATCAGCCATTAATTCCTTCCCCGCTGCCTTTATTGCGGTTTCTCTTTCTGCCGCCGTCATGGTGGGGAGAATCTTGTAGCGTTCGCGGAGGTTTCCAAGGGTCTTTTCCTCCTTCTTCGGTGGGGTTATAACCTTCTTTTCCGTCCGTTGAATAACAGGCGTTATGACAGGCTTCCCGCCGTCCTCATAGGGCTTGTAGTGGGTCTTGTACCACTTCTCAATGTCCTTTTGGCTGCTAGGGTCTTGCCTCCACTCCTTCAGCCGTTTCACAAGGCTATCCATGTCCTCTGGCGCGGGTTGAATCGTGCAGAGGCAATTAGGGTGAGCCGGGGAAATAGGACAATCCCCTGCCGCATAAACGCCGTCGCCGTTCTTGCCGCCGTGAGCGTATTGGTCGCATATATCCGTCCGGGGGTGCGTGTTGGATAGTACCCACTTAACATTCTTGATAGCGGGGCTTGCTTTCGCCGCCGCTATCGTCCCTTGACTGTATGCCGCCGTCAGCTCTGTCCTTGCCAAGCGCAAGGCGTTGTAGTCGATATTCGCGGGAATCCGGCTCCCCATTCGACTCATCATATTTGGGAACTTCGCCGCCGTAACTGCTGCGCCTTGATTGACATAAGTCTCCAAGGCTCTCGCAACTTTGACCGCGTCCTCGCCAATACCGACCTGGACAATTGCTTTCATGCTGTCCCGTGCTTCCTCTGAAATCCTCCATATCCGGTCTGAAATCGTCAGCCCGTCCCGGTAAATTCTCGCATGACAGGCCGCGACTGCTCTTTGTCGCTGAAAGTTCATAGCCCTAACCATAGGTGCGACTTCAAGCCCTGCCGCCCGCAAAACATCTAAAGAAACATCTTTCGAGAATGTAATCCCCGCCGCCGCCCCGGTGTTGATGGCGTTCTCAATTTCAAGGCTCAAATCCCTAAACAGAATACTGTCCTTGAAATCCGTATCAATGGCCTCCAATAGGCTTTCTACGCCCCTGTTTGCTTGATAATCTCTAAGCACCCGCCGCAATGCGTTGTTATAAATCTTCGCTACGTGGCGGTCGGAAACGCTCAAGGCTCGCAATAGCTTTTTACGGCTCTGCAATGCCTGTAACTGCCATTTCCCCGCCGTGGCTTTAATCTCTGCCAACTCCCGGCTACTCATTCACTGCCTCCCCGGTTCAGTTCGTCGTCAATCTCCTTTTCCTGCTGCTGCTGAGAAAAGGCTTCTTCTATGGGCTGGTTCAACATCTTGCTTTCTTCTATGCGCTCCTTCTCCCCGGCTTCGCCGTTCTTGCCTTCCCACTCCTTCATGGTGGAGATATAGCCCGCAAGGTAATTGACCGCGCTTTCTGCAGAAATAATGTTGCTCCCCATAGCCATTGTGAGGGCTTGCACAACGTTGTAGAGGGTCTGCGCGTCTGCTTGTTCGTCCTTGTCCATGACCGCCTCCCATGTCACATCTGTGGCAAAAGAGGGAAACCTTGTCCCCGTGGTACTGGACAACATTGCCAACGCCATACGAGCGAATAACTGCCAACTTTCTTCTACCTGCTCCCGCTTGCGGTCAATCCGGCGGCAAAGGATAGGGCTTTGCTCTTTGGTGCTTGCTTGTGAACTTGCGATATGGACGCCAAAAGCAAACTCCGGCACTTCCGAGGTGTCAATAATGCAATAAAAGATAAACTCCAAAAGGGTTGATGTGTCCCCAATTGCGCTATTGCATTCGATGAACTTCGCTTCTTCGTCAGCTTTGATAAGGAAAAGGTCTTTCCCGTTCATGTCGATGGTCGCCTCTCTGCCGTCTGCAATGGCCTTGAGTGCGTCCGGGAAATTGTTCTGCAGAAACTGCTTAACGTCGTTCAGCTTGAAGGCGACTTTCGGTGTGCTGTGCATTTTAGATCCACTGATAGCGTGTATCATAACATCGTGATACGCCTTCAAAAATGGCTCAATGGGTTCAAGCTCGCTGTACCCGTGAAGCTCTGTTTCGTCTGGCTCATTCTTAAAATGGACAATGGGAATAAATCCCCACGGATTAGCCTCCCTCGAACTCTCCACGCCTTCCGGGGCGTTGCCTTCAATCGTGGTTATGACTTCGCTTTTTGTAATCCGCTGCCTGTACTTGTACTCCTGCTGGTCGCCGTTGTCGTCTATCCATCTGTTTTTCGTCAAGATGGTTATGGCGGTGTAGTCGTGCGTGACAGGGTCGTACTCAATCCCGCCCGTAGGTATCTGCTCCGGGGGAATAATAACGCACCCTAGCCGCGTCTTTGTGTTGTTTTCCGGGTAAAGGGTCGTATCGGCGGGAAGGTTCACAATCCGTAGGAAACATTCGCCGTCTATAAGGTTTTTCTGATGTACCCGCTGCATAACGCTCGCAAGGTCTTTGCTGAATCCGTCCAAGGCTTCCTGCGCTTTTTCGTCAGCACATACAAAAGACGGCACGCCCATGAATCCTGCCAAGGTGTTGATGATGGGCTTTGCAAATCCCGCGCCGAGCTTGTACTTGTCGTCCCGGTTATAATACAAATCCCGCGCCCGCTTATAATCGACATGGCCTGCAATGCCTAGCGAGTAAGGTGCTGAATACATATTGCGAACATTGAAAAACCAGTTCGCCGTTCTAAGGCGGCTCATTTCGCCCTGCGCCTTGTCTAACCACCGTTGTATAACATTAGCCATATAGCTTTACCCCTCCCAATAACGCCGCTAGTCCGGGGTCTGTATCGCCCCCGTTCGCAAAAGCGAGCACTAAGGCGTCAGCCCGGTCAGGCGACCTGTGAATCCTTTTCTTATAGCTTTTCTTGTCCTCTAAAATAATCTGGTCACGGCTGTTGATTGAATACTTGCGCGTAGATAGCTGCGCCGCGAGTTCATCGTCCTGCGGCAGGGAAATATCCCCGTCCACAAGTCGCTCTTTAAGGCCGCACCACTGCTCTGTTACCCAGTTTGCATAATGCTCCTTGTCGTTCGCCCTGCCGCCGTTGTGGCAAGCAATAACATCAATGTTCAGCCCATCTTCGAGAATAACCTCTCGCAATCGGTCTGTAACGCCGCCGCCCACGCCGTCATCATCGACTCGGATTGTGGCGTGTGGCTTCGCGTAATCCTTCATCGCTCCTTTGGCAATGCTCAACACTTTGCCGCAAGTCGTCATAAGGTCTTGCTTCGTGAAGTGGTGAAGGCCGAGAACCTTGCCGCCTATCCGGGGGACGATAATTGTTTCGTCGTCGCCAAATCGCGCTATATCCGCGCCAATTTCAAGCATTGTTTCCGGGTCTGCTTCCATATCTGCGTCCCTCATCATAGCCGCTTCCACAAGCTCAAGAGGGATAAGGCCGTCCGGCTCTGCTTTCGGAAACTCCCCCAAAACACGCACCCGCACAACATCGGAATCCATGCCGTACTGCTTTATGAGGCGTTGGCTGTATTCGTCAGCTACCCGCGCTGCGTCAAAACAGGAAACCTTCTTTGTCCAGTACAGCTCCCTGTCCTCGAAAAACGACCGCTTGAAAATGCCGCTGTTTTTCGTGGGGTTGCCGCATAAAATCAGCTTCGCGTCCGTGGTGGTCAGCGCGCCTTCGATGGTCTCATAGATACTATCGTCTATGCCGCTGGCCTCGTCACAAATGAATAAAAGGTGTTCTTCGTGGAAACCTGCCATATTTTCCGGCTTGCTCGCTGTCCTCGCGGTTGCAAACCATCGTTCTGGCATTTCCTTCATCACGACTTTGGTCTTTTGCCACTCGAAAAGTTCATCAAGCAGCGGCGACCGCTTTAGCCACTTTGAAAGCTCTGGCCATAGAATGTCGAAAAGCTGCTGTTGAGTCGGTGCTGTGCAGGGAATCTTCGGAAAAGGCCGCGTAAACAGAAACCAAGAGACGCACCACGCCTCAAAAGCCGTCTTGCCTACGCCGTGGCCGGAGCGTACCGAAATACGCGGCTGAGTGCCAATAGCCTGTAAGGCTTCTTCCTGCCATTTGTCCGGGTGTGCGTCCAATACGTTGACAACAAACGCCGCCGGGTCAGTAATATATCTTTTCATCTGCCGCGCCAGTTCTTCAATGTTCGCCGCCATCGTCCTTATCGCTCCCCCATGCCTTTTCCAAAACTGCTGCAAGCATAGCCGCCGCGCTTTGGCCTTCTCCTGCTTGCTTTGTCTCCTGCTTCTCCCGGTTCTCGCTCTCTAGCTTTGTCCCAAACTGCAAAAATCGCTCTATGTCCTGAGGCTTCATTTCCTCCGGGCTGATAGTCTCCAACGCCTGCAAGGCTTTGCCCTGTAAAGATGTGCCTATCTTGATATGGCGTTCAATCATCTTTTTACGGGCTTGCTGGGTGGCTATCTGCTCTTTCCGTTCGTTCTCCCGGTCGTAGTCTGCCGCCCTGCTTTCCCATTCGCCCTGCTCTTTCCATCGCCGTATCAAGGTGTAACTTTTTTGTAACTTATCCGCTACACTTTTGAACGTTCGCCCTGGACCTAAATTTTTGTAAATCAGAAAAGCCTCGTACGCCTTCTCTGTCTCTCCCGGCTGCCGTTCCCACGGAGCTATTTCGGCTTTCCTCATTCCTCCTTCCCCCTCTTGTCATGGTCTTTATTTCCCATTGTACTTGTATATAACATCTCCGTTTTCATCAACGCCGCAAGGCTTCAAAATGCCGCCGTAACCTTTCGCGGGTGAAGTCGCCCCGTTGACATTGTTCCAATTGTTCCGCAAAAACTCTGCCATCGTCATATCGAATTTCAAGGCGCGGGCTTTGTTACTCCCGGTGTTGTACTCCTGCGCGCTTGCCCATCTGAAACCGTTGAAAAATTGGTATATATGGGGCTTGATATCCGAAAATCTGACTTCGCCCTTCGTCCGGGCAATGATGATGGCCTGTCCGATTTGCCCCGTCTGGCTCACGTTCCACTCCGGCGGTACGCCACAACAATTGCAAGCGTCGTTACACTCCCTGCAGAAAGCGTCGCTGACATGGAATCTCAAGCCGAGCTTATGCGCAAAATCCCGCATTT
>Ga0256405_10012031_pt1 | contig 10850 bp, 10 predicted proteins | sample RumenRJG_02DNA_FD_189096 | JGI IMG/M metagenome (GOLD analysis project Ga0256405, IMG submission 189096) | Bovine rumen microbial communities from Lethbridge, Alberta, Canada - RJG_02 | ecosystem: Host-associated > Mammals > Digestive system > Stomach > Rumen | place: Canada: Alberta... | reverse complement strand
CCAGCGCCTGCGCCTGCTGACGCATATACCACGCCTCCGTCTGTACAATGACACCGTCAAAGTCAAATAGCAGCACCTTATACATCACCGCGTCCCCCCCTCATCGTTCAATTTTCGAGAATATTCTAACAGTAGATTGTCAAAAGTATAAAAGTGCCGCTTCCGGGTACTCTTTTTTACTTTTCTGCATTTTTAGTACCGTGAAGTTCAGATGCTGACTTTACCAAGAAACAGATCAATTGCATTGATATGATGCACGCCTTCCCGCTGGTCTCTGTATTTATCAAGGGAAATGATGTAGCGCGGATATCCATCGCGGATGAGCCGGAAAGGACGATACTCCCGTTCCTGAATTTTCTCGTCCGCCTCTCTGCTGCCGCCATGCAGGGAATAAGTCACCTGAATATACGCATAATTCTGTTCCTGATCGCGACAGATAAAGTCACATTCAAGATTCCCGACTTTGCCGAAACTGACCTGGTAATTATTGCTTACAAGATACAAATAGACCAAATTTTCCAGAGTCGGCCCATAATTCATCTGATTATCGGTATTCATAGAAAAGTAGAGCGACATGTCCGCAAGATAATATTTCTGATCCCTGCGTATCGCCTTCCTGCTCTTTAAGTCAAACCGATTACATTCATAAATTATCTTGGCCTTTTTCAAATCTTCGATATATCTGCGGACCGTCGATGCCTTTGTCCTCATCCCCTCTTTTTCCAGAGAACTCAGCAAATTTCCAAGTGAAACAGGTGACCCATAATTATTAATGAGATACGTCTGCACTCGTTCATAAACCGCAAGATTGGAAATGCGTCTCCTGGTCTTTACGTCTTTCTCGAATATTTCTGAGACGATGCCACGCGTGTAAGTACGCCTTGCATTTAAATCAGGAAACTCAAGGGACTTTGGAAAGCCGCCGTTCAGCACATACTCATTGAATTCCTGATCCATATCACCGCTCACATTGAGATTAAAAAATTTCTTCATTTCCAAAAACTCATGAAAATCCAGCGGAAATGTCTCAAAGGTCAAATATCTTCCCGTAAGTTTTGTCGTGATTTCATCGCTAAGAAGATAAGAGTTCGATCCTGTAAGGAAGATAGAGAATCCATCCTCTGCATATGCCTGCACAACACTTTCAAACCCCTCCACATTCTGGACCTCATCAATAAAGAGGTAAAATAATCCCCCGCCAGAAATCATTGACTCAATCCGCGCTTCCAACTGCTCAGGTTTCTTAATTTCCTTGAATCCACGTTTATCCAACGGAATATAGATGATATGTGCCGAATCCACACCGTTAGAGAGCAGTTCGTTTATTATCGCCTTCATAATGCAGGATTTCCCGCACCGGCGGATGCCGGTAATTACCTTGATAATATCCGAGCTGTAAAAAGGACGAAGTCTGGATAAGTATTTTTCCCTTGGATATATGTTCGTATACATGTTCCGTGCCCGTTTCTCTTTCATGACTATACTTCAAAACTGCTGTTTCCGGGTACTCATTTTTACTTTTTTGCATTTTTAGTACCCTGAATAGGCAAATAGCTATAAGACAAAGTCCAGCAAACGGACCGCAAAATGAAAAAGCCCCCCGAAAGAGAGCGAACATCAGAAGGAGAAAATGATTCCAATCACAGCCGCAATCACAATCAGAACGATCGGATGAATGTCCGGCTTCCATTTGTAAAACGCAAAGAGAGCCGCAAACAGAATGATTCCCTTCCAACGGAACAGATCCGCAACACTCCCACTCACCTTGAACGCATCCACATTAAAGAGAGCCATCAGATAAATACTGATCACAGCCGATAGAATAAAGCCAACCACCGCCGGCCGCAGACCATTGAAGATCCCCTTCACAACTTTTGAATTCTGGAACTGAACCAGAATCCTCGCAATGATGCAGATGACAATAATGGACGGCGCAACCAGAGAAAGCGTAGCCGCAACACCACCCCAAACACCAAACATATGGTTACCGACATAGGTAGCCATATTGATGCCGATCGGACCCGGCGTCGACTCCGAAACCGCAATCATCGTCGTCAGATCGCTGAGCGAAAACCAACCGTATTTTGCCGAAATCTCTTCCAGGAACGGAACCGTCGCAAGACCACCGCCAACAGCGAACAGACCCGTCTTGAAGAATTCCCAGCACATCAGAAGAAAAGTATTCATGCCCTTTCTCCCTTCTTTTTCCCCGTCACATACAGAACATAGCCGACCGCCCCTGCGACAATCACCAGAAGCACCGTCGAAATATTTGTAAAGTATGCAAGAATAAACGCCGCCGCAAAAATCACAAACGCCGGCGCATCCTTGACGCCCTTCTTATACATCTTGGAAATTGCAAAATACATCAGTACACAGACAGCGACCTGGATCCCCGCCAGCGCATGCTGAACGACCGCAATCGAAGAAAAGTTCGAGATCAGCTTTGCAATCACGCCGATGATAATTAACGAAGGCGAAACAACCCCCAGCGTAGCAACGATGCCGCCCAGAACTCCTCGCATCTTATAGCCGACAAACGTCGCCGTATTTACCGCGATAATACCCGGCGTACACTGACCGATTGCATAATAATCCATGATTTCATCTTCCGTCGCCCAGTGATACTTATCGATCACTTCCTTCTGAATCATCGGCAGCATCGCATATCCGCCGCCAAACGTAAACAGTCCCATCCGGAACCAAGCACTGAATAACTGCCAGTAAATCACACCACTTCCCCATTTCTAATTAAGTTTTTTCCGCACAACATAGAGCAGGTCCTTAGAAGCATGCAATATTCGAATCCGTCCGCGACTCTGTACCGCCCACCAGCGTCCCATTGGCAAGACGCACAATCATCTGCCCCCTGCCGAAGGAAACACCATCCGTCGCAATCTGAATTTCATGTCCACGCCGCACCAGGTCCTGCGCAATCGCATTATTAAACGACGGCTCCAGCATCACCTGCTTTCCTCGAATCCATTGCCAGCGCGGCGCATCCAGCGCCATCTGCGGATTCAGATTGAAGTCCACAAAGTTGCTTACAACCTGCAGATGACCCTGCGGCTGCATATATCCGCCCATCACGCCAAAGGGGCCGACGGCCTTGCCGTCCTTCATGAGAAATCCCGGAATAATCGTATGATAGCTGCGTTTATGCGGGGCCAGCGCATTGGCATCCTGCGGATTCAAAGAAAAATCAGCACCCCGGTTCTGCAGCGAAACGCCATAGCCTTCCAGAACAATGCCCGAACCAAATCCCATATAGTTCGACTGAATATAGGAAACCATATTGCCTTCCCCGTCCGCCGTACAAAGATACACCGTACCGCTCTTCGGAGGCTGTACAAAGGAAGGAAGATTCGCCTCCGCATTGATTTCCTTCGCCCGCATCGCTCCGTACTCCGGCTTCAGAAAGCAGGAATAATCAACGGTCATATCTTTCGGGTCCGTCACATAGTGCATCGTATCCGCAAAGGCCAGTTTCATCGCCTCAATCTGCTTATGAACCGTATCCGTACTTTCCTTTGCCTGCAGAGAAAAGTTATTAAGAATATTCAGCGCCATCAGTGCCGCAATCCCCTGCCCGTTGGGAGGGATCTCGCACACCTCATAACCCCGGTAGTTCACCCGGATCGGTTCAACCCATTGCGAAGAATAATCCACCAGATCTTCTTTGCGGATATAGCCGCCATCCCTGCGGCTTTGCGCATCGAGTTGATCCGCAATCTCACCCTTATAGAAGGCGTCCGCATCCGTTTCCGCAATCAGACGCAGCGTCCGAGCATGATTCGGCAGACGCACAATCTCACCAAAGTGATACGACTCACCATCTTTCGTAAACGTTCGGAACCACTCATTAAAGACCGGATTCCCATCAAAGCGCTCATGAAAAATACGCGTTGAACGCTCCCACATCCTTGAAAGCATCGGTCCAAGAGGATATCCTTCCTCAGCATAGCGGATGGCCGGCGCCAGATCCTGAGCCAGCGTCAGCTTCCCAAAGCGCTGCACCAGCGTCGGCCACGCCTTCACCGCACCCGGCACCATCACTGGCGTCCAGCCGTACTTCGGCATCCCTTCCGGATTGTTTTTCTTCACTTCTTCCAGCGAAATATGCTTCGGCGAATAACCGCTCGAATTGAGACCATACAGATGATCTTTAACCCATACCAGCGCAAACGAATCCGAGCCAAGACCATTTGCCGTCGGCTCCACAACGGTCAACGCAGCCGCTGTCGCAACCGCCGCATCAATGGCATTGCCGCCATTCCGCATCACTTCCAGTCCCGCTGCCGCCGCCAGGTTCGAGCCCGTCGCAACCATTCCGTTTGCGGCAGTTACACAATACCGGTTGCCCGCATAGGGCTGATATAACGGATCAAACATCAATCCTCCTCCTTATCAAACAGATGGCATGCCACAAAGTGCCCGGGTTTCACTTCACGGGACACAGGTTTTTCCTTTGCACAGATCTCCATACATTTTTTGCACCGGGTATGGAACGGACATCCCGAAGGCGGATCAATCGGACTCGGCACCTCTCCCTGCAGAACATCCTCATCGCTTGTCTTACGGTCCGGATCCAGATGCGGAACCGCATCCAGAAGCGATTGCGTATACGGATGCAGCGGCTCATGAAACAGATCCGAGCACGGAGACAGCTCACACACATTTCCCAGATACATGACAAGTACCCGGTCACAGAAATGCTTCACTACACCAAGATCATGTGTAATAAACAGATAGGTCAGATTCTTTTCCTTCTGCAACTGCTCCAGCAATTGCAGAATCTGCGCCTGCACCGACACATCCAAAGCCGATACCGCCTCATCCAGAACAACCAGGCTCGGATCCAGCGCAATGGCCCGGGCAATGCCGGCCCGCTGCTTCATTCCGCCCGACAATGAATTCGGATACGAATAATAATGTTCCGGCTTCAGATCCACTTCCGTCAACAGCTTAATCGTACTCTGCTTTCGCGTCTCTGCCGACATCTTTGTGTGCAGACGGAACGGCTCTTCCACCGCACTTCCGATCGTCTGCCGCGGATCGAGGCTGGCCGCCGGATCCTGGAACACCATCTGCAGATCCGGGCGCAGACTGCGCAGTTCCTTCTTTGTCAGCTTGCTCAGGTTGATGCCAGTCTCATAGTTACGGTCAAGTTTCTCCTGATAGGCTTTATTCTGTGTCCGTTCCGTCAATGGAAGAATATCTCTGCCGCGATATTGATCAAAGGCCTGCTGATGGTACTGTTCTTCCTTTTGTATATGCGCCCTTGCTTCCGCCTGCAGCGCATTCATCTGCTGAAGCAGCTCCTCGTCTTTTTGAACAATGGCGCCGCGGTCCAGCTTCGCAACATGTTCCTTCTTTTTTTTCAGATCCTGAAGACGTGCCTCCTGGGCCTCTGTACGTCCATCCATCGCCTCCAAAACCCGGATACGCTCATCGGCATGGTCAATATCATCGATATCCGCAAGGTTACGGTCATACACAATCTTCAGCTGCTGATACTTCTGAAGATATGCATGGGCCTGTTTCACTTCATCTTCAGCCTTCGTAAACAGATCCACTACCGCATCAAGATCCTTGCAAAGGATCAACGAACCGACCGTGCGCGACCCTTCTCTCAGCTGCCGGCTCGCTTCCTTCTTCAGCTCTTTGGATTCAAATTCCAGCCGGGCGATTTCCTTCTGAAGCTTGTCATAGGCTTTTGCGTCCCTGGCATTTCCTTCCGCATCATAGCCCTGTGCCTTCTCTTTCAGCTCCTTGATCTTTGCATCAGTGCCAAGGCTCTTCTGATAATATTCGCCCGCTTTTTCCTGCTGCTTCTTCAGGTTATTAATGTTCTTCTGTATATATTCCGGGTTCAGCTCCTGAATCGATTTCCCATAATACACGCATGACCCTGACGTCGGCTCATACAACTGCAGAATGGTTTTGCCAAGTGTCGATTTGCCGCAGCCGCTTTCGCCGACAATGCCGAACTTCTCACCCTCATAAACGACAAAGGAAACATCTTCCACTGCCTTCAGCTTCTTACCACCGCTGACCGGAAAGTACTTTTTGAGTTTCCTTAATTCCAGTATTTTCTTCGGCTCGCTCATACACTCTCCTTTGTTACCAGATGGCAGGCCACAAAATGACCGGGCTCCACTTCAACCATCTGCGGATTCTCCTTCGTGCACAGATCACATTCCTTCGCATGCGAACAGCGCGGGTTAAAGCGACAGCCCGGAATCACATCCTGCAGATTCGGGAACTGCCCCGGAATCGGCTTCGGTTCAAACTCATCTTTATCTATGTTGGGGACCGCATCCAGGAGCCCGATCGTATACGGGTGCAGCGGATGCTCAATGATCTGCTTCACAGATCCTTCCTCAACTTTTCTACCTGCATACAGCACAACGACACGGTCTGCTATCTCGGATACGACACCAAGATCGTGCGTAATAAACAGAATGCCCGCATTCATATCCTTCTTCAGATCATTCAGCAGCGTAAGCACCTGTTTCTGGATGGTCACATCCAGTGCTGTTGTAGGTTCATCGGCAATTAATAAGTCCGGCTGCGCCGAGAGCACCATCGCAATCAAAACTCTCTGGCGCAGACCTCCGGACAGCTGGAACGGATACTGTTTCATCCGGTCCGGCGCATTTGCAATACCAACGGTCTGCAGATACTTCACTGCAGCCTCATCGGCTTCTTTCTTGTTCATGCCGCGATGATTCATCAGATTTTCACGCATCTGATATCCAATCGTCAGCAGAGGGTTTAATGCCGTCATCGGCTCCTGGAAAATCATGCCCATCTTCTTGCCGCGGTATTTCCGGATTTCATTATCCGAAAGCCCAACAAGATTCTGCCCATCCAGTAAAATCTTCCCGGATGTGATCCTGCCGTTTTTTGGCAGAAGGCCCATGATGCACAGGGTTGTAACTGATTTTCCGCAGCCGGATTCACCAACAATGCAAACAGTTTCATTCCGGTGAACGGTAAAGGAAATATCATGCAGCACCTCATACTCTTTCTTATCGATACGGAAAACTGCATGCAGCTTCTCTACTTCAAGCACCTTCTCCTGTTCCATGACGGTAAACCCCCTTCTCAATCAGATGAAATCAATATGAAATTAAGCTAATGTGATGTCCTTGACATAGAACAAACCATCCATGCCAAACGGCACCTTTCCAAACTTATTGGAGTTGTAGCAGTAAAGCGTATTCTGAACGTAAATCGGCGTCACCACAGCATCACCCTGAATCATCTTCACAGCATCGAGCATGTACTGCTGACGCTCGGCAAGATCGGTTGTCTCAGCGCTGTTTTCAACGGCCGTATCAAACTCGGCATTGTTGTACTTGACGCGGGTGCCATTGGTTGTGGAGAAGTTAGGATCCAGCATCTGCTGACCATCACCGGTCACATTGGACCAGGTCAGGAAAATCATATCGGCCGCCTTGTCTTCCTTGGCATCGGAAAGGAATGTAGCCCATTCTTCCGAAACAACGTTCAGCGTAATGCCGACATCCGCCAGCTGGGCCTGAATATAAGCTGCCAACGTCTGCTGCGCTTCACGCGTCGACGTCAACATGGTGACCGTCTGGCCGCTCCAGCCGTTGGCATCAATGGCTGCCTTGGCCGCCTCTTTGTCGTACGCAATGTAGGTGTCGTCCATCGCAGCCGTATAACCAACCAGAGACGGCGCAACAATGGAACGGACCGTGGAGGCCGCACCATTCATGACACTGTTGACATAGGAATCAAAGTCAATTGCCTGCAGCAAAGCAGTACGGAACTCCTTATTTGCCATCAGCGGGTTGACCGACGTATCGGCATTGGACCGTAATGCAAGATAGCCCGTAGCACTGCTTGGCTGATTGACCAGCGTATAACCGGAAATCTGTTCTGCGGCGCTGACGGAATCAATCGCGACGGTCGGATAAAGGTCAGCTTCCCCGGTCTGCAGACGTGCAATCGCGGTTGCCTCATCGCCAACGACACTGTAATGAATATTCTTTACGGACGGTGCACCACCCCAATAACCGTCATACGCCGTCAGATCATAGGAAGATCCGGAAACGGAGCTGACATACTGGTAAGGTCCGGTACCAGCGCCCGTCGGATCTACAAGAAGATCCTTCGACTGATCCAGAGTCGGATTGACAATTGCGCCATTGGTATGTGCCAGCTTTGCCACGAGAACGCCATCGTCATAAGCAAGATGCAGAACGATATGTGTATCATCCTGAATTTCATAGCTTTCAATCGAGGAGACAATGGAAGGACGCTGAGAGCCATAATCCGCATTCTTCAGACAGTCGATCATGTACCCGACGGCATCGGCTGTAAACGGTGTCCCATCCTGGAATGTGACGCCTTCACGCAGCGGAATCGTTACCGTCAAACGGTCTTCGGAATATTCCGGCATATCTGCTGCCAGCAGCGGTTCATAGGATGTGCCATCGTACGAGCGGCGATACAGCGTTTCAAAGATCTGCCCCGTCACAAATGTGGATGCAGCGTCGTTTGTCTTCAACGGGTGCATGCCAACGGGCGCCGTTGTTAATTCGATGTTAATGGTGTCGGTGGATGATGCGGCTGCGACTGCTGTAGCGCCCGCATCACTGCCTTGTGTGGCAGCTGCTGTTGAGGAACCAGCGGACCCGCAGCCAGCCAGGCCGACCGCAAGAACCAGAGCCGCAACAGACGAAAGTTTTCTGATGCTCATTTTTCTTCCTCCTTTTGTATTGAACCTGCCTTTTAAGGCAGGGGAATACCTGTTTAATCTTTCAGGTTTGGATCCAGAATGTCTCGCAGCTTATCGCCAAGAATGTTGAAACATACAACGGTAATTACGATGGCAATGCCCGGAATCACAATCAGATACGGTGCCTGATACATCTGCGTTTTGGCCGAGGAAATCATCGACCCCCACTCAGGATTCGGTACCGGAACGCCAACCCCAAGATAGGACAGCGTCGCAATCGACAGGATCGCGCCGGCAATCCGCATCGTCGAGATGACAATGATGGTCGACAGTGTATTCGGCAGAATATGGCGGAACAAGATGACAGGATCACTGGCGCCAAGCGACTGTATGGCCGCAATATAGTCTTCCTGCTTGATCTGGAGTACGCGGCCGCGTACCATGCGTGCAAAGCTCGGAATGGACCAGATGGAAATTGCGATTGTCGCATTGCGGACACTGACTCCGAGCATGGCAACAATCAGCAGTGCCAGCAGAATTCCCGGAAACGTAAACAGCACATCCATAAAGCGCATGATGATGTTGTCCAGTTTCTTGTAATACCCTGCCAGTAAACCGAAAAAGGTGCCAAATACCAGGCCGACGGCGGTTGCGGTAAAGCCAACGCGCAATGAGATTCTTCCGCCATACAGCAGGCGGGCCCAGATATCACGGCCAAGTTCATCGGTCCCAAGCCAGTGATCCGGTGAATACTTGGGATTGGAGGATGCCCAGAATCCCGGCACCAGACGGTTCACGATGTCCTGCGCATTCGGATCATTCTTTGCAAATACAGGTGCGAAGATAACAAGAATCAGCTCAAGCAGCAGAATAAAGAAGCACACCGCTGCAAGTTTGTTATGAAACAGCTTTTTGAAGGCTTTGCGGATCTGACCATCTTTTTTCATTCGCATCCCCTCCTTCATTCATACTTGATACGCGGATCGACAACGACATAGAGAAGGTCCACGATCAGATTAACGACGACAAACATGAAGGCAATCACAAGAACTGTCGACTGAACCACAACATAGTTGCGCTGTGAAATTGCATTCATCAGATAGGTTCCGATACCGTTGATAGCGAACACCTGTTCCGTCACAATGGCTCCACCCAGCAGGCCGCCGAAGCTGGTTCCCATCTGTGTCAATAGCGGAATCAGAGCATTGCGCAGGGCATGTACCCAAGTAATCTTGCGCTGGCTCAGGCCTTTTGATTTAGCGGTACGAATGTAGTCAGAGCCAAGCACATCGAGCATGCTGGAACGTCCGATCCGAACAAAAGATGCCATAACCTGCAGTGAGAGACTGAGACCAGGCAGAAACACCTGCCGTAACCCTATCGCTGTCCAGAAAGGGTGATCCATCCCACCGGTTGGAAACCAGCCAAGTTTGACGCAGAAACCGATAATCAATAGGGTGCCGAGCCAGAAGCTTGGTGTACTGATGCCGATCAAAGATAACGTTGTGAGCAGGTTATCGATCCAGGTATCTTTATGCAGAGCAGAGATAATTCCCAGCGGGATACCAACGATGCACGCCAGCAACATGCTGAAGACGGCAAGATTCAGCGTATTGGGAAGCCGGACTGCCAGCTCATCGACAATCGGCTGCCGCGTTAAGTAGGAGGTACCCAGATTTCCATGAAGAAGATTCCAAAGGTATCTTCCATACTGAACAAGGAACGGCTGATTGAGCCCGAGATAGCTGCGCATCGCCTCAACTTCTGCTGTTGTTGCGGAGGGACCGGCCGCAAGTTCTGCCGGATCTCCTGGCGCAATGTACAGGCTGGCAAAGACGATAAATGTCATTCCCAGTAAAAGAATGACTATCATCAGTAAACGATTTCGAATATACTTTCCCATCCCGTTCCCCCTTCGTTCAAGAAATGCACTGGGTCTATGATAATTCTTTCATGGGAACTTTCAAACAATATTTTCATTAAATATTCACATTTTGAAATGGCAATCATCATTTCTTTCATTTTTTCATTCACCAGCATTAAAAAAGGTGCCCACGGTTGGGCACCTTAGAAAGCAGAATAATCGTATCGATTATTGTTCTTCTAATTCTCAGTTGCGGCGGCGATTGCCGAACAC
>Ga0256405_10012030_pt1 | contig 10853 bp, 11 predicted proteins | sample RumenRJG_02DNA_FD_189096 | JGI IMG/M metagenome (GOLD analysis project Ga0256405, IMG submission 189096) | Bovine rumen microbial communities from Lethbridge, Alberta, Canada - RJG_02 | ecosystem: Host-associated > Mammals > Digestive system > Stomach > Rumen | place: Canada: Alberta... | reverse complement strand
ACGACGCCCCGGCCTACGAGATCCTTGAGGAGATGCCCGGCTCCGCGCTGGAGTACCGGGAGTACGAGCCCCTCTGGACCTGCACGGCGGAGGCTGCGGAAAAGCAGAAGGTAAAGGGCCACTACGTCACCTGCGACGGCTACGTCACCATGGGAGACGGCACGGGCATCGTCCACATCGCACCGGCTTTCGGCGAGGACGACTCCCGGGTGGGAAAGAAGTACGGCCTGCCCTTCGTCCAGTTCGTGGACGGCGCGGGCCATATGACGGCAGAGACTCCCTACGCGGGACTCTTCGTCAAGAAGGCGGACCCGGTGATCCTCGAGGATCTGAGGAAGGAAGGGAAGCTCTTCGACGCCCCGAAGTTCGAGCACGACTATCCCCACTGCTGGCGCTGCGACACGCCCCTGATCTACTACGCCCGGGAGTCCTGGTACATCAAGATGACCGCCGTGCGGGACAATCTGATCAAAAACAACAACACCGTCAACTGGATCCCCGAATCCATCGGAAAGGGCCGCTTCGGCGACTGGCTGGAGAACGTCCAGGACTGGGCCATCTCCCGCAACCGCTACTGGGGCACGCCCCTCAACATCTGGGAGTGCGCCTCCTGCGGCTGCCGTCACTGCGTCGGTTCGATCGAAGAGCTGAAATCCATGTCGAAGAACTGCCCGGAGGACATCGAGCTCCACCGGCCCTATATCGACAACGTCACCCTCACCTGCCCGGACTGCGGCGGCGAGATGAAGCGCGTGCCCGAGGTCATCGACTGCTGGTTCGACTCCGGCTCCATGCCCTTCGCCCAGCATCACTATCCCTTCGAGAACGAGGAGCTCTTCAAGGCCCAGTTCCCGGCGGACTTCATCAGCGAGGCCGTGGACCAGACCAGAGGGTGGTTCTACTCCCTCATGGCCATCTCCACCCTGCTGTTCGACTGTGCGCCCTACCGGAACGTCATCGTCCTCGGCCACGTACAGGATGAGAACGGGCAGAAGATGTCCAAGTCCAAGGGAAACGCCGTGGATCCCTTCGACGCCCTGAACACCTACGGCGCGGACGCCATCCGGTGGTATTTCTACACCAATTCCGCCCCGTGGCTGCCCTCCCGGTTCTCCGGCAAGGCGGTGCAGGAGGGTCAGCGGAAGTTCCTCGGCACCCTTTGGAACACCTACGCCTTCTACGTCCTCTACGCCGACATCGATTCCTTCGATCCCACGAAATACCGTCTGGAGGACTGCGCCCTGACCGTCATGGACCGGTACGCCCTCTCCGTGGTGAATACCGCCGTGAAGACCGTGGACGCGCATCTGGAGAACTACCGCATCCCCGAGGCCGCCAGAGCCCTCTACGAATGCGTGGACGAGCTGTCCAACTGGTACGTGCGCCGCTGCCGGGAACGGTACTGGGGCACGGACATGACGGAGGACAAGATCGCGGCCTACATGACCCTGTGGACCGCCCTCGTGACGGTGGCCAAGATCGCCGCGCCCTTCATCCCCTTCATGGCGGACGACATCTACCGCAACCTGGTCCGCTCCGTGGATTCCGCGGCTCCCGAATCCGTGCATCTCTGCCCGTGGCCGGTCTGTGAGGAATCCCGCATCGACGCGGCGCTCGAGGCCTCCATGAAGACCGTGATGGACGTGGTGGTGCTGGGCCGGGCCGCCAGAAACGGCGCGAACCTGAAGAACCGCCAGCCCCTGGCCGCTCTGTACGCGAACGGTGTGGAGGATCCGGGCGACACCTACTCCGACATCATCCGGGACGAGCTGAACGTGAAGAGCGTACGGTTCGTGGACGACATGTCCGCCCTTTCCTACAGCTTCAAGCCCAATCTGAAGACCGTGGGCCCGAAGTACGGCAAGCTCCTCGGCCAGATCCGGGGGATCCTGCAGGCGGAGGACTACGACGGGAACGCCGCCATGGCCGAGCTGCGGGCGAACGGAAAGCTGCATCTGGAGCTGAACGGCGGAGCCGCGGATCTCACCGAGGACGATCTGCTGATCGAGGTGAAGCAGAAGCCCGGCTATTTCACGGTGTCCGAGAACGGTGTGTCCGTGGCACTGGATACCAATCTCACGGACGAGCTGATTGCGGAGGGCTTCGTGCGCGAGGTGATCTCCAAGGTGCAGACCATGCGCAAGGAGGCGGACTTCGTCGTGACGGACCACATCCGGGTCTCCGTGTGCGGCAGTGAAAAGCTGAAGGCCCTGCTTACGGCCTCCCCCGAGGAGCTCAAGTCGGCGACCCTCTGCGACGAGCTGACCTTCGAGCCTCTGACGGACGCCTCGGCGTACGTCAAGGAGTGGGACATCAACGGAGAGCAGGCGTCGGTCGGCGTGGCGAGGATCTGACGCGCGCGGCGGGTTCCTCCGGGTTTGTACGAAAAAGAACAGACCGTGGGGAAACTTGTTGTGGAAGTTGCCGGGAAAAAAATCCCGCGGAGCTATTGATTTCACCGCGGGATTTTGGTATAATAAAAGTAATTTAAAACAGCTCTGCTGCTGCCCTAAAACCTTTATCGAGGAGCGTAAGAAATGATTTCGTGCGACGTAACCATAAAGAATAACGTAGGTCTCCACGCCAGACCGGCGACGTTCTTCATCCAGAAGGCCAATTCCTACAAGAGCTCGATCTGGGTCGAGAAGGATGACCGCAGAGTCAACGCCAAGAGCCTGCTGGGTGTTCTGTCCCTGGGCATTGTCAAGGGCATGACGATCACGCTGATCGCGGACGGCACCGACGAGGAGGAAGCTCTCGAGGGCCTCTCCACGCTGATCGACAGCGGCTTCGCGGAATAAAGCGGTTCCGAAGCAGTCTGGACCGGCCGCCGGGTGAACCGGAGGAAGCCGGAGCGGATGAATAAAATGGCAGAACAAGGGCGATGGTGAAGCAAAGCATCATCGCCTGTTTGTGTGTAAGCCGGAAAGCGGGACTCTGTCCTGCGCACCGGTCAGCCCGTCCCGGAAAGGAGGCGTTTTTTCCATGAACGGCCTTTCGCCGAATATCGATCATCTGCGGGAAAAGGCGGCCGCCCTTCCGAGACAGCCCGGGGTCTACATCATGAAGAACGCCGCGGGCAAGGTCATCTACGTGGGCAAGTCCCGCTCGCTCCGTGACCGGGTGTCCCAGTATTTCCACGGCGCCCACGATCCGAAGACCACCCGCATGGCGGCGTCGGTCCACGATTTCCGCTTCATCACCTGCGACACGGAGATGGAGGCCCTGGCGCTGGAGAACTCCCTTATCAAGCAGTACACCCCCAAGTACAACATCAAGCTCAAGGACGCCAAATCCTATCCCTACATCCGCATCGGAACGCCGGAGAAGGGAGACGGGGAGGAGTGGCCCCGCATTTCCATGAGCCGGAAGCGCTCCCCTGACGGAAGCCGGTATTTCGGGCCCTATTCCGCCACGGCAACGGTGTTTTCCGTCATCGGACAGCTGGAGCGGACCCTGAAGCTGCCCTCCTGCAAGCGGAGATTCCCGGCGGACATCGGGAAGGAACGGCCCTGCGTCTACTATCAGATGGGCCGGTGCATGGGCGTCTGCACGGGAGAGGTCAGCCGGGAGGAGTACGACGCCGTGCTGGATCAGGCGGCGGGGATCCTCCGGGGCGGCACGAGGGACGTCATCGCCGGGCTCACCGCCAAAATGCTCCGGGCCTCCGACGAGCTGGAGTTCGAGCGGGCCGCTAGATACCGGGACGCCATCGCCGGACTGCGGAAGCTGGGCGAGCGGCAGAAGGCCGTGGGCTCCCCCGACGTGGAGTGCGACGTGATCGGCCTGCACATCACCAGCGTGGACGAGCTGAGCTTCCGGGACTGCGCGGCGGTGTTCTACGTCCGGAGCGGCTATATCGCCGACAGCGAGCACTTCCTCTTCGGCGGCGACGAGATCACGGCGGAGGAGGAGGACGCGGCGGGAGATTCTCCCTTTTCCGTGTTCCTCATGTCCCTTTACCAGTCCCGGGAGTTCATTCCCGGGGAGATCCTTCTGTCCTTCGAGATCCCCGACCACGACCGGGACGTGCTGGAGGCCTACTTCACCGAACGGTCCGGCCACAAGGTGGAGGTGAGGACGCCGAAGAGGGGCGCGTCGAAGTATCTCTGCGACATGGCGGTGCAGGACGCGGCCAGACACTCCGAAAACCGCGCGAAGCAGGAAAAGGACAACGAGAGGACCCTGTCCTCCCTGGCGTCGCTCTTGAAGCTGGAGGTTCTGCCGGAGCGCATCGAGGCCTACGACATCTCAAACCTCGGGGACGAGCACATCACCTGCGGAATGGTGGTCTGCGCGGAGGGAAAGATGAAGAAGAGCGAATACCGTACCTTCAACATCAGATCCTCCTCCGGCCAGGACGACTACGCCTCCATGACCGAAGCGCTCTCCCGCCGTCTGGCCCACATGGGTCAGACCGACGACGGCATGTCCGCGGTGCCCGATCTGATCCTGTTGGACGGAGGCCGGGGACATGTGTCGGTGGTGAAGGAGATGATGGCCCGGGAGGGATACGAGATCCCCGTCTTCGGCATGGTGAAGGACGAGCATCACAAGACCCGGACCCTCTGCGACGAGGAGGGAGAGATCAACATCGCCCGGCAGGCCGACGTGTTCCGGCTGATCTACGGCATTCAGGAGGAGGTCCACCGCTATTCCGTGGCCCGCATGACCGGCCAGAAGCGGAAGGCCCTGAAGACCTCCTCCCTGGAATCCATCCGGGGCATCGGTCCCGCCAAGGCCAAGGCCCTTCTGAAATCCCTCGGCACCGTCTCCGCTATCCGGGAGGCCGACCGGGAGACCCTCGCCTCCGTTCCGGGCATCTCCGAGAAGGACGCCGGGGAGATCTATCTGCACTTCCGCCAAAAGAAGACGGAATAAGCGGCGCGTTTTTTCCTCCCTTCGAGGGGGGCATGAGCATACGAAAGGATCATCACATGAGAGTCATCACAGGATCCGCCCGCGGGACGAAGCTCGTCACCGCCGAGGGCGAAAATACCCGTCCCACCTCGGACAAGGTCAAGGAGGCCGTGTTCTCCATGATCCAGTTCGACATCGAAGGCCGCGTCGTGCTGGATCTCTTCGCCGGCAGCGGTCAGATGGCGCTGGAAGCTCTGTCCCGGGGCGCGGAGCGGGCGGTGCTGGTGGATTCCTCAAAGGAGGCCGCCGCCTGCATCGAGGAGAACGCCAGAAAGACCCGTCTGGCCGGGCGGTGCAGGATCGTGGGGAACACCTATACCTCCTACCTGCGGAGCGCGGCCGGGAGAGAAAAGTTCGATCTGATCTTCCTGGATCCTCCCTACGGAAGCGGCATGCTGCCCAAGGCGCTCAGAACCATTGCGGCGGAGGGCTTCGCGGCTCCCGGATCCACCCTGGTCTGCGAGACGGACTGCAATATCCCTCCGAAGGCCACCCGGATCCGCAAGGACGAGGACGTGGCGGCCGAAGCGATCCTGCGGGACGTGTTCGGCGGGGACGAGGAGCTGGCCTCCCGCTACACGGTGCTGAAATCCCCCCTGTACGGACGGACCCGCATCACCCTGCTGACTCCCCGGGGAGAGGAGATCCCGGACGGCGAAGAATCCGGAGACGGGACCGGAGCGGAGGAAGCATGAGACGGGCTGTCATCACCGGGAGCTTCGACCCCGTCACCTCCGGCCACGAGGATCTGATCCGCCGGGCCGCCGCCATGTTCGACCGGGTGACGGTGGTGATCCTTGCCAACACGGAGAAGGCGTCCGGCATGTTTCCGCCGACGGACCGTCTGCGGTTCTGCCAGGAGGTCTGCCGGGAGATCCCCGGGGCGGACGCCGTGCTCTGGGGCGGGCTGACCTCCGACGCCGCCCGGGAGCTGGGAGCCCGGTTCATCGTCCGGGGAGCCCGGTCCGGCGGGGATTTTGATTACGAGTACAATCTGGCCTTCATCATGAAGCGGTTCGATCCGGAGCTGGAGACGGTGATCCTGCCCTCCGCACCGGCCCTGTCCATGATCAGCTCCACCTACGTGCGGGATCTTCTGAAATACAGCGCGCCTCTCTCCGACGCCGTTCCCGACGCCTGCCGGGACGACATGACCGAGACCTACGCCCGGATCGCGGGGAGATAAATAAGCCCCGCGGGGTTCCGCAGGGCACATGAATTTTGCTTCGGTTACCGGCATCCGCCGCATCCGCCGCAGCCGATGGAGCCGCAGCCGCCGTTCTGGGTCCCGCCGTTTCCGCGGCACCAGCAGATCAGGGCCAGGGCCAGCACGATCCAGACGATTCCGTTGTTGTGATCGCAGTCGAACATTTCCGTTCCTCCTTTCCCGGGGATCATTCCAGCATATGCGGCGGACGCCGGATGGTGCGGAGAAGTCTCCGGACAAATCGGGACCGGCAAGCGCATAGCTCCTCCCCGGACCGGGCATACTGCTCTCAGCCAGAATCCGAAGGAGGATCATCCAATGAATCAGTACGACCGGACGCCCGCTCCCATGAAGGAAACGGAGTTCCCCATGCCCGCCGCTCTCAGCCTCGCCCTGACGGAGGAGGATTCCAGCCTGACGCGGTTTTCCCGTCTGTCCGAGCAGGAAAAGCGGGAGTTCATCGGCGGCGCGCGGGGACTTACCACCGGCTACGAAATGCGCCAGTACGTGCGTGCATTCGTGCGCGGGGAACAGATCCTGTAAGACACGGCGGGCAGGCCGGAGAAGGAGGAACCCATGGCTGTTGAAACCGAACGGAAATTTCTGATCCGCCTGCCCGACCTCGCCTTTGTGAAGTCTCTCCCGGAATGCCGCGTGCGCCGGATCCGCCAGACCTACCTGAAAAAGGTGAAGAAGGGTCTGGAGCGCCGGGTCCGCCGCATCGAGGAGGGGGAGCGCGTCACGTGGGTGTTCACCCGGAAGGAAAAGCTCACGAAGCTCAGCCGCCTCGAGGACGAGCGGGAGATCACGGAGGAGGAGTACCGGGCGTTTTACGCCGAAGCCGATACGGAATTGACAAAGACCCGGTACAGCTTCCCCTTTGAGGGGCACGTCATGGAGATCGACGTGTATCCCCCGGAGATCGGCGGTCCCGGTCTGGAGGGGAAGGCTGTTCTGGAGGTGGAGCTGAGCGACGAGGCGGAGGAATTCGCCGTCCCGGATTTCCTCGTCATCGAAAAGGAGCTCACCGGAACGAAGCAGTTTTCCAACAAAACTCTGGCCAAGCCCGTCCGCGGCTGACCGTGCTCCATACATCAGGGCTGTATGCGAGGTTCCCGACCCGCGCAGGGTCATTCAATCGCAGACGCGAAGCGTTTCCTTCCTCATAGTGTGAACACACCTCAAAAACCGACGTCAAAAAACGCCGGTTTTTTCTTGACAACCGGAGACTTCTGTGGTATACTGTGAAAACTGAAATTGAAATTCATTTTCAAATCGGGTGACCGGAATGCAGTATAAAACCAGACAGAGGGACGCGGTCCTGCGGTTCTTCATGGAGCACGCGGACCGCTGCTTTACCGTAAAGGACGTGTACGCCGAGGTGGACGCCGGGGAGGCCACGGTGTTCCGCGCCATCGCCTCCCTGACCGAGGCCGGCCTTCTGCGGAAATTCACCGTGGGAACCGGGCGGGGAGAGTGCGCCTGCTATCAGTACGACGGATGCGGGGACCGGCCCGAGCACATCCATCTGAAATGCGAGCGGTGCGGGGAGCTGATCCACATGGACTGCGCGTTTATGGAGACGATCCTCTCCCATTTTCTGAACGAGCACGGGTTTTCCGTGGACTGCGGACGCACCGTGATCTACGGCCTCTGCGCCGGATGCAGGGAGAAGGAATCGGAGAAGGAGGAGGGGAGTGAAGCATGAAAATCATACGGAATCTGATCCGGCTGACGGCCGCAGCGCTTCTGCTGATGCTCTGCCTGCCGCTGTCCTCCTGTTCCTCCGGAGCGGGAAGGGACGGAAAGGTGTATGCGGTGGCCACGAATTTCGCCGTGTACGACATCCTGCGGTCCGTGGCCGGGGATACGGCGGAGGTCGAAATGCTCCTGCCGCCGGAGACCGAATCCCACGACTACGAAATCACTCTGGCGGACGCCGCGAAGATCGCCCGGGCCGACGTATTCGTCTGCATCGGCGGCGAGAGCGAGGACTGGGTATGGGACACCCTCGGGACCATGGATCCCGCCGACCAGCCCCGGGTCCTGTGCGCCATGGACGTTTGCCGGACGGTGGAGGAAACGGACGACGGGATCTTCGAGACGGCGGAAGCGGGGATTCACGACGATCCGGAGACCGACGAGCACGTCTGGACCTCCTTCGGGAACATCCGCGCCATCGCCCGCGCGGCGGCTGAAGCCCTGGAAGCGGAGGATCCCGGCAATAGCGCCGCGCGGGAGGAGAATCTGGCCCGGTTCCTCGGCGAGCTGGACGGGCTGGAGCAGGAATACGCCGCGCTGTTCGCCTCCACCGACAAGAGGCTCATCGCCGTGGCGGACCGCTTTCCCTTCCGCTATCTGGCGGAGGAATGGGGGCTCGACTGCGTGGCGGCTTTCTCGGGATGCTCCTCCAATGTGGAGGCGTCCCTCAGCACGGTGAACGCGCTGGTGGAGACCGTCCGGGACAACGGACTGCCCGGGGTGTTCAAAATCGAGATGTCGGACGGACGGTGCGCGGACGCGGTGGCCCGGGAGACGGGATGCGCCGTGTGGACCCTTCAGTCCGGGCATAACGTGACAAAGGAAGAATTCGACGCAGGGGTGACCCTGACGGAGCTCATGAGGCGGAACCTGACCGTTTTGGGCGAGGCCCTGCGGTGAGGAAGAATACGGGGGAGCGGCATGAACATCATTGAAGCGCGGGACCTGACCCTGGCCTACGAAGGGGTGACGGCCGCGGAGGGGGTGTCCTTCACCCTGGCGGAGGGGGATTACCTCTGCGTGGTGGGGGAGAACGGATCCGGGAAAAGCACCCTCTTGAAGGCGGTCACCGGTGAGCTGAAGCCCGCCGGAGGGACGCTTGAGGTGGATCCGGAGCTGAGGCGGCGGGGCATCGGCTATCTGCCCCAGCAGTCGAAGATCCAGCGGGATTTCCCGGCGACGGCGTGGGAGGTGGTCCTCTCCGGCTGCGTGGGACGCGAGGGAGGCGGATTTCTCTGGCGGTCCTGCTCGAAGAAGAAGGCGGCGGACGCCATGGAGCTGCTCGGCATCGGAGATCTGGCACGCCGGACCTTCGGGGATCTCTCGGGAGGACAGCGGCAGAGAGCGCTTCTGGCAAGGGCCATGTGCGCGTCGGACAGACTGCTTCTTTTGGACGAGCCCGTGACGGGTCTGGATCCCGAGGCGGCCCACGGCATGTACGAGGCCATCCGGCGGATCAACGAGGAGAGGGGATGCGCCGTCATGATGGTGACCCACGACGTGGGATGCGCCCTGAGAGAGGCGAAAAGCGTGCTGTCCATGTGCCGCGGCCACTCCTTCTTCGGATCGGTGGCGGCCTACGAGCGGCACGAGCGGCTGGACGAGGCGGCGGACGAGATCCTGCACCACCACGGGCACGAGGGCCATTCGGTGTTCGCGGCGTCCCTGGCCAGAGAATTGAATCAGCAGACGGAGAAGGCCCGCGGAGGCGGGGAAGGGGGAGTGAAGGCATGAGCGTTTCGGAGGTGTTCGCCTCGGACTTTCTGGTCCGGGTCATTCTGAGAGGGCTCTGTGTGGGCGTTCTCGTGTCCCTTTGCTCGGCGGTGCTGGGGGTGAGCCTGGTGCTGAAGCGGTACTCCATGATCGGGGACGGGCTGTCCCACGTGGGCTTCTTCGGCCTGGCCCTGGCCTCCTGCGCCGGCGTCGGATCCCTCTATTCCATGGAGATCTCCATCCCGGTGGTGATCCTGTCGGCGGTGCTGATCCTGCGGCTGTCCCGAAATGACGGACGGATCAACGGAGACGCGGCCTGCGCGGTGGTGTCCACGGGAGCCGTGGCGGTGGGGACCCTGCTCTACAACCTGACGGGCGGACGGTCCGGGGACATCTGCTCCTCTCTCTTCGGCTCGGCCTCCGTCTTCACCATTTCGGAGAAGGACATGCTCCTGTCCCTGCTCCTGTCGGCGGCGGTCCTGGTGTGGTTCGTGCTGAGCTTCAAGGTGATTTTCGCCGTGACCTTCGACGAGACCTTCGCCCGGGCCGCAGGCGTGAAGACCGGGTTCTTCGGCCTGACGCTGTCGGTGCTGACGGGCCTGACCATCGTCGTCGGGATGAAGATGATGGGGTCCATCATGATCTCGGCCCTGCTGATTTTCCCGCCCCTGACCGCCATGCGGCTGACGGGGAATTTCCGCCGGACCGTGCTTCTGTCCGCCCTGATTTCGTCCCTGTCCTTCGTGGTCGGGTATCTGCTGGCCTGCTGGTGCTCCCTCAGCGAGACTCTCCAGCCCGTGCAGACCGGAGCCGCCGTGGTGACGGTAGACCTGATCGTCTTCTGCGCCGTATACGGCATCGCCTGGCTCACCGGGAGGATCCGGCAGAGGAAGGCCGGGATTGACGGTGCCCGGTCGGCGGAATGATTCCTTCAACGGAGATATAAAACAAACAGCCTGACGCAGTCTCCTTAACCGGACGCCGCGTCAGGCTGTTCTGTTATCGGGCTTTCCTCATCCGGCGCGCCCGGAGGAGCAGATGGATCCCGGCCCAGAGGACCGCGAGGAATACCGCCATCCCCAGACAGGCGGTCATGACGACGAAGAAGTGAGAATCCGCGCCGTCCGCGTCCACGCTGGCGATCATGGTGCGCTCCAGCGTCAGCATGGCCATGGAGGAGTCCGCCAGAGCCGTGCACCGCAGAACGCTTTCCCGGGGAGACCGCCCCCGGCTCTTCCGCGCCAGCTTGATA
>Ga0256405_10012028_pt1 | contig 10855 bp, 12 predicted proteins | sample RumenRJG_02DNA_FD_189096 | JGI IMG/M metagenome (GOLD analysis project Ga0256405, IMG submission 189096) | Bovine rumen microbial communities from Lethbridge, Alberta, Canada - RJG_02 | ecosystem: Host-associated > Mammals > Digestive system > Stomach > Rumen | place: Canada: Alberta... | reverse complement strand
ATCGTTTGCGCCGTCTATGCCGGTATGATCGGCCTGTTTGGTTTCTTGATCTGGGTCATGACCCGCGGCAAGAACAACCCAATGCGCGTCTTCCGTATCTGGGAGACTCAACGTATGTCCTACTGGGCATCATTCGCACCAGCGGTCCTTGCAATCCCAGTTGGCTATATGATGTCCGCCTCGGCCATCGGCATGTTCGCCTTCATCTTCCTCTTCGGTATGCGTATCCTCTGGATGTCGATGAAAGCACTTCGCCCAGCCCAATAATCATTCAACAACTTAAAAAGCACATCCTCGTCGGTGTGCTTTTATTGTTGCCTAGTCGCCATAATCCGAGCCCCTACTTTTATCTTCCACGAAGATTTGAAGCGGGTCGGTGATATCGAAGATCTCCTGGTAGATGAAGCCGTCTCTGCTGATCCAAGGGTTTTCGAAATCCGCAGTGAAGATCACCTTATGGTTCTTTTTGATGATGTGATCGATTTCCAACATGATCTCATCAAACCGCTCAAGGCGCTTTTCCTTAAAGCCCATGAGCCCTTCATAGAAGCCTGGCTCCACATAAAAGATGTTGCCTTCTTCATCTTTATAGGCATGAACAAGGTGATTTAATTCATCCTTATATTCTTGATACTTGCTAAACTCGTCGTAACGCATAAACTATTGCCCAATTAGTTTACCATGTCATGTCCTTCTTGCGAATATGATATCTTTTTGGTAAAACACAATCGTATTATGACAGCAAAGATAGAAAACATCAAAATCGTCTTCACCGATATCGACGGTACCTTGTTTTCTCATGCCACCAATCGCGTGCCACCTTCTGCCATAGACGCCATCCATCAATTGCAGGCTAAAGGCATCAAAGTCTTCTTTTGCTCGGGCAGAAATTATTATCTCATCCGCAAAACAGGATTACTCAACCTCATCCACCCCGATGGCCTCATCACCATGAATGGATCGAATGCAATCATCGATGGCAATATCATCTATCGTTATCCTATCCCGTCTGAAATCGTCGATAAGATGATTCTTTTCTCGAAGCGCCTTAAATTCGGATTAACCCTCATTGAAGAAAACGAAGGCCACATCAACATGATCGATGAGCGCGTCATCTCCGCGCATGAGAAATATGGCACGCGCTTCCCACAGCCTCGCACCTTCCCTGAGCATTATGACCGCGTCGTTTATCAAATGATCGCTTTCTGCGATGACTTTGAGGAATCCTTATTCTTGCCTCATCTTGGCAACTGCAAATCAGCAAGGTGGGACGAATATGCCGTCGACATCATGTTGAAGGATTCGGATAAATCCAAAGGCATCTTAAGCGTCTTGGAATATTATGGTTATGATCAAGAGAATGCGATGTGCTTCGGTGACGCCTTAAACGATATCGAAATGATGCAATTCGTAGGTCTATCCGTATGCACGGGCAATGGCCACGAAGAAGCCAAAAAAGTCGCCGATTACGTGACCGACGACATTGACAAAGATGGCTGGTATAAGGCCTGCAAACACTTCAAATTAATCTAAAAAGACTGCAAATCGCGCTTATTTATGGTACGGTTCATGATGCAAGATCCGAAAAGCGCGGTAAATCTGCTCTAATAACATCACCCTTGCAAGCTGATGTGGGAATGTCATCTTGCCAAAGCAAACGTTCGCGTTTGCTCTTTTCTTTAGACTCTCGCTTAGCCCTAAAGAGCCACCAATAAGGAAGGTGATAGAAGCCCCACCACGGACGAAACCTTCTTCTAGGAAGGAAGCGAATTCCTCGGAGGTATATTCCTTTTTGTTAAGGTCTAAGGCAACCACATAGTCGCTTGGTTTCAATACCTTCAAAACCCGTTCGGCTTCTTTCTCTTTGGTTTGCTCATCCATGCCATCCCTATTCGGGAAGTCTGGGCACTCAATGACTTCAATGTTGCTATAAGGCTTAATCCGCATGAGATATTCTTCGCATGCTGCTTTCCAATATTGCTCCTTAAGTGAGCCAATCACGATGACTTTAATATTCATGGGAGCAATTCCTCCATGATGGATTCATGCTGTTTTAAGGGAATAAATCTGAGATTTGTAGACTTTTCTTTTAATTTCTTCGTTAATTGAGGAATTCTTTTCATTGCATCCTCTGGGGTATTGCATTCTTCGGATAGGTGCGATAAAAAGACCGCTTTGGTTTTTGAGCCTATCACTGAAACAAGATAACGTTGACACTGGATGTTCGATAGATGGCCATGTCCGCTGGCAATCCGTTTCTTTAGCCAACGTGGCCTAGATGAGGTTTCTAATAGATGCGGTTCATAATTAGATTCGAAAAGATAGTAATCGCAGTTGGATAATAAAGATAATCCGATCTCATCGATCTCGCCGGTATCAGTGACATAGCCAATTTTCATCCCTTCCACAAGGATGATGAAATTCAATGGGTTTGGGGCATCATGATGGGAAGAGAACGGGAGCACGGTAAATGGTCCAATATCCACCCCTTCCCCAACTTCCAAAATCTGCACACCGTCTCGATCTAAAGAGCCTTGAGAAGCATAGATAGGAATTCCACCTATAGAGACGTATTTTAAGTCCTTGATATGGTCAGAATGGTTATGAGTAATGAAAATACCCTGCAAATCCGCGGTAGATTTGCCCCATTTTGCCAAATCTAGGTTGATTCTTTTCTTTGTGATACCAGCATCGATCTCGATTAATGTATCGCCTGAAAGCAGCAATGTCGCATTGCCTTTAGAACCGGATCCTGCAAATAGAACCTTCATTCGAAATCGCTATATTCGTCTTGGTTTGCTTGTTGCTCAAGCGTCTCCATATACCCTGGGGTTGGGTCGACGAATTTGGAATAGGCCTTCTGGAAGAATAATCCAACGGTGCCAACCGTACCATTACGGTTCTTCGCGATGATGACCTTAACCTCGGAGATATCTCCGTTCTTCTCTTTTTCTTCGGGCGTCTGACCTGGCTGAGGCGCTTCTTCCTCTTGCCCACCGTTATCGCCCTTCCTGCCTCTGCGTTTGACGCTTTGGCCAACAGAGGTGTAATAGTCTTCGCGATATAGGAGCATGCAGATATCCGCGTCTTGCTCAATCGCACCAGAATCACGGAGGTTCGCTAGAGATGGAACCTTGTTGTCGTTACTTTCAACGTCACGGTTCAGCTGGGCTAAGCAAAGGACTGGAACGTTTAAGGAACGGGCTAAGGTCTTTAAAGCACCAGAGATATAGGATACCTCTTGCTGCTGATGGGATAAGTCCACGCGATCGGAATAACGGATACGGCCAAGGTAGTCGATGACAATCAAGCAAAGGTCTTGATGGGTCTTCTTAAGCTTCGTGGCTTTCGCGATGATATCACCGAGTTTGGAGTTCGGGGTATCGTCGATATAAAGCTGCGTCTCTGCAATGCGCGATACCGCAGCGTTGATCTTCAAACGATCGGAATTGCTGAGATGTCCTAATTGGATCTTCTTGCTATCGACATAGGCTTCAGAAGCGATCAAACGTTCCATGATAAGCTCGGCCGACATTTCAAGGGAGAAGAAAGCAACCGGGTTATGGGTATCCTTCGCGGCATTCATCGCGAAGTTCAAACCTAACGCGGTCTTACCAACAGAAGGACGGGCGGCAAGAATGATCAAATCACCCTTCTGCCAGCCATGGGTATGTTCATTAATCCCTGCAAAACCCGTGTTAATTCCAGTAACGGACTGATGGGCTTCTTTCTTTTTCGCAATCTTTTCAGCGACGATCTTAACGATTTCCGCAGCACTCCTCATGCCTGAGACGCTGCGTCTTTGGGCGATCTCAGTGATCGCATCATTGGATTGCAAAATGAAGTCGGAGATATTCTCCACGCCTTCTGCATAGGTCTTTTCAATCTCGCGGAGCTTTAAAAGCATGTCACGTAAGACAGCCTGCTCTTTGATGAGATTGATATAGAAATCAATGTTCTCTGGCACTAAATAGGTGGAGGCTAGTTCATAAAGATAAGCATATCCGCCAGCGGCCTTATCTAGCTTGGCATTAATGAGATAGTTATTTAAGGTGGTCACATCGATTGGGTGGCCCGAAGAATGGACGCTTCTCATCGCGTCGAAAAGGATCTTATTCCTTGGGTCTACGTCAGAAAAATCCTCAGAAGAAAGCGATCCTAACGCAACCTCAGCGATATCGCCCGAAAGCAGGATCGCGCCAAGCACGGTGCGTTCGGCTTCGACATCGCTAGGAAGAGCGACAACGTTAGGCATTATTTCTCCTCCTCAACGTGGACGACAACCGTGCCGGTAACTAAGCCTTCTGGGCCTTTATAGAGTTCGATCTTCAAACGGGTATAACCAAGCGCATTGGCAGGATTCTTATCGATGAAGCGTCTCTTATCGATCTTGATGCCAAATTGCGATTCAAGCCCATTCGCGATCTCTTTCGTGGAGATAGAGCCAAACATACGGCCATCTTTGCCAACCTTGGCTTTGAATTTGACTTGGATTTGCTCTAACTTCTTGGCCACTTCCTCAGCCTCAGCTTTAAGGGCTTTCTGACGGGCTGCTTCAGCGGCGTTATCACGGGCAAGCTCATGCTGCGTTTGAGAGGTGGATGGTTTGGCTAATCCCTTAGGGATAAGGAAATTGGAGCCATAGCCATCGCTGACTTCAACGGTCTCCCCTTTCTTGCCAACTTTCTTGACGTCTGCTAATAAGATGACTTTCATAATTCAATGCCTCCTCTGTCTGTGCGGGCTTCCGCTAAATAAGAATCTAAAGTCTCGGTGAGTCGATCGACGACATCGTTGATCGTCAGATCCTGGAAAGCGGTTGCCGCCATTGAGAAATGGCCACCGCCACCCATCTTCTCGCAAAGCAATTGGACGTTGACCGTGGAATTGCTTCTAGCTGAGATATTGGTCACATGTTCCTGCGTCCTACCAATGACGAAGGCCGCATCGATGTCTTTTAGCTGCATGACTTGGTTTGCGACTTTCGATAAGGTCGCGCGATCGATGATGTCACGCTCTTCGGCAACACAATAGACGATGCCGGTATATGGGGTGCGCATGGTAGAGATGATCTTAGTGATCAGCGCATATTCTTCGTATTCGTCTTTCAAGTAATCATCCGCCTTCATGTTGTCAGCATCGAAATCTTTTAAGATCTCGGCCGCTTCGAAGGTACGCATACCGGTGGACTTGGATTTGAAGAATCCCGTATCTAAGAACATGCCCGATAGCATGATGGTCGCGTAGGTCGATGGAATCTCAATGCGAGGGTTCGCCGTCGCATAATGGATGCACTCGGTGATGATCTCCGTCGCTGAAGATGCCGATGGGTCAATATATTGAAGGACTGGGCGGTCGATAAAGGCCTCGCCACGACGATGATGGTCGATGACGATGGATTTCGTGGCTTTCTCTAAAGCTTTCGCGCCCATAACCATGGTTGGGACAGAAACGTCGACAACGATAAACAAGGTAGATGAACGAATCTTTTCCTCGGCTTCTTTCGGGGAGATGAACATGTGTTCGATATCATTTCTAGAGAAGGTATTCGTAATCGCATAACGGGTCTTCTTCTCTGTTAAGCGTGGCTCATAGACGATGCGGCAATTCACACCCGCGTAATCGCAGATAGCCTTCACGCCTAAGCAAGCGCCTAAGGCATCCATATCCATATCGGTATGACCAGAGACGATGACGTTCGAAGAGCTCTTGATAACGCCAATCAAAGAGTCAGCAAGAGAACGGAACTGGACACGACCCGTATTCTCGCTAGCTTCGGTTTTACCACCGAAGAACTTCAAATCATCGCCATAATGGGAGATGACCGCTTGGTCACCACCACGGGAAAGAGCGATATCCAAGGCATTCGATGCCATCTCATGGAGTTTATAAACATTATCAACGCGGTGGGCAAAGCCGATGGATAAGGTTGGAATGACGTTTTGTCCGCGTCCGAAATTACGGACCGTCTTCAACACGGCAAAGCCATCATGCTCCATGCTTTCTAAAGCGCTGAAATTACAAACCGCGAAATAGGAATCCGATCTAAAACGTCTTAATAAGACTTCGTGAGCATGGGCGTAGTCTGAGATTGCCGCGCGGACTTTCGCGATCATATCGTTGCTATCGTCCTCCGTTTTACCAGCGACATCAGAGAAGTTATCGATCATGAAGATGCCGATACAAAGCGCCTGCTCTTTGTTATAGGTCGTGACCTGCTCTAAGTCCGTGATATCTTTAAAAATATATAGGTTGGCTTCCTTTAGGAATTTAACGGAATAGTTCCTGCCAAAGACCTCGATTTTCGCAGTCATATCAGCCGGGGCTTTGCGGAGGTCCGCTAAAGAAGGCTGCCATTCAAGGATATTCTTATCCAATAAATCAATCTGGCGGGATTTGAATAATGGGCTTGCCCAGAAGATGGTACCGTTATCATCAGTGACCACTAATCCAAGTTCACCGAAGTTATAAGCTTCCTGAACATCGCTGCCGACGATAGAGACTGCCGCTAAGTCATGCTTACGGCGATAAGAGCCGATACGAGCAAGGCTTGTGATCATGATGACCATATCAGCAACGGTGAAGCCAACGGTAATCGCAATCCAGTGCATTGGCAATATCGCATCATGGATACCTTCTGGGAAGTCGGTGATATATAAGACCACCAAAACCGATAAAGCAATAACCTCAGCAACCAATACGAAAGTGCAGAATCTCGTCAGACTCTTAATCGCTTTCGACATCGTCGTGCCGTGTTGTTTGTGCTTCTTCGTCTTCGCCATAGTATTACAATTATAGACCTAAAAGGAGGACCAATCCTAGGAGGATTGATACTTCTTTATAAACGCTGGCAAAAGTTTTCTGTTTTTTTGCGTTTATTTGCCGTCTTTTTTATCTTTTTCGGATAGCAAATAGAAGATGACCACAAGATTTAAGGACACCAAAACAATCACAGCGATCAAGCCGATCGTATTCGATTGTGATAGCAATAAATGTGTCATTTCTATTACTCTTATTGGATGAGAATTAAGTTCTGCGATGGGGCACGGCCATATCCACAGAAGCTGCGGTTGCCGTTTTTATCGACATAGTATTCCAGGAAGACATTGTTCGTGGATCCTTTGATCGTGACTTCGCCATTATTTAAGAAGGTCACCACCCATTCATTTCCTGAGCCTGACTTGCTCGACATATCAAAGCCAATCGAGGTGTGGGATCCATCGATATAGTGATATAGATACTTGCTACCTGCTTGGATGGTGTAGTTGCCATTAGATTGTTTGTTGAATTTAAACAGTGCAACATCCTGGGTATCAGTAGAGAAGGTTCCATTATCATGGAATAGCTCGATTGGATTGATGTAATAAGTCAAGGTTGAAGACTTTGGCTGATCGCTCATCGCATAGTAGGTATTCACATTGCCATAGATACCAGCGATGCCAACTTTACTCGATAAATCTGCCTCGCTAGCGATGCGTTGGTAGTTATATCGATAGGTCAAAGAATCTAAGCTGCTAGAAGACGAGATTGGATCGGTGTTCACTGGAGAGGTTCTAAGGCCGTCCTTATTCCAAATCCAGTTCACATATTCTGGATGATCGATGAAGGGGTTTCTAGCATATCCCGCATTATCCAAATAATTGTTCCTACGGATTTCTTGGGCTGTGACAGGATAAAGGTTGTTCCATTCCACGAGTCGGTCTAACCTGCCCATCGTATGCATCGCCGAGGTATCGTCTGGACGATTAGTTAGAGATAATGGGACATCGCCCTTAGAAGATCCCCCGGTACCACAGGTGTTGTAATAACGCGTCGCGGCATAGAAGATGATACGGGCAGCCTCACCACGAGCACCTTCAAAACCTAAAGAGGCAGGATCCCAAGTGTTACCCACATCGTCTAAAGCGACATCGCCGAAGAACTTGTTGCCACGAGCGGAGTTATCACTGGTTTTGGTGGGACGGATCACCTGAGGATCAGAGCCCGGGCCAGTTTCACCAGCGCCTCTAGAATTTGGCCAGACATGCTCTTTGTTCCAGTTGGTCGTAGAGGCGGAGTCCGAGTGATAAAATGGAACAACACCGCTGCCCGTTGGAGAGGCATCGGAATACTGGAGGACATTATTGAGACTACTATAGGAGGTGGTCTTAGAGCCACTGCTATTAATGAGTCTAGAAAGACGATTACGGAAGGCCACACCATACTCACTAAAGTCTAATGGCCATCTAGAGTCACTATCTGGAAGCGGAAAATACTCGTTTTCTGCAGAGATATTGGAATTTTGAGAGGTTATTTGACTGGTTAATGAAGTTGGATTGCTGCTAGTTGGCTGACTTGTTAAACTCTGCGTTTGGCTACTTAAAGGGGTTGCTGCGCTTACGGATTCGCTCGATGGAATCGATGAATACAAAGCAGAGGAAATATCCCCTGCATTCGCGCAGGACGACAATAAAAGCGCAATTGCAGAGATGGCTAAAAATCTTAGTTTCATATCGTTACCTTCGTCTGATTATGCATCGGTGGCGCTAGGGACATAGGCATCTTTACGCAAGCCTTCTTCGTCCCAGATATAGTTGGCTAAGTCGCGGTCATCGATGAATGGATTGCGGGAGAATCCTTCCTTATCCAAGCAATCGTTGCGGCGTTTTTCTTGCTCGGTCACCGGGTATTGATTATTCCATTGAATGAGGTATCTCAAAGTACCCATGGTTTTCGCTGAGGTTGGATCGCCAGGATTGTTTGTTAATTTGAAGTTAACGCCGTCGCCGTATTTCGCGGCAACATAGAAGATGATGCGAGCTGCCTCGCCACGACTGGCTTCATATAATGGGAAATCCTCGCCGTTTTTAGAATCAGCCGCGCATCTAGCAGGATCGAATTCTTTGGAACCAGTGCCATAAAAATTATTGCCTCTAGAGGAATTGCAGGCGGATGCCGTTGGGCGGAGCATCTGAGGATCCGCGCCACATCCGGTTTTTCCCGCACCTCTAGAATTCGGCCAGACATGTTCTTTGTTCCAAGAAGTCGTATGCTGATTCTCATCATGATAGAACGGGATGATGCCCGGTTCGCCATTGAGGGCTTTATCCGAACGGGATAAAACGGCATTGTTTTCAGAATAGCCGATGGTTTTATTCCCGGTCGCGAGGATCTTGGTTTTAAGTTCGGTACGGAATTGCTCGCCAAAATGAGAATAATCCAGCCCTTCCCAAGGTGAGTGTTCCTCATAAGAAAGGGCAGACTTACTATCACCTGAAAGAATCGGCTCGCTGACGCTTCCATCGGATGACTTTGGTTTGCTTGATCTACCGGTGCCAGAGTATACGGAAATGTCCTGAACATTCGTGCATGAAGAAAGCAACAAGGACAGGAAGGCAAGTGGAATAAAATGTCTATCGGTCTTCATTGATGTCATTATCCCACTTTTACTGCCTTATTCAATGAATATAGGCAGGCAAAGGCAAAATAGCATTGCAAAAGACGCGTTCTAGGTACACACTATCCATGCAAGGAGGTTTCATTATGGAAGACAAACCAATCCCTGAACTTGAAGAACGTGAGACTCAGCCAGCCAAACCAAACAATGCGGTGTTCGTTGACTACATTTTCAAGCCAGGACTCATCGGATCCATCGTCAGCATCATTTTGTGGGTGACCGGCGCATCCTTTGCCTCTGCCTTCAACGGCGGAGCTGGTTCGAAAGAATGGGTCCAGGTCGTGCACAATGTCGCACAGACCATCGGCTCTATCTCAGCAGCACTCTTCTGGTCGCTGTTCTTGCCAGGCCTCATCGTTGGTATCATCTTTACCTGCATCCGCAGGAAATAAGAGATATCCTTCATCTATTGCCCTGTTGAAACAGGGCTTTTGATTGCCTAAATATCAAAAAAGACTGCAATTTTGCAGCCTTTTTCCATTTTTTTGAGGACTTATTCGCCTTCTGCAGGTGCTGGGTTCTTCTTCGCTTTGATGCGCTTAGAGATGAACAAGACAAGGTAATAGATACCTTCGATCGCTAAGACCATCACCATGAGCACGCCGAACATGACAAACGGCATTGCCACTGGGCTCGTGACTGGATAGAAGTCGTGGGAGAAGAACCAGTTATAGGTTTCTCCTTCGCCCTTGATGCCGCCATAAGCGAAGTTCGCTCCGACGGAAATCAAATCTAAGGTAGCGATGACAATCGCCTCTTTCCAGATCTTCTTGATGCTGATTTCGATATCGCCGAAGAAAATCGAGAAGATGCCAACCCAGTAGATGAGTCCGTGATAGATGATGGTTTGCAAGCTGCGGTAACAGATCAAGTATCTACCATCTAGCGCGGTTGGAACGGTGAGGTACATCAGTCCACCAATCATGCCGAGGATCACGAAGCTGGATTTGAAGAACTTGAACTGTCTTGGGAAGACGCGGGTCAAGCCAATCAAGATACACGCCGAGGTGCAAAGATGATATGGAAGCTTATCCACGATCAGTGCATCGTTGCCGGTCATGAATGGATGGACCAAGAAATCGCCGAAATAGAGGGCAACCAAGACAAGAACCATGATGTCTAGGATCAGTTTCTTGGTCTTCTCGGATTTGTTGCGAAGCAAATATCCAACGAAGATCGCACCACCGAAAATGAGGACCATCATAATGATGTGAATAGGCCCGAATAGCGATACCTTTGGACCGAATGTCTCGTCACCGAAGATCTTTCTTAAAACTTCTGTCATACATTTTCTTGTATTCTCAATTCGTACCATTCAGACCCGAGAATACAATCTCCTTTCTTGGGAAGTCTGATGGGCGGGTTTGCCTCGATCGAGGGTCTCCGCTATAATATGGGCGCTGCGGAATGCGTGCCCAT
>Ga0256405_10012027_pt1 | contig 10855 bp, 5 predicted proteins | sample RumenRJG_02DNA_FD_189096 | JGI IMG/M metagenome (GOLD analysis project Ga0256405, IMG submission 189096) | Bovine rumen microbial communities from Lethbridge, Alberta, Canada - RJG_02 | ecosystem: Host-associated > Mammals > Digestive system > Stomach > Rumen | place: Canada: Alberta | collected... | reverse complement strand
TGAAAACAAGCCATACGTGCCGAAGCAGTCTTTGAAGATATCTCTCAAAGGCTACGGCGAAGGCGACTTCGCAATGATAATGGGCTATCCGGGACGCACCCAGAGATTCCAGACCGCCGACCAGCTCCAGCTCATGATGGACACCCACGATGTTAGCATCGCGGCGAGGACGCTCCGCCAGGAGATAATGTGGAAATGGATGGAGAAGAGCCCTTCCATAAGGCTGAAATATGCTAATAAATATGCTGGCTCGGCAAATGGCTGGAAGAAATGGATTGGGGAGAAAAAGGCTTTCAAGGACTTGAACATAATAGGCCGCGAGCAGCAGAAAGAAGCGGACTTCATGAAATGGGTTTCCAAGAACAAGAAACGCCAGGCAAAATATGGTTCTGCGCTTCAGGATATTTCCGAAAGCGTGGCTGCGCAGCGTGAGGCCCGGCTGGCATTGACGCTGCTTACCGAGACAACCGGCAGGATAGAGCTCGCAGGCCTGGCAAGGGATTTCAGCCAGAGCGTGGACGATGCGCTAGACTCTAAGAAAGACACTGCGGAGGCAATGAGGCAGGCATTCGATGACATGAAGTCACAATATGACGACTACTGGGAGCCACTGGACAGAGAGGAGGCTTCCGCGCTTTTGGAACATTATCGCAAGAATGCCGATCCAAAAAACTATCTGGAAGGGCTCGGTGGGGATTTCGCCACTATGGACCTGAAGAAATACGCCAACGACTTGTTCGACAACAGCGTGTTCACCTCTGCTGAAAAGCTGGAATCTGCCTTGGAGAATGGATATTCTCTTATTATGAAAGATCCGGCTTTCAAGCTGGTAGAATCAATCTTGGACGGCACAATGAAATATTTCGGAGCAATGTACTCACGTGATGGCAACGGCTCCGAAGGTGCAAAGGCCTTCACCGCAGGTCTCATGGAGTGGCAGAAAGGCAAGCCGATGTATCCGGATGCCAATTTCACCACCAGGCTGACCTACGGCACAATCAAATCCTATTCTCCAAGGGATGCCGTCAAGTACAATTACTACACTACCATCTATGGCGTCATCCAGAAAGAGGATCCAGACAATTACGAATTCAGGGTGCCTGAGAAGTTAAAAGAACTGTATCAGAAGAAAGATTACGGTCATTATGCCATGCCGGACGGCAACCTGCCTTGCTGCTTCCTCACCAATAACGACATCACTGGAGGCAATTCAGGCAGCCCTGTGATGAACGCCAACGGAGAGCTGATCGGGCTTGCCTTCGATGGCAACTGGGAGAGCATGTCCAGCGACGTGATGTTCGAGCCGGACTTGCAGAGATGCATCTGCGTCGACATCCGCTATGTGCTGTTCTTAGTCGACAAATTCGGCGGAGCAGGCCATCTGATCAAGGAAATGAATATTGCGGATTAATGAATATGACATCGAAGGAAATAATGGGATGGCTAGAGGAAGTGGTCCATCCTGCCAAAGAAGGGAAGAGCATCGTGGAGCTTGGGATGGTGAACGGCATTGCCATAGAAGAAGGTAAAGTCGTCGTGACCCTTGGTTTCCCTAAGAGAAGAGACCCATTAACTGAATATCTTGTTGGCGCCACTCGTGCGACCATCATCCGGCATGCCCCACAGGGCACTGGGGTGGAAGTGAAGACCGTGGTCAAAGAAGAGGCGCCTCATAAGAGCGCCGGGCTGGATCTCGGCGTAGAAGAACTCAATAACGTCAGGCACATAATCGGAGTGGCCTCCGGCAAGGGCGGGGTCGGGAAATCCACCGTCGCCGTCAATCTTGCTGTTGCGCTGGCTCGTCTCGGCTACAAGGTCGGCCTGGCCGACGCAGACATATACGGTCCTTCCGTTCCTCTAATGGCAGGAACAGAGGGCGTTCTTCCAGAGGCAATCGAGGAAGAAGGAGGAAAAGAAATAATCATGCCTGTCGAGAAATACGGCGTGAAGTGGATGTCCATAGGATATTTCGCCAAACCCGAGCAGGCCCTGATCTGGAGGGGTCCTATGGCATGCAATGCACTGAAGCAGATGATTCTGCAAGTCCGCTGGGGCATCCTGGACTTCCTGCTCATAGACATGCCTCCTGGAACTGGCGACATTCACATCAGCCTAGTGAACGAAATCCCGATGGAAGGCGCCGTGGTGGTCACTACGCCGCAACCTGTCGCCCTAGCCGATGTGGAAAAGGCTGTGAACATGTTCCAGAACCCTCAGATAAACCGCAAGATTTACGGACTCGTCGAAAACATGGCCTGGTTCACTCCTGAGGAACTTCCGGACAACAAATATTATATATTCGGAAAGAACGGGGGCGAGGAGATGGCAAAGAAATACGACATCCCTCTCCTAGGTCAGATTCCGCTGGTGCAGAACATTCGCGAAGGTGGAGATTCCGGAGAGCCGGCGGCATTAAGCTCGCGCCCCGACGGCCTCGCCTTCCTTGATCTCGCCCGCAAGCTTGCCCAGGAAGCAGAGAAATAGCCCTCGCACGAAACCATTCTACATAATCATAGGTCATTCTCCCGGATGGTCTATGATTATGTAGTAAAATATAGCTAGGAATATTCCTCCTCCATCATTCAATGGCTGGAGATATTCCACGAATCTATTGGAGAATATTTACTTTGGCAAGTTTCACCCATCCTTCGGTAGTTGTTTCTGCATTGACGGCCAGCTCAATAGCAGGGTTATTGCCATCTGTGGTATCAACTATCGCGACGGCCCAAGTGTAAGAGCCAGAAGGCACCGACACCTCAGGAGTGTCAAAAACATACAAGAACGGCTTGCTCTCTATCCAAGTAGAAGGTTCGCATTCATCATCTACAAATATCTGCCTGGCCTCATCATTTGAATCCAGCAATGCAAATGCAACCTTATACTTGTAATTCCACTGTTTGAGATTGTTCGGGAAATATCCCCATCCCATATTGCGCCAACGAGACTCTATCTTGGCAGAGACACCTGATTTTAAGGAACCCGGAACTATCACTTTATCAGGATAAAGTCGGTAGCCACCCTCGGATATGAAGCTCTTTACGAGATCAAAAGCATCCTCGAACCATGAATCAGTTTCGCCGCCGACTCTGAAATCCATCATATTCACGTGAGCCTCTTTAGAAGCATCGTATTCTCCTTTGCGGACATCTTCTGGATGCCCTTTGCGATAGCCTGCCCCATCGTTCCAATAAGAGTGCTGATTGACTATATACCCACCTTCCATGATGATTGGCACTTTGTAACGCCATTGGGATGCGATGTTTTTTTCCCAATCGGTGTAGCCCCAGCTCGAATTATTCATGCCGAATGCATCAGAGCGGAGACAGTACCCGTTTTGAATGGCAAGTGAAACAAGGCCCTCGCTATTAGGGTTGAAGGTTCCTTGTCCAAGAGGGTGTCCAAGGAAACGATGGTAATTGATAACTAGAGGCACTTTCGTGAAGTTTTTGGCGTAAAGTTTCGTGATCCAGTCAAGCACGTCATGTTTCAAAGTCTCCGTGTTCTCATCAACCGCATTCACGTCATTCACATTGTAAGCAACGCTATGTCCTTCTCCCCATTTGCCTAGACCATAGCCATCGATGAAGGCAGTTTTCTCAGGGTCATTGAATTCTGCCGCAAATGCCTCAATGAATTTTTCATAATATTTTTGAAATACCGGATCCTGGGGCATCGGGGTCTTGCGATCCGGGTACTTGTCATTCTCGACTGCATATTTTGCGCCAGCATCAAAGACAAACTGCGGCGTGTTGGCTCCTTGATCGCGGCCATCCACGACAACTCTGAATGCTACAGGAATATGTCGCCTTTGAGCCGCTTTCAGTAGCTTGTAGAGTTCTGAGTCTGGATCATTCCATGCATATTTTCCGTCTGCCGGATTAAGAACAGACCATTTCGTCCTAATGTAAAGAGCGGATGAATAATCCATTACTTTCACATTCCGGCCCTCAACTGCAACATATTCCTCTTTATCAAGGTAAGACGTGTCTGCACTTGCGCTACAATACATCACCCAGCCAGAAAGCGGATTTTTCAGAACCCTTGATGTGCTATACAATGGCTTTACTTCAACGCCCTCAGTCGTTCTTTCATTCCCACTCTCACTATTATTATCTTTAGAACATCCACAAGAGTTCATGCAAATGAATATTCCGATGAAAAATAAGCTTAAAATCTTTTTATTCATTTTTTATTATTCTTTATTCTTCGCTAATATAGTCTCTTCTCTAAGGTTAAAGATTAGATAGTCAGAGCTCGGGATAGTATAATACGAATTTCTGACATTCCTTTCGGCACCCCCGTGCAGCTCTCCTGTTTTTCCAATCTCCAGCGAAATGTTCTGCGAACCTCCTTCTGCGGTCAGAGGACAAGTGAAGCAATACGAGTTATTCTGATTATACGAGACCCCATCGATCGTAAAACTACGAGACACGCAGAATTTCATGCTGCCAGATATCTTTGCCCCATTGTGTTCTGAAGCATCATAAATTAGGATCTGAGGATCGGCCTGGCTTGCTTTCAGGCCCAACGTTTTTACTCCCCATCCCGTACCTCCTCCATAGGCATAAAGATCTGACACTTCCATGGTGATCTCTGATTTAGTCATGTCCCCATTAGGCCTGAAAGTAACAGAACGCGGTTTCATGTCCGTGGTAGAAGAGTATATGCATATATTCTTGTCTGCCATATTTATCACTATGCGATACTGACCAGACGAAGGAATATTCCATGACGTAGGAGCCTCTTTCATTGTAACGTCGGACACAATGCCATCGTGTAGGGCACTACTTCCATCTTTTGGGACAAGATAATATGACTGGCCTTCGAACAACACAGGAATTTGGAGCTCTCCGGCGCTGAGATTTCCATGCCAGGCATACACATTATTGTTTTCAATAGTTTTTTCTAGCTCAATACGCTCTGCTGATGCCGTACCGTCAATATACATATTGTCGGCAGCGAAAATATCGACTTTTATAGGATGCACTTTCACAGTGGCTGTTCTTACCTCCGGCATCTCGAATGTTTTTCCGCCTGCATATTGGGCGACAACCCTGAATTCCAGGGAGAATTCCTTATTTACAGGAAGAGACCAGCGCTGATTCGCCCAATTGTTAAGTTGTTCGGAAGTGTAGCTGCGCTCGTAGACACCAGCATCTTCTGTCGTGATGAGAGCTGTCTTGGATCCGAAATTATTGCCAACGACATCTAGTTTTGTTGTATAAGAGACGATGAAATCTTCCGATACGCTATGTGCAGGAGTCCACTTGAATGTCAATACGGTGGCAGTAAGGTCATTCTCGTCCAACGAAATAGAATCCGAAGACACCTCCAAGTCCATTGTCTCGGCCACAGGATCCGCATCGTGTTCACTGGGATCCCATGCGCAGGAAACAAATCCCATCGATAAAATCATGGTCGCCGCAGCGGCAGTAATAATATTTTTCGTCATGTGCATCATATTCATTTATTTGACTTTTTCTTTATTTGCCATATCCGGGATTTTGTGGAAACGCCCCTTCATTAGCATCTATTACAGCCTGAGGGATAGGCCACAAGGCATGATAATCTTGAATTATGCCTCGCGCTTCCGGATTATATTTTCTTGCGCGTTCAATCAGCTTCCCTGTACGGACGAGAGTAAACCTTCTGCTTTCTTCGCCATATAACTCGCGGATTCTTTCATCAAGCAGAAAATCCATCGATGCCTCCGAGGCCGCGATTGCAGAAACCTTGGCACGGCGACGTACTTCATTTATGGCATCTGCGGCTTTGGCATTATCTCCTTCGCGGATATACGCTTCTGCCAGCAACAGATATGTCTCCGCCAGCCTGAATTTCATTCTATCTTTATAGGACCCAGTAAGCTGCAGGTTATCTGCCTTGCCATAGAAAAACTTTGTGAGCGCAGGGAATAGCTGCCCATTTTGCCAGGTTTTATCATCGATATTACATTTCTGGCCCAGTTTATTTGGAGTAAGAGGATTATTGAAATACCAATTTCTCTTGATGTTATATTCAGAATTGCGAACGTCCCCCTTGTCGAATATTCCATTTTCGCTTATTTCAGGATTACCTTCTGCTTCTTCAGTAATCGTAGCATTCGTGCCATAAACCCCTATCCACCACTTTAGAGGAAGTATCTGGGCAAGTCCCCGTCCGCCAAGGGTGTCAGCTAAAGAGAAACCATCTATTGAGTAATATTGCGGATTCCATGCGCGGCGAGTCCAATCATCGGAATTAACACCTCCGCCTACAGTTTTATATTGGAATTGCATCACCCAGATGCTTTCGGTGTTGCCTTCGGAACGATTCTGGTTATTTTCAATGAACATATCGCTGAAATAATCGCCTTTCTCGCTTGCATTTGCCCCGTAACGATTCTTAACTAACTTATAGTAGCCGCTATTAATAACTTCCAGAGCATTCTCTTCTGCTTTCTTATAATCCTCGCTATCGCCACGCAGCAGATACATTTCGCTAAGGAGATGCCTTGCCGCCCAAGTCGTTAATTTCCCATCTTTGACTGCGTCTGGATTAGTCGGCAGATTCTCTTTTGCAAATTCCAAGTCATCAATGATATGGCCTAACACTTCTTTCTTTGGAGTTCTCTCAAATGTAAGGCTAAACGGATTCTGAACCGTTTCCACCCAAGGAATGTCTCCGTAAAGATAAACCAGCGTCCTATAAGCGTATGCGCGGAAAAATCGAGCTTCTGCCTGATAATGAGCCTTGTCTGTTGGATAATCCCAGTTTTTATTTTTCTCTGAATATATCAGCAGCTCATTTGCTGAGCCTATTAACGAATAGGCCCAGTTCCAATAAGATTCCACGAAACGAGTGGAAGGATTTAGAGTAAGCTCTGCAAATGGGACTAAAGAGCCATCTCGGACTTTCCCCATGCGACATAGGTCTGTCGATATCTGAAGCACTTCATAGACGCAGGCACCATTATGCATATACGCACCTTGTTCGCCCCAGGTATTGTACTCGGCTCGTGCCAATGAATATAATCCGGTAGAACCCACTTCGAAGCCCGTCGTGCTTGTATAAGTGTTATCAGGAGCCAAAGAACTTTTGAGGTCTTCTTCAAGATATGACGAGCAGCCGAAAAGAATTGCCATTAAAGAGCAAATTGCCCCTGCCTTTAATATATTATAATTCATGATATTCGGGATTAAAATGTTATTGTTATTCCAAGCATATAAGATCTTGCCGTAGGATAAGACGCGAACCACGTGTTGTCATAGTTAAGCATCTGTCTCATATTCGAGAGAACGCCCAAGTTATTCACGCTCACACTGACATCCATAGCGCTAAGTCCTACCTTTCTCACCAGATTCTGGCTAACTCTATAGCCAAGCGTTACATTTCTGAATTGAATATATGTCAGTTTCTTATAATACCCGTGGCTGAACGATGCCTGATAGCCAGGTGAAACCACATCGGAGTCAGGCGTTTCTGGAGTCCAATATTTAATGCCATGAATATAGTTGCCACATCCGAATGTATATTGAGAGATATTAGCCACATTATCGCTCATCCATTTCCCGAATACGCCATTGACCAAAAAAGAGAAATAAAAATCCTTATAATTAAGCCTATTACCCATAGACATGGTGAACTTTGGCTTAGTGCTTCCGATGACGACCCTGTCCTGGGAGTCAATGATTCCGTCTCCATTAGCATCTTTCAATTTCGCAGCACCAGGAGTTGCCCCTGTCTGATGAGCAACCTGCTTGCCCTCGGAATCGGTGAATACGAACTCATCGTCTTTCTGCCATATTCCTATCATTTTCCAATCGTAGTATACAGAAAGCGGCTTGCCTATGAACCATTTATTATTCACGTCATCTTTTCCGTCACCTCTCAATTCTCTAATCTCGTCTTTATTTCTCGTGAATGTGTAATCTGTCTCCCAAGAGAAATCCCCCTTGACGATATTACGCGAGTGAAGGGTTACCTCAACGCCTTGGTTTCTAGTCTTTCCAACGTTATAAAGCACTGTCCTATATCCATTCATGATTGGTATCGTTCTCTTCATGATAAGGTCCTTAGTGTTCGAAACATAGGCATCTATTGTTCCAGACAATCTTCCATTTATAAACTGAAAATCAATGCCAAGATTAGCCGTATAGGTGGTCTCCCATTTCAAATCTTTATTTCCTATGCCATCAGACGGAAGGAATGCTGCGTTTGCGGCATTCCCGCTATCTCCCCAGATGTATTTTACGCCGTTTGTAGCATACAATCTGTCAAGGGACTGGTAGCGAGAGATGGCATTGTTCCCGTTTGCTCCATAAGATAAACGTATTTTCAGCATGTCTATCCAAGACACGTTATCTTTCAGAAAACTTTCCTCGCTGATGTTCCATGCCAATGCTGCCGATGGGAAAAATGCCCACTTATTGTTCTCTGCGAATGCAGAGAAAGCGTCGGCACGTCCTGTAAGAGTAAGCATGTACTTGCTGTTGTAGTTGTAATTTGCTCTAAACATTCCAGAAACCATATTTTGTTTCCAATAACCTGAACCAATAGTGATGCTGCTCTCAGCCCCGCTCATATTATAGAAGCTAGAGTCATCGTTCACGAACCCTTCTCCAGACTGGGATTGACTGACATTTTTTGTTTCCTGCACTGAGAAAAGGCCTGTCAGGTCGATATGGTGCTTCCCAAAATCACGAATGTATTTCAGAGTATTCTCCCATGTATAATCCGTCGTATGGCTATTTGACAAGCTGGCTTGTCCGTTCACTTTCTTTCCTGTCACAGTATTCCGGCCATAATATGTGCCGGTCATTTGTGATCGATAGTTGTAGCCGAACTGAGAACGGAAAGAAAGGCCTTTCAAAGGAAGCTTGATGTCTACGAAGCCATTGGCCATGAAGTTTCTGCCGGTATTCTTCTGATCTGCATTAACATCTTTCATCGGATTCGGAAGGTTGGAATAGTCCATAGGCTCTTCATAGTAATTGCCGGTATCGTCCTTATATATGCCCCATGGGCTCTGCTTGATGGCATGCTCCAGGTTCGGCGTCACCCCTCCCGTATCACGGTTAATGAACTGAGAAGTGATTCCTACTGACAGCCAGTCATTAAGCGTCTGGTTCAAACTTAGATATAAATTGTATCTCTTATAATTAGAATTATATACTACGCCAGGATTGTTCAGATATGCAAAAGAAGCCTGATAGGAGAATTTATCCGTGCCCCCATTCATTCCTATCTGATGATACTGGTCGAAAACCGTGCGGAATACATAATCCTGCCAGTCATTCGTGATGCCTTTCGCATAATTGATTTTCTCACTTGCGCTAATAATCATGCCAACCATCGGATCTAGCTGTTCGCCAGAATAATTCTTCGATAACCTGCCATAATCTTGTTTGAATCGTATGAACTCATTAGGTCCCATAACCTGAATCCTTTGCATTGGCTCCGCAATGCTCAGGCTTGACTTGTATGTAATATGCATATCCCCTTTGGAGCCACGCTTCGTCTGAATAAGAATTACGCCATTGGATCCGCGAGATCCGTAAATTGCGACGGCGGAAGCGTCTTTCAGGACAGACATGGACTCTATTATGTTTGGGTCTAGATCGGCAAGCGATCCTGAATACGGAATGCCATCCAGAATAATTAATGGATCATTGCTGGCCGTGAGAGAATTTTGGCCTCGGATAAGCAGAGTTTGGTTACTGCCAGGAGCTTCGCTGCCATGAGTAATGTTCAAGCCGGCGACCTGTCCGATGAGGCGGTCCATAAGATTATTAGTGGAAACCATATCTATCGTTTTTCTGTTAACCACAGCGACGCCACCCGTAAGATCTTTCTTTTTCTGAGTGCCATACCCGACAACCACGACCTCATTCAAAGATTGCGCTTGCAGTTTCATCGTTACGTCTATCTCATTACGAGACATAACTTCAACGGAAGCGTCATCATACCCCAAACAAGTTATGAGCAGCTTGGAATTTCCTGGCACGCTAATCTCAAAGCGTCCTTTCTCGTCTGTCGCCGTGAAATTAGTATTGTTTCCATCCATGAGAACGACCGCTCCCGCAACGGGCGATCCGGTTTCATCTGTTACAGTCCCTCTGACCAAGCTGGCTTTCTGAGCCAAGAGAGGAAGGGAAAAAAAGTTCAGCAGCGTCAAAATTACTATAATGACGCCGCCCCCAAACGTATGATTTTTATTAGGCATATAATAAAGAATTGTATTATTAGTCTCGTATTCTTTCCGTCCCGATCGTTAGTATGCAAATATTTACAAAATACTTGAATACCTTTGGTGGTTTTCATTCGGAAAGGGTTCGATTTTATACAATCCTCGTCCTATTAATCCGTATCGATGTTTTTTTTGAATTCGGTTGGGCTGACATCAAAATGACGCTTGAAGCAGATGCTGAAATATTTCGGATTGGCGAAGCCTGTCCTCACCGATATCTCTGCGATCGTGAGATCTGACTCTTTCAGTAGCTGCGCTGCCCTCTTAAGACGGATGTCCATTATGAACTCCTTTATTGACATCCCTGTTATGTCATTTATTTTCTGATACAGCTGGGTCCTGCCTATAGCCATATCTGAAGCAAAAGCCTCAACGTTATAATTCTCATTGTCAATATTCTTCTCAATGCATTCCATGGCTCGACGAAGGATGTTTTCATCTATCGAGGAAATGGTAACTTTTGAAGGCTCTGCAATATATCTCTTGCTATACAGTTCTTTCAACTCCTTTCTCGCATTGACCAAATTATCAATTTGCTTGACGAGAAATTTCAGGTCAAATGGCTTGTCAATGAAGACATTCGCTCCGCTATCCAACGCCTTGACCTTATTATTATCAGTGTCTCCT
>Ga0256405_10012026_pt1 | contig 10856 bp, 11 predicted proteins | sample RumenRJG_02DNA_FD_189096 | JGI IMG/M metagenome (GOLD analysis project Ga0256405, IMG submission 189096) | Bovine rumen microbial communities from Lethbridge, Alberta, Canada - RJG_02 | ecosystem: Host-associated > Mammals > Digestive system > Stomach > Rumen | place: Canada: Alberta... | reverse complement strand
AGAGTCTTTGTTGTCTAAGCAAATTGTGGCTCTGGGACTTTTCCTTTCTCAGTTAAGGCCATTATAAAGAGCAGCCCATGGACAAACAACCTGAGCTGCTAATAGACATAATATTAGAGGCGTAACAGGCAGACTGGGATGTCACCATTGTACGGAAGAGAGAAGGGGAGAACTGTTTTGTACATTATTGCAAATGGATTCCAGTATCTTGATGCATTATAAGTGCAAACATTACTTGATTGCGCTTGACTATGATTCTGTGAAATTCTTATGAGCATAATTGCAATTACGCCATCTGCTGTTGCTGAATTATGTCTGTCGTCACTGAAAATGGGCGTATCTCATAAATATTGCATTGTACTGCTGTAATAATCGTTATGATAAATTATGTATATTTTAATTAATATTCAGAAGTGCCTGATCATCGGCGTACTCTTCACCGGATACTTCGGCAAATTTCTTGAGAAGCGTTTCTACCTTGAGACGCTTCTTTTCTTCGCCGCGGACATCATAGATGATCCGGCCCTCATGCATCATGATGAGGCGGTTGCCAACGGCAATTGCATCCTTCATGTTGTGGGTGACCATCAGGGTCGTCAGATGGCTTTCATCGACAACCTGCTGCGTCAGATCGAGGACGTTGCGGGCAGTCTTGGGATCCAGAGCTGCCGTATGCTCATCCAGAAGCAGAATCTTCGGCTTCTGCAGGCTCGCCATCAGAAGGGTCAGCGCCTGACGCTGGCCGCCGGAAAGAAGGCCGACCTTGACCGTGAGACGGTCCTCCAGGCCGAGGTTGAGCCGCTTCAGCTGCTCGCGGTAGGCTTCGCTTTCTTCGCTGGTCACGCCCCAGCGCAGGCCGCGCTTCTTACCGCGCCGCGCCGCCAGGGCAAGATTTTCTACGATCTGCATGTCGGCAGCGGTTCCGGTCATCGGATCCTGGAACACACGTCCGATCAGGGCAGCACGCTGATAATCCGCGAGCCCCGTGACATCATGGCCGTCGATCAGGATAGCTCCGTCATCAATCGGCCAGACGCCGGCGATGGCATTGAGCATCGTACTTTTGCCGGCACCGTTGGAGCCGATGACGGTAATGAAATCGCCATCCTCCATCGTGAGGCAAAGATCGTTGAGGGCATGTTTCTCGGTGATTGTACCGGGATTGAAGGTCTTGGAAACATGACGCAGTTCAAGCATTGTATGCATGATCACGCCTCCGTTTCATACTTCTTTGCCTGCCGTTTCGCTTTGGCAAAGGAGGAGCGCCGCTTGCCCTGCAGATAGGGAACGGCAAGGAAAATACCGACAATGACAGCCGTGAAGAGTTTGAGGAAATTGGCATTGAGCTTCATCCACAGAACCAGTACGACGATGATGTAGTAGAGAATGCCGCCGCACACCATGAAGGAGAGGCGACCCGCAAAATTCAGATGCTTGCCAAGCAGTGCTTCGCCGAGCACTTCGCCGATGATCACGGCCGCAAGACCGATGACGATGGAGCCGCGGCCCATATTGATATCGGCAAAGCCCTGAAACTGTGCCATCAGGCCGCCGGCAAAGGCAACCAGTGCATTGGAAATAGCCAGGCCGATGACATACATGGACTTGATGTTGATGCCCTGTGCCTTGGCCATTTCCGGATTGGCACCGGTTGCACGCATCGCGGATCCGTGCTCCGTACCAAAGTACCAGTACAGAACGGCAATCAGGATGGCGGCCGTAAGAATACCGGTCACCAGTGCCATCGGAATGGAGCGGGACGTGATGGCCAGGGTGGCTGTGGAGGCGGGAAGGGCTTTGTTGGCAGCCATGCCCATGATGGCAAGGTTAATGGAATACAGTGCGTATTGCGTCAGGATGCCGGAAAGAATCGAAGGAATGCCGAGCAGGGTATACAGGATGCCCGTCACGGCACCCGAAGCAAGACCTGCCAGTGCGGCAATCAGCATGGCTGACCATGGATTCCATCCGGCCAGAATTAACATGACCGTGACTGCGCCGCCGGTGGTGAATGTTCCTTCGACGGTCAGATCGGCGATGTTGAGAATGCGGAACGTAATGTAAACACCCAGGGCAAGGATACCCCAGATCAGGCCCTGTGCGATGCCGGCAGGCATGCTGGCAAAAAGGGCTGCGGGATTTAATGCATAGGAAATCGGCACTGCTTATTCTCCTTCGTCAGCGGTATAGTCATCCGGAACCGTGATGCCCAGGGCCGTGCAGCGCTCCGGGTTGTAGAGCTTTTCCGGATTAGAGTAGTACTCAATCGGCATCGTGGAGATGTCGGATTCGCCCTTGAGAATCTTGGCAGCCATGGCACCGGTTGTCTTGCCAAGCTCATAGTAATCGATGGAGAGGGTGGCGATGCCGCAGCCTTCCATGATTCCCTTTTCGCCGGTAATGATCGGTGTACCCGCCTGGGAAGCTACGTTGTTGATGGCTTCGGTGCAGGAGGCTGCCGTGTTATCGGTCGGGATATAGAGAGCGTCACATTCGGAGCAGGCCTGCTGCGTGACGGAAGCGACATCATTGGAATCGGCAAAGGTGTAGACAGTGACGGTCTTGCCCTTTGCTTCAAGGGCGGCCTTGACTACATTTGCCTGATAGACGGAATTGGCTTCTGCGGAGCAGTAGAGGATGCCGATGGTGTTTGCATCCGGGAGCAGTTCATCGAACATGTCCGCCTGCTGATCAAGCGGAGCAAGATCACTTGTACCGGAGACGTTGCCGCCAACGGTGCCGTTGAAGTTATCGATGCCCAGAGCTACTCCGTATTCCGTAATGGAAGTCCCGAGAACCGGAATCGTGTCGGTTGCGGATGCGGCTGCCTGGAGAGCGGCCGTTGCGTTGGCCATGATCAGGTCGACGCCTTCGCTGACAAACCGGTTGGCAATCGTTGTGCAGGTAGGCGAATCGCCCGATGCGTTCTGATAATCGAATTCAACATTGTCGCCAAGCTCTGCCTTCAGCTCATCTTCGAAACCCTGGGTTGCCTGATCGAGGGCCGGATGCTGAACAAGCTGAATGATGCCGACGAGATGGGTTGCCGTTTCACTTGCAGATGCGCTGCCAGAGGCTTCTGCAGTCGATGCGGCAGATGCGGAGCCGGAAGATCCACATCCAGCCATGGAAAGGCACATCATGGATGCCAATACGGATGCTGTGAATTTTTTCATAGTTTTCATTCCCCTTTGTAAGCTTTTACAACATTGAAAATATATTACAAAGATAGGTATTCGTCAACGTGTGAAAGAAGAATTGTGGGCTTGAAAACGCGTTTGTTTTCCAGCAGGATATAGATATGAAGTGTACCCCTAATCTTCCTTGTCCCTGCTGCGGAGGAAAACTGCAGCTGGATCAAAGTAAATCATCTCCATGGCACGATCGCTATACCTGCAGAAAATGCAGCAGAACGTTTGTTGTGAAGTACAACTGGATTCTGCTGTTCATCGAGATGTTTGCGGTGCTGAAACTGCTGGATCTTTTGTCGAGAGCGATTGCGGGAAGAATGGTCTTTACAGTGGATCTGCAGCTGGCCGCCTTTTTGATCGAAATCGGGCTGGCTTTGATTTTTTCCAGGTTTCAGCCGCGGCTTCTGCTGAAGTTAAAAATCATGCGATTTGTGGATACGGAAGAAGAGAAACTGAGTTAGTTCTCTGTTTTCATTGGCCTTGTTTCATGCTAAGATATGCGGGAAATCGATGAAAAAGACAAGTAGGGAGCGTGACGGATCCTTAAGAGAGCAGATGGTTGGTGAAAATCTGCGGCCGTAGCTTTCTGAAGCTGCTTTGGATGAGCGCTTAATCGGCGCCGGAAGCCGCCGTTACCGGCATAAGGGAGGTGCGTCAGCGCTGCTGACGAAACAGGATGGTACCGCGTGATGAACGTTCCTGCAGTCTTTGCCGGAATGTTTTTATTTTGGTAAAGGCGGAAAAATGAAGGGAAACAGGAGATAGGAAAACGATGACGAGTGAAAACAGACAGCTGAGCGGCAATCAGATCCGGCAGATGTTCCTGGACTTCTTCAAGTCCAAGGGCTGCATGGTGGAGCCGGGCGCGAGCCTGATTCCGCACGATGATCCGACGCTGCTTTGGATCAATGCAGGTGTTTCGGCACTGAAGAAGTACTTTGACGGCACGGAGAAGCCGGCGAGCAACCGTATCTGCAATGCGCAGAAATCGATTCGTACCAACGACATTGAAAACGTCGGCCGTACGGCACGGCATCATACGTTCTTTGAGATGCTGGGCAACTTCTCGATCGGCGACTACTTCAAGAAGGAAGCCATTGCCTGGGCTTGGGAATTCCTCACAAGCCCCGAATGGATCGGCTTTGATCCGAAGCGTCTCTATGTGACGGTGTATCCGGATGATACAGAGGCTTACAACTACTGGGTTGCCAACGGCATGATTGAGTCCCATATCCGCAAGAGCGAGGACAACTTCTGGGAAATCGGAAGGGGACCTGGCGGACCGGATACGGAGCTGTATTACGACCGCGGTGAGCGCTTTGATCCAAATCATTTAGGTGAGAAGCTGTTCTTCGACGATGTTGAGAACGACCGGTACGTTGAGCTGTGGAACATCGTCTTCTCGCAGTATGACTGCCGTCCGGGCGAAGTACCCCGCAGCCAGTACAAGGAGCTGCCGCAGAAGAACATTGATACGGGCATGGGCCTGGAGCGTCTTGTATGCATGGTTCAGGATGGTGATACGAACTTTGATACGGACCTGTTCCTGCCGATCATTCATGCGACCGAAAAGTATGCTAAGCACAGCTACGATGAGCCGGAATACAAGATGGCGTACCGTGTCATTGCGGATCATATCCGTACCGTAACGTTTGCGATTGCGGATGGTGCGACGTTCTCGAATGCGGGCCGCGGCTATGTTCTGCGCCGCGTTCTGCGCCGTGCCGTGCGCTATGGCATTAAGCTGGGCATTGAGGATGCCTTCATGTACAAACTGGTCCAGGTGGTTGCGGACAATATGAAGGACTTCTATCCGTATCTCGAGGACAAGGTGGCGCTGATCTCCCATCTGGTGCGCAATGAAGAGGAGTCGTTCCATAAGACGCTGGCCAACGGTGAGGCGCTTCTGAATGATGCGCTGGCGAGCCATGCGGACACAAAGCGTCTTCCGGGTGAGGTTGTCTTCAAGCTGTACGACACCTACGGCTATCCGAAGGAACTGACCGAGGAAATCGCAGCCGATGCCGGCTATACCGTAGATGAGGAAGGCTTTGAAAAGGAGATGGAGGCGCAGAAGCAGCGGGCAAGAGAGGCGCGCGGCAATCTGCAGTCGATGCACGGACAGTCCAAGGATCTGATGGACTTCGTGACGCCGTCTGTCGAGACAAAATATACGGATTCAACCTGTGAAGGTACGGTCATCGGCCTGTTCAAGGATGGTGTGTCCGTCGATGAGCTGGAAGATGAGGGCGATGTCATTCTTTCGAAGACCTGCTTCTATGCGGAGTCCGGCGGTCAGACGGCTGATACCGGCAAGCTTTGGAATGACGTGTTCAAGGCCGATGTCAACGATGTCCGCAAGGCGCCCCACAAGCAGCCGATGCACCATATCGTCAATGTTGAAGGCATTCTTCATGTCGGTGACACGGTACAGGGTGCCTATAACTATGAAGACCGTCAGAAGACGCGTGCCAACCATTCGTCACTGCATCTTCTGCAGAGTGCGCTGCGCCAGGTGCTTGGCAGCCATGTCGCACAGGCAGGCTCCTACAATGGACCGGATTATGCGCGCTTCGACTTTACGCATTTTGAGAAGCCGAGTGCTGAGCAGCTGAAGGAAGTGGAGCGTCTGGTCAATACGTGGATCGAAGAGGATCTGCCGATCACGACCCAGGTGCTTCCGATTGAAGAGGCGAAGAAGACCGGTGCCATCGCTCTGTTTGATGAGAAGTACGGCGATGAGGTTCGGGTTGTTTCGATGGGCGATGTGTCCAAGGAGTTCTGTGCCGGAACCCATGCGTCCAATACCGGGGATCTTGGTGTGTTCCGCATCATCTCCGAGGAATCAGTCGGATCGGGCGTTCGCCGGATTACCTGCGAGACCAAGATGAAGGCTTATGAAGACTTCCGTGCGCAGCAGGATACACTGAGCGATATCTCAGCATTGCTGCATCTGAAGGATGCGGCCGGCATCATCGAGCGGATTCAGCATCTGCAGGAAGAAAATGCAAAGCTGCGCAAGGCGGCTGCAGCTGCGGATGAAAAGGCCATGCTCGCGGATACCGACGCAATGCTCAATAAGGCCGAAGACTTCAATGGCATCAAGCTCCTGTTTGCCCAGCGCAAGGACATGGATCCTTCGGCAATGAAGGATTATGCCTCGGCGCTGCGGGCGAAGCTTGGAGAGAGCGTTGTCTTCGTGACGAGCGTTGGTGATGGCAAGGTGACGTTTGTGTGCGCCTCGAGCAAGGGCGCCATTGCCAGAGGTTTGAAGGCAGGCAATCTTGTCAAGGCAGCCGCACAGGTGTGCGGTGGCAATGGCGGCGGCAGGCCCGACATGGCACAGGCCGGCGGCAAAGACAGCTCCAAAGTGGCGGAAGCCGAGGATGCGGTGCGTGCGCTGGTGAAGGCTGCTTAAACTACGTTTTCAGCTGTAAAAAGATAAGAACCGGGATGTGCAGTCGTCTGGCCGCGCGTCCCTTTTTTGGCATTCCGGCTACTTCCTGTGTATGATAGGAAAGATGTGTTTGACGCGGCAGGAGGAACGATGAAAAAAGGATATATGGTTCAGGTGATTTCCGATGATATTGTCGGATGTCAGTACCTGGAACAGGATCAGAAGACAATCTCGGAAAAGGGATATGTGTGGCGGTCAAAGCAGGCGGCCGAAAACTCGATGCGTTCAGCTTCGAATCGTCTGAGTGGTCAGCATCCGGGTTCTTCGCTGCGGATTGTTGAGGTGGACGGTGACAATGGTCAGTCGGTGGCTGATGCTGATACGGATGGTGCCATGGAGGCGAAGGAGTCCGAAGCACCGATTCTTAGCCTTGATGAAATTGAGCGGATTGCTGGAAACTGGGCAGAGCTGATGGCACATTTTAATGAATATAAGAAGACTTACACGGCGCGCCTGAGGGAAGAGGATCTGAGGACGCAGGATCTTCTGCATTATCTGGAACTGAATGATCTGGCGGATGCGGAGGCGGTGGATGTGGCTCACCGGCTGAGTGAGAGCCGCCGGAAGCGCCGGGAAGCGAAGGATGCGCTGCATCTTCTGGATCTGATGGCCGGGGCAAGGTATGAGGCACAGGCGGTGGAACGCGGTCTGGATAAGCTGGAGCACCGTTCGTACAATGTTCGCTTTGATGACAGTCTGCCGGTTGTTGAGGAAGATGGGAGCCTGGATGAGACTGTTTCGGATCCTGAGGTGGATATGAATCCGGCGGATCCTCAGGAAGAAGGTACGGAGTCGGATGAATATGCGCAGAATGAGGGGCTGAGTGAGCTGGATGTGCTGTCGCTGCGGGTTTATCAGGATGCGCAGGACGGTATGACGCGCGCGGCGCTGGCGGTGGCCTATGGTGTTTCCAAGTCGACGATCAGCCGCTATCTGAAGCGTGCGGAGGCGTTGTCTGCTGCGGAATCGATCGATGCGGACGATCTGCCGTTTTAAGTTCTGTCCGGTATACTTTTTCAGTTATTTGTTCTAAAATTAAGGAAATAACAGGAGGGGAATTATGAGCAGACAAGATGTTACCCCGACCGTCAGTTTTGATGCGGAAGAGGTTAGACGTGAGAATATCCGGCAGGTATTGATGCTGGTGCGTGATGCGCTGGATGAGCGCGGATACAATGCGATCAACCAGATCTCGGGCTATCTGATTTCCAATGACCCGGCTTATATTTCTTCGCACAAGAATGCCCGCAGCATCATTCAGTCGGTGGAACGTCACGAGATCATTGAGGAGCTTGTGCGTTTCTATCTTGAGGAAAATTCGAAGTGAAATATCTCGGGCTGGACCTGGGAAGTGTGACGTGCGGAATCAGCTGGAGCGAAACGGGCTTCATTGCCGGTACGGTAAAGACGCTGCGGTTTCCGAAGGATGACTATGATACGGCTCTCGATCTGATCCTGGAAGTGATCAGGGAGATGAAGCCGGATCAGATCGTGCTTGGTCTTCCTTTGCTTGAAAATGGAGATGCGGCGGAGCGTGCCCAGATTTCGCTTGCCTTCGGAAAGCAACTGGAGAAGGAAAGCGGTGTCCCGGTGGCGATGCAGGATGAGCGCAACACGACGCAGGAGTCGGAGGAAATTCTTCTGATGGCCGATGTTTCGCGGCGTCATCGCAAAAAGAAGATCGATCAGCTGGCGGCGGTACAGATTCTGCAGAGATATCTGGACGCGCAGGGATCCGTGAAGTAAAACAGGAGGCGTAGTATTGCACGCCTTTTCTTGTGCATTGATTAGGAGAATGAGATGAATATGGAAGAAGATGACCGCCTGGTATCGATCCAGGATGAAGACGGCAATGAATACAGGGTGGAAAAGATTGCTGAGTTTGATTCCAAAGACGGGCTGAAGCACTTTGTGCTGATCAAGGATCCGGCCGATGAGGATGAGGACAGCGTTTATCCGATGTATTGTACAGAGGATGATTTCAACCTGGTGGATGTTACGGATCCGGAAGACAGAGAATTCTGTGCCGAGGTTTTGGACGCTCTGCAGGGCGTGGAAGGACTGCTGAAGACCGATGACGAAGAAGAAAAAGAAAACTAAGAGCCGTCATCTGAATCTGAAGGCTGTATTCTGTCTCATTCTGCTGGTGGTGCTGGTGGTTTTTCTTGTGATCGGCTTCCGCTACCGTTCGGCACAGAAGCCTGTGCAGCAGGAAAGTACGCCGGTGACGATTACGATTGACTCCGGCGTTTCGGCGCGCAATGCGCTTGCGCAGCTGCAGGATGCGGGCGTGATCCGGGACGGGACGATGGCCTACCTTTATGCGCGTCAGCACGATCTGACGGCCATTAAGGCGGGTATCTACAATCTCGATGCGTCCTGGGATCTGAATACGATTCTTGTGACGCTCAATGATCCGACGGCGGCGATCGTAGACCAGGTGACGGTGACGATTGTCGAAGGCGACTGGGCAAAGGATGTGGCAAACAAGATCGGAGCTGCGACCAATGTGAGCAGCGATGATCTGATTGCCAAGTGGAATGATAAGGACTACGTCCGTTCACTGATGAGCGATTATCCGTTCTTGACGGAAGATGTGTTTAACAGTGATACGCGGTGCCTTCTGGAGGGGTATCTGTTTCCCAATACCTACAACTTCTACCCCGAGACGGATGCGGATACGATTACGCGGACGCTGCTCAACGGCCAGCTCACCGTCTACAACGAGCTGAAGGATCAGATGAGTGCTTCCAGTCTCACCGTTCATCAGATCTATACGCTGGCTTCGATTGTTCAGTATGAAGCCAGTACGCCGGAAGATATGGCCAAGGTTGCGCAGGTGTTCTACAACCGGCTGGCGATCGATATGCCGCTGCAGAGTTCGGTGACGGTGTGCTATGCGATTGATTTGAACCGGGATACGGACAGCTGGAAGGCGTGTGAAGTAAACTCGGACTATGACAGTCCCTACAATACCTATCTTCATACGGGTCTTCCGCCGGGACCCATTCTGAATCCGGGGCGGGATGCGCTGAATGCGGTGCTGAATCCGGATACATCGATGGACGGCTATTACTATTTCATGGCGGATGTGACGACAGGGAAGATCTACTATGCCAAGACCCTTGAGGAACATAACGCCAATGTAAAGAAATACAACCAGGTGAACTGAGCGGGCGGACAATGATTGAAAGCAGCTGTGTCTATCTGATTCAAGACGGGAAGTGGCTTTTCCTGGAACGCAACCGGAAGAAAAACGACCTGAATCATGGCTATTGGATCGGCATCGGCGGTAAGAAAGAAGCCGGTGAAACGATCCGCGAGTGTGCCCTGAGGGAAGTGAAGGAAGAAACGGGTCTGGAAGTAAAAGACCTTCAGTTTCAGGGCCGGGTCTATTTCAGGCAGGATGCGTATCGGGAAGTGATTTCGGTATATACTGCATCGTTGTGGACGGGAAGTGTGCAGCAGGATCCGGAAGGTACGCTTGGCTGGATCCGGGAAGAGGATGTTATGAAACTTCATCTTTGGCCCGGAGACAGGATTTTTCTGGAACGGATGTTGAAGAAGGATGTGCCGTTTTTCTATCACATGGTTTATGATGCGCAGGGACAGCTGGTGGAAGTGAAGGAACTGCAAGCGGAGGGAGAGCTATGAAAAAGCCAGTGCTGATCGGAATTGCCGGGGGAAGTGCTTCGGGCAAGACGAGTGTTTCGCGGCGGATTCAGCAGGAGTTCGGAGATACGAATACGGTATTGATCATCCGGCAGGATGACTACTACAAGGATCAGTCGGACATGACGATGGAAGAGCGGACGAAGGTCAACTATGATCATCCCTTTGCCTTCGACAATGATCTGTTCGTTGCGCAGCTGAAGCAGCTGATGAATCATCAGGCCATTGAGAAACCGACCTATGATTTTGTGCAGCTGACGCGCAGTCCTTTGACGGAACATTGTGAGCCGGCCGATGTCATCGTTGTGGAAGGGCTCTTTGTTCTGGAGGATGAGCAGATCCGGTCGCTGCTGAACATTAAAGTGTTCATCGATGCGCCGGCCGATGTTCGTTTCATTCGCCGTCTGATGCGTGACGTCAAGGAACGGGGACGGAATCTGGACTGGGTTGTGGATCAGTATCTCGGTACGGTTCGTCCGATGCATGACATTTTCATCGAGCCGAGCAAGCGCTATGCGGACATTATTATTCCCCAG
>Ga0256405_10012023_pt1 | contig 10857 bp, 8 predicted proteins | sample RumenRJG_02DNA_FD_189096 | JGI IMG/M metagenome (GOLD analysis project Ga0256405, IMG submission 189096) | Bovine rumen microbial communities from Lethbridge, Alberta, Canada - RJG_02 | ecosystem: Host-associated > Mammals > Digestive system > Stomach > Rumen | place: Canada: Alberta | collected... | reverse complement strand
CGAGCCGATGGACTCGATACCCGCGAACTATTTCTGCAACGCCGACGACGCCTCGGTCGAGGAGAAGGACGTCGTTCTCGGGCTTGCGACACTGATGGGCGACGCGGCCGCGCAGAACATGGCGATGAAGAAGTACGACCCTGCGACGCAGTCTCCTCTCTATGGCGTCGGCAAGGAGATCTACGAGTTCGAGTACGACATCATCCGTCAGCGCGTCGTCCCGAAGAGCGTCGCGACCTGCTCCGTGCGCGGCAGCTTCGGCTGGCCGGATATCTCGTTCTCCGACGAGAACCTGCTTGCGCTTGCGAACTTCTACCTCGGCAACTTCGCCCATGCGCTGAAGATCTACCAGAAGCGGCACGCCGTCACGATGGCCGAGGTCGCCGAGAGGTTCATGGACGGTTTCGAGTACAGGACGCACGCGCTTGCGTGGCAGCTATCGGTGATGCGCGACGAGTTCGAGGGCTTTAGACCGTCGCTTCCAGGTGTCTACGACTTCGAGCGGAAGTGGGCGTTCGTGATGTGGTCGCTCGAGCGTCAGGAGCGCCGTATGCCGATCCTGAGGCGCCTGTTTATGGAAAAGGTCGCTCTTGTCGAGGGCGAGGCCTCGGCTGGCGGCGAAGGTGCCGCGGAGTCGTGACCCGCATCGAGAGATTCGGCTGGCGTGGAGCCGTCGAGCCCGGGATCGGGCGTGTCGTGAGCGCACACGGCGACTACTACCATCTCGTCTGCAACGAGGCCGAGGGCGAGATACTCGCCCGCAAGAAGAAGTCAGCGTTCGGCCGCATGAAGACTGTCGCTCCAGACGACATGAAGGGCGCGAAGAAGTCGGAACTCCAGGCGTCCGAGCCGCTTAAGCCGATTACCGGCGACTTCGTTAGGTTCCGCCACAACGCGCAGGGAGACTCGATGATACTTGAGGTCCTGCCGCGCTTCTCGCACTTCGAGCGCCGCGACCCCGCAGCGCGCCGCACCTCGCAGACGCTCGCCGTCAACTTCGACACGCTTTTCATAATGATGTCGCTGAACGAGGACTTCTCTACGGCGAGAATCGACCGGTATCTCTCGCTTGCCGAGGACATTGGCGACGGCGAGGCGGTTGTCGTGCTCACGAAGACCGACCTCTGGCGCGACGGAGACGAAGCGTTCGTTGACGAGTTAGTCGAGACGATAGCGGGTCGTGCGCGGCTTCTCAAGGTGTCTTCGCTTACCGGCGAGGGGATGGACGCCGTGAGGGAATACGCTGCCCCCGGCAAGACTCTCGCTTTCGTCGGCTCGTCGGGCGTAGGCAAGTCGACGCTACTGAACACGCTCGCTGGCGAGGAGTGGGCGGCGACGCAGGAGATACAGGAGTGGTCTGGGAAGGGTCGCCACACGACGACGAGCCGCGAACTCGTCATGCTGCCGTCTGGGGCGATGGTGATCGACACCCCCGGCGTAAGGGAGATAGGCATGGTTGGCGAGGCCGACCAGATAGTGGCCAAGGGCGTCTCGACCCACCGTTGGAGAAAGTAATGAAGACAAGGCAGTTTTGGTATCCGCTTCCAGAGCGGCTGATAGCGCAGCACCCCGCCGAAAAGCGCGGCACCGAGAAGATGATGGTGCTTCACCGCGCGACAGGCGTCGTCGAACACAGGCATATCGCCGACATCGTCGAGTACATCACGGCGAACGACCTGCTTGTCGTGAACGACACCAAGGTGTTCCCAGCGCGGCTTATCGGCGAGTGGCCCGACACGCACGGCGCAATCGAGCTTCTTATGGTCAACGCCGCGCCGATGGACGCCGACGACGAGCGGCCGAGCATGACGGCGGGAACTGATTCGCTTCGCTGGAACTGCATAATCGGCTCGGGGCGCAAGTGCCGCGAGGGGCAGGTCGCCTCGTTCGGGCCAGCGGGCGAGTTAAAGGCGACGCTTGTGAAGCCGCTTTCCGGCATCGGCATGTGGCAGGTGGAGTTCTCGTGCGACCGCCCGCTAATGGACCTTCTCGACGAATTCGGCCGCACGCCTGTTCCGCCCTACGTGAAGCGCGAGGGAACGGCCGAGGAGGAGAAGGAAGACCGCGAGCGCTACCAGACGATCTACGCGCGCGAGGTCGGTTCGGTCGCCGCGCCGACGGCGGGGCTCCATTTCACGCCCGAGATATTCGCCGCGCTTGACGCAAAGGGCGTAAAGCGTGTCGCAGTCACGCTCCATGTCGGGCCTGGCACCTTCCGCCCCGTGAAGGCCGAGAACATCGAAGACCACCACATGGACTTCGAGGCGTTTACCGTGCCGCCCGAGACGGCCGAGGCTATCAACGAGTGCAAGGCGCGCGGCGGGCGTGTCTTCTGCGTCGGCTCCACGACGGTCAGGACGCTCGAAACCGTAGCCGCCGCGATAGACGGCAAGAACGGTCGAGTCGTCGAGGCGGGGTCGGGTGCGAGCGATATATTCATCTATCCGCCGTACCGCTTCCGCGTGTGCGATTGCATGCTTACGAACTTCCATCTTCCGCAGTCGACGCTCCTCATGATGATTTCGGCGCTCGCAGGCCGCGAGCGGGTTCTCTGTTCGTACGCCCTTGCCGTGAGAAACAACTATATGTTCTTTTCATACGGCGATTGCATGCTCATCGTATAATTTGATATAATACCACCCAATATGCCGCTATTCGTGCCTAAAGACCGCAAGTCTCTCTTCCGCCAGTTTCTGGCGGGAATGTATGACGCCGTCGTCATAACCGACCCGAATGGCCACATCATCGAAATCAACCCCAGGGCCGAGGAACACTTCGGCTACACCCAGGACGAAGTGATCGACAGGCCGATTTCCTTCTACATCCCCGGGCTCGCGCCCGAGATAGTCCAGCGCATACGCCGCGGGCTTGAAGGCGACCGCCACATGATGATCGACGCGAACGGCCTCAACAAGGACGGTTCGAAGTTCTCCTGCGAGGTGACGGTCTCGATAATCGACTTGATGGATCCAGGCGACCTCGTCTTCACCGTCCGCAACACCGAGCGCCGCCGCCGCATCAACACCATGCTTCGCGCGAAGGCCAACGCCTTCCAGGTCGCGCAGTGCGCGCTTTTCGCTTGCGACGCCGACGGCAACATCCGCGAGTGCAACACGGCGTTCTGCGAAATGTTCGACCTCAAGGACGAAGAGGACGCACGCACTCACACCTTTGCGGAATTCATGTCCGACGACCCGTTACCTGAGAACTTCAAGAAGGCGCTCGCGGGCGAGACGACCGTAACCGGCATCGTCGCCGAGGGCGATGAAGACCAGGAGGAGGTCGAGGTCGTCCTTGCGCCCAACATGCTCGGCCACAAGTGCCAAGGCGTGGTCGGCAGCGTCATCAAGGTCTGACGCGATGCGCCGCCCCTACCAGCATTCCGCGGGCATCGTATCCCTCTCCGTCAACAAGCCGGATCCCAAGATACTGCAGGATTTTCTCGTCCTCAAGTTTGCGCTTTCCCGCCGCGCGGCGAAGGCGGCCATTGACGGACGCAGCGTTTGGGTCGACCGCAAGTGTGTGTGGATTGCGCGCTATGCGCTCAAGACGGGCGATCTCGTCGAGGTTCCGTCGGTCGTCGTGAAGGGCGCTCAGCGTCAGTCGGCTCAAAGTTCGCGTGAAAACGCGACGCCAGGCACGCTCCCCGCAAAGAGGCATGTCAGGGTGCTTTGGCAGGACGACAACTACCTCGTGTGCGACAAGCCGGCCGGGCTCGTTTCTTGTGACGACCCAAAGAGCGTCGAGGCGATTCTGCGCGAGCAGGAGAAGGTTCCCACTCTCGAGGCGGTCCACCGTCTCGACCGCGACACGACGGGGTGCCTCATGTTCGCGAAGAACCACGCCGCGCTCGAGGCGGCGATAGAGGAATTCAAGACGCATGTCGTAACGAAGGTCTACCACGCCGTAGTCGTTGGCGAGTTCAAGTTCGCGCACCGGCTCATAGACACGCCGCTTGACGGGCAGCCGGCGGTTTCTCGGGTGACGCGCGAGGCGAAGTCTGCCGACGCGAGCTTCCTGAGGGTGCGCATAGACACGGGCCGAACGAACCAGATACGCCGCCACCTCGCGTCGCTGCGCTTCCCGATAGTGGGCGACAGAGTGTTCGGGCTAAAGAACGCGCGCGACCCACGGCTCATGCGCGTTCCGCGGCAGATGCTCCACGCGTCCACGCTTACGCTGCCGCATCCGCTGACGCGCAGCACTGAGATTTCCGTCCACTCGCCTCTGCCGGCCGACTTCAGGGCGGCGCTGAAACTTTTCGGAATGGGGAAGTAGCAATGTCACAGGAATGGAACATCAAGTCCCGCGGCCATGTATGCAGTCTATGCCAGAAGCCGCTCGTCGACCGTGCGCCGGTCGTGAGCGCGCTTAAGGAAACGCCAGAGGGGTACGAACGCTTCGACTGCCACCCGGAGTGCTGGAAGACGGCGGAGAAGGACTGGGAGCCGTTCTCGCAGTGGGACGGCGTCTATCTCGCGCCCGTGAAGGAGGAGAAGAAGGAGCCGCTCAAGAAGGAGGACGCGGGTGAACTCCTCAGGCAGCTCGTCACGCTCGACGACCCCGCGATGAAGAACGTCGTCTACGTTCTCGCCGTGATGCTCGAGCGCTCGAAGATACTCGTCGAGCGCGACGCGAAGGAACTTGAGGACGGGAAGATCCGCCGCGTCTACGAAGACCGCAAGCAGGGCGACACCTTCGTCATTCTCGACCCGCGTCTCCGGCTTGAGAACCTTGCCGAAGTGCAGTCCCAGGTCGTCGCGCTCCTTTCGGGCACGAAGACCCTCGGCGAAGTCGCCAAGGAGGAGGATTGCGCCGCCGAGTCGCAGCCGCAGCAGTAGCTGTTGCGCTTGGCGTGAAGCTTGCTGTCGACGCGCTGCCTGATGCAGCCGTCGCCTTTGGCTTTATGCGACCCGCCGCGCGGCTCGCCACAATCTACTTGGGCGCGGCGTTTGATCCTTCAGCGATAACGATTTCGGCGCGCGGTGTGACAATCACTGTCGTGCGGGCGTGTTCTGCGACGGATTTCTTCTCGATGGCGTTCACGCTCCTTTGCTTTGCCATACCGATTCGCCATCTTGCGCTGAGAATTCCCGCCGCCGTTGTATCTGCGTGGCTCGTCGCCGTTCTTGCGAATGCCGTGCGGCTCATTCTCCTCGTCTATGCGGCCGGTTTCTTCCCGGCGTCGCAGATTCCCGCCGTCCACATGGCCATAGGCATCGCAGTCTTCTTGCCCGTGTTCGCGCTGTTGTGGTATACTTTTGTCGTAAAAGCCAGTTGCAAAAGATGTTTTAGACAGAATTTACAGGATTTGAGAAAGGATTGTCAGCATGGAAACGACTTCGCAAAACGATGAAAAGCTTTCGCTCTTTGCCCATCCTTTGACATTCGCGATCACGCATCTTGCCTTTCCGATTCTCGCGACGCTCGCGTGCGTCTACTTCTACTGGATTACTTGCGATGCGCTCGAGGGGGTGCTCGCATCAAAGGCGCTCGCCGTCTTGATCGCGTCTGCCGCTCTTCCCCTGTCGGCGCTTGGGTTATTGCTGTTCCGTCCCAAGTCCATGAACGCATGGCTTATGTTCGCCTACGCCTTTCTTGGCGTGGCGTTTCTCTATCTTTCGGTGCCTGTCTTGGACGAGATGTCACGCAAAGTGGACAATTGGATAATCGGGCCAACGCCAATGTTTGCCATCTTCGCCGGCATCGTTCCGCTTATCTTCGCAGGCGTCGCGCGTATCGCCACTGCAAAGTGGAAGATGAATACCGGCGCAGACATCATGACGTCTGTCCTCTGTCTCGTCGTTCCGCCGGCTGTCGCGTTTTTCGCGGCGAATGTCGCGTTTAGGTTCGATAAATTCTTCCGTGACCTCAAGCTTTCGCCACTCCTGGAGTCCATCGCCGCGCATGCCTTGGCCGTCGGTTACTTCCTTGGATGTGCCGTCTTTTTTGTTGGGCTCCTGCGCCTTCTCCACAAGCTCTTCACTGTCGTTACGAGTCAGATGCCTGAAATCGCCCGCAGATACGGCGGTGCTACTATCTTTGGTCTCGTTCTCCCGCTTGCTGGTCTTTCACTCAACTTATCGATTCCGTTTCCCGCGGACTTCGCGAATCCGTGGGCGTGGGGGCTTGCCATATTCTCTGGTCTTGTTCTTTTCCTGCCAACGCGAAACGATGCGCTTGGCCTCGGCTCGTATTTCCTTAAGTTCGTCGCAGTTCCTTTCGTCGTCTATTTCTTCGTCCTCTTCGTTCCGTTTATGCCGCTTGCAATACCGGCGATAATCGCGATGGGCGCCGGCTTCCTAATTCTTGCGCCGACGCTTCTCTTTCGCTACTGGACGCGCGACGCATACGCCGCGTATCTTGCTCTTCGCCCTCGCTTCTCCCGCTGGCGTCTCATTCTCATCGCGCTCGTTGGCGCTCTCGTCATGCCGCTGGCGTTTGTCGTTGATGTCGAAATGGAGCGCCACGACGTAAAGGCGCTTCTTAAGTGGCACACAGAGGAAGACTTTGATCTCCCGCCAGCGCCGATGCCAGTCTCGCAGGAGAGGGCCGAGAAGATAATGAAGGGCATCAACGACTACACCTTCGGCGCGGAGATTCCTTTCCTCTCGGCATGGCGCACTTGGCGTGTCTACGACGGAATGTACATGGCAGACAAGCTTCGCAACGAGCTTAACCTCCGCGTCCTCGGCAAGAAAGTGGCCGACGAACGCGACTGGGAGGGGCGTGCACGCAACATCTTTGGCGGTGGACTTTTTGGCGTTAACACGGCTCGGCGCTCGTACACCCGCGGTGTGAGGGGAAGATGGTGGGGCCGTCCGACGCCAACGAATGTCTTTACGACAGAGGTAAAGCCGTCTGGCGAGCAGGGTGAGCCTGTCTTTGCGGTTGTCGTGAAGTCGGTCGCAGAGAATGAAGAGCAGGAGTTTGTTGCAGACTTCGGCCTTCCCGCCGGTGCGTGGATCGAGGGCATGCGCCTCAAGATGACGAACGGTGTCTGGAAGACGGCTCGGCCTTCCGAGCGCAAGGCGGCGGAGTGGGTCTACAACAAGATCACCGAGCGGCGTCGCGACCCGTCGATCGTCACGCTCGACACGCCGACGACAGGCACTCTCAAGGTGTTTCCTGTCGGCAAGGAAGGACGCGAAGTGGAGCTTACAATTCGGCTTCCGTCGGCTGACGCATCGCCGTATGTCGTGGTGTTCAACGGAAAGCCCGTCGCCAATCCGCTTTATTCAGGGGGCGGTGCGCTATGCACGGCTGACGGCGCGGCGGTCTCGGCGGTTCCTGCGGCTTGGATGAACGCGCACACGAACGAACTCGTCGTGGCGAGCGCAGGCGAAGTCGAGAAGTTCGACATTGACGATCCCGAGCTTATGCGCAAACTCAGGCGGCGATTGCGCGAAGCTTCCAAGGCGATTGCGCGCGACTGCAACGGCGTCATGCCCAACATCGAATTCGAAATACGCAAGGACGATCTCGCGCTGCCCATAGACGTCCTTTCGACGAACATTCTCTCGAAAGCCGATCTCGCCATCTTGCGCCGCGAACTTCCAGGTCTCACGTCGCTTGGCGATAGGCCTCTCGACGGATGGTTCTTCCTCGACGGCGAGGACGGTGGTAAGGTTGCCGTTCCATGTCGTTGGAAGGATGGCGGCACGGTCGTGTTCGCAAACCTCAAGGGTGCGACGAAGATTGGCGGTGCGTGGGCTGAGGGCGCGAAGGCGTGGGAGCTCGAGAACAATGCGTTTTTGAAGCCCGCGCTCGACGTCCGACGCGATCTTCTTGAACTGACGCGCAAGACTGGAACGCTCACGACAAAGTCCGCCTACATCGTCGTCGAGTCGGCGGCGCAGGAGAAGGGGCTTAAGCAGAAGGAGATGGAATCCCTGCACGGCGACAAGTCGCTCGACTTCGACGAGTCCGTTGCCGACAAGACCGGTGACGCGCCCGGCTTCCTCATTCTTCTCTTGCTCTTCGCGCCGCTCGCCCTCTGGCGGCGCAAGTTTGCCATGAATGTCGCAAAGGAAACTTGCGCCAAGAAATGAAGCAGCCTTCTCCAAGACAGCGGGATGCGCTTGCGCTCGTCGCGGACGGGAAGTTCTATCCCGATCTCGTGAAGGAGGACGACGGCTGGCATGCACGGTGGCGCGCGCTTGGCGCGGACAACGAATGGGTCGACGAATATGTGCGCGGCCCGTCTGTCACGGTTCTTAGCGAGGATGCCGAGGATCAGCGGCACGAAACACTTCACGACGCCTGGGCGATGGCTCTGAGAAGCCGCACCGGGCTTGTGCGTTGGGATGACGCCGAGTGCGCCGCATTTGCCGCGGAACTTGCCGAATGGCACGGCGGCGGCAGTGAAGATGTCGAAGCGCGGCGGGCTCTCTGCTTCAGCTTCCATGCCGCGAGCGATTCAAGCGAAAACGCGTTTACGCTTTCGTGTCCTCGTCCGAAAGGTCGCGCACAGTATCGCGCTCTCGGACAGGCGGTCTGCGTGTGGGGCGGCTTGCGTGGTTTGAGGAGCGACGGTGCGTCACTTTCCGCCGCGCTTTCAAAGGGCGAGGCGGAAGACTTCATTCGGCGCGGCGCGCGCGAGCTCGCGGATGCGGGCTATTCTGTGTCGGGCGTGGATCTCGCAGTGACTGTTGCCGCAGTTGCCGAGATAGATGGCGACGCGGCAGATGTGCCGCGCGATGACGAGAAGAGAAGCGTCCGTCTTAAGATCAAGGTCGCAGGCGAGGAAGTTAGCGCGGAAGAGATACGCTTTCTCCTTGAGCAGAATTCGACGCTAGTGTTTTTCCGCGATCGCTGGATTGAAGTTGACCGTGGAATCTTGCGTGAAGCACTGCGCGCGCTCGAAAAGTCCGAGAAGACGAAGTCGAACCCTCTCTCCTTTGCGCTTGGCATCGGCGCCGTCGGGAGAATGGAAGTCGAGGAAGTCCTCGCAGACGGCGGTATTCTCGGACTTCTGAATCGTCTTCGCCAGTCGCACGACGGCGCGGCAAATGTGACGCGTGGCGGAGCTGCAACCGAGATTCCAGGGTTCGAGGGAGCGCTCCGCGACTACCAGTTGCGCGGAGTGGAGTGGATTTCGTTCTTGACCGACAACGGCTTTGGTGCGCTACTTGCCGACGACATGGGTCTAGGCAAGACGATCCAGACGATTGCGTGGATACTTAGGGGTCAGGAGTCAGGGGTCAGGAGTCAGGGGTCAGGAGTCAGTAGTTGGAGTTCAGAGTTGGAGTTGGAGAGCGGAGGGGAGAGTTTAGTTGGGGTCAGGGGTCAGGTGGGGAGAGTTCTTGTAGTTGCTCCGTTGACGCTGCTGTCGAACTGGAGGCATGAGTTTGCGAAGTTTGCGCCGTCGCTGCGCGTCTATGTCCATCAGGGAGACATGCGTCATGTCGGTAGCGGCTTCAAGAAGGCGGCGGCAGAAGCCGATGTGGTGGTGACGAGCTACGCGCTAATCGTGCGCGACCACCGCGAGTTTGCAGAAGTGGAATGGGATGGAATTGTCCTTGACGAGGCGCAGGCGATAAAGAACCCAGACACTCACGCGGCGAGGGCGATTCGCGCGCTTGGCGTTCGCCGCCGTCTTGCGCTCACTGGCACGCCGATAGAGAACGGCGTCGCGGATATCTGGAGTCTTGAGGAGTTCTTGAACCCTGGGCTTCTCGGTGACCGCAAGTCGTTTGCCGACCGCTTTGTAAAACCCCTTGCGACCGACCCTTGTTCCGCGCAGGGGAAGAAGCTGCGTCGTGCGCTCGAGCCATTTGTCCTGCGCCGGCTCAAGAGCGATCCCGCTGTCGCGGGAGAACTTGGCGAGAAGCGCGAGATACGCGAATACTGCGCGCTTGCGCCGGCGGAGCGCGCGGAATACGAGCGTGCGCTTGCGGACTATCGCGCGGGAGAGCGGCGGCAGGGCGACATCTTTGCGCTCCTTACTCGGCTCAAGCTCGCCTGCGACGGCTTTGACGGCGAGTCGGTTTCGGGCGGTAAGGTGGATCGTCTCGTCGAACTCGTCGAGACTATTTTCGAGAACGGCGAGTCGGTGCTTATCTTCTCGCAGTATGCGAAGGTGGGAGAGGCGCTGAAGAAGATGCTTGAGCGTCGCTTCGCGCAGCCGATCGCGTTTTTGCATGGCGGGCTTTCCGCCGCGCAGCGCGAGGAGCAGATTGCGCTCTTCGATGGCACTGCTGGGCCTGCGGCGTTTGTGCTGAGCTTGAGGGCAGGCGGCTTTGGCCTTAACCTCACGAAAGCGACGCATGTCATTCACTTTGACCGTTGGTGGAATCCCGCAGTGGAAGGGCAGGCGACTGACCGCGCCCACCGCATCGGGCAGGAGAAGACGGTGTTCGTCCATGTCTTTGTAACGGAAGGAACTGTCGAAGAGCGCGTTGAGGAAATCCTCGAGCGCAAGGAATCCCTCGCCGGTCTTCTCAAGGACGGTGAGAAACTCTGGAACGCCATCGGCCTTGCCGATGCCTGATTGTCGCCTGTCAGTTTTCTAACGGCCGCTCTTTGCTTTTCGTGTTGGTTTGCCTTCCAGTGTGCGGTCACGCGTCCGCGGAGGGGCGAGTTTCGGCTTAGGGATGAAAATCGCCGCGCCGCCCGATGGCTCGCCCTCGCTTTCGCTTCGGGTTGGTTCGTGCACCGCACGAACCACCGACAAGCGGCGGTTACCGCGGGGCTCTCGTTCGGCTCCAGGTTCGCGACGGCTCTCACACATCAGACAAATAGCCGAGTTTAGCCTGCCGTGCCTCGGCGTCTATCACTGGTTGTGTACGCAAGTCATTCTTACGCCTGCGACCTTCCGCCTGCCTCACCCGCGACCATCGGCTCGGCTTGGCGATA
>Ga0256405_10012021_pt1 | contig 10859 bp, 6 predicted proteins | sample RumenRJG_02DNA_FD_189096 | JGI IMG/M metagenome (GOLD analysis project Ga0256405, IMG submission 189096) | Bovine rumen microbial communities from Lethbridge, Alberta, Canada - RJG_02 | ecosystem: Host-associated > Mammals > Digestive system > Stomach > Rumen | place: Canada: Alberta | collected... | reverse complement strand
GATCTGGACAAGGATACCGTCGACATGCAGGATAACTACGATGGCGAAGAAAAGGAGCCTACGGTTCTTCCTTCCCGCTTTCCGAATCTGCTGGTCAATGGCGGTCAGGGTATCGCCGTCGGTATGGCGACCAATGTTGCGCCGCACAATCTCGGCGAAGTCATTGATGCCATTTTGCAGGTAATGGCGAATCCGGATATTTCTGTGACGGAGCTGATGCAGTATATCAAGGGACCGGACTTTCCGACCGGCGGCTTTATTCTTGGCCGCAGCGGCATCCGGGCTGCCTTTGAGACCGGCAGAGGTTCCATTGTCATGCGTGCCAGGACGCATATTGAAAGTATGTCGAACGGCAAGCAGCGCATCATTGTCGATGAAATCCCCTATCAGGTAAACAAGGCTGCGATGGTATCGCGGATTGCAGATCTTGCCCGTGACAAGGTAATTGAAGGAATTACAGATCTGCGCGACGAATCGAACATGGACGGTGTCCGTGTTGTCATGGAACTGCGCAAGGACGTGCAGCCCGAGGTTCTGCTGAATCAGCTGTATCGTCTGACGCCGCTGCAGGCTACGTTTGCGGTCAATAACGTTGTGCTCGTAAACGGTGCCCCGAAGCAATGCAGCCTCAAAGATATTCTGACGGAATACATCCGCTTCCAGAAGGAAGTTATCCGCAGACGTACGGCCTTTGATCTGAAGAAGGCACAGGACCGTGCCCATATTCTGGAAGGTCTGCGGATTGCGGTCGACAATCTGGATGCGATCATTCATACGATCCGTGATTCGAAGGATGCCAATGAGGCTATGCCGCGTTTGATGAACGGCTTCGGTTTGGATGAGATTCAGGCGAAGGCCATTCTTGATATGCAGTTCCGCCGCCTGACCGGTCTGGAGCGTGAAAAGATCGAGACAGAATATCAGGATCTTCTGATCAAAATTGCGGATCTGCAGGATATTCTGGCCCATGAGGCACGGATCGATCAGATTCTCAAGGATGAGCTGAGTGTGATCCGTGACAAGTATGATGATCCGCGTAAGACAGAGATTCTCGATGCGGTCAGCGACGTGGATGATGAAGATCTGATTCCGGTTGAGAATGTCATCATTACGCTTTCTCAGAACGGCTATATCAAGCGGATTCCTTCCAATTCCTACAAGGTACAGAACCGTGGCGGCCGCGGCATCAAGGGTATGACGCTGAATGAGGACGATGTCATCGATCAGTTCATCTCGATGTCGACGCATGACCATGTGCTGTTCTTTACAAACACGGGCCGGGTCTATCGTCTTAAGGGCTACAACGTTCCGGAGTATTCACGTACATCGAAGGGTATTCCGGTTGTCAACCTGCTTTCCCTGGCCAAGGATGAAAAGGTACGTGCCATCGTTCCATATTCTGCAAATGATGAGGCACGGGGACTTGCGATTGTATCGAAGCTTGGCATGATCAAGCGTGTCGAGATCTCGGAGTTTGAAAATATCAACCGCAAGGGCAAGATTGCGATGACGCTGCGCGAAGGCGATGAGCTTTCCTTCGTCAGAGCGACCAATGGACATGCGAAGATTCTCGTCGGCTGCTCCAATGGCAAGGCCGTTCTCTTCGATGAAAATGATGTCCGCGCATCCGGACGTTCTTCGATGGGTGTAAAGGCCATGAACATTGATGGCGGAGAGGTCATCGGCATGGCAACGAGCGAAGAAGGCGAAAACGTTCTGACCGTCTCTGAAAAGGGCTACGGCAAGTTGACCAAGCTCAGCGAGTTCCGTCTCACGCACCGCGGCAGCAAGGGCGTCAAGGCCATGAATGTGACTGACAAGACCGGCAGCCTCGTGTGCATGCGCATCGTCAACGGTGACGAAGACCTGATGATCATGTCCAATGATGGCATCATCATCCGTATCTCCATGGATCCGCTGCGTTCCATGAGCCGCAATACACAGGGTGTCCGCCTGATCCGTGTCGAAGATGACCGCAAGGTTTCCGCTGTCGCTGTTGTGGAGCCGGAACCAGAGGATGAATCGGCAGAGCAGGATGCGACGCCGTCTGCTCCGGAAACAGGGAAAGATGATTCCATCAGCACCGAAGAAAACAACTGATTCTTCATTACAGAATAGAAATCTCCATAACAGGAAAGGCACTGTCGGATCATGAATCCTGCAGTGCCTTCTTTACAGTTATCAATTCTTATTTTTCATTCTGTATACTTCTTCCAGGAAAGAACACGCTTCTTCATACCGTTCATATCCAGTACGCCATGGGCAAAGCCTTTGCGCACGAGTTCTTCAGGAACAAATTCATCGTACTTCTCAAATACCGGAACTTCGTTTGGATAGACAAGTTCAAGTGCATCAAAGTCCTTCGCAGCCTCTTCACAGACGATCTGATAGAACTCTGCTTCACTTACCTGCATGGTGAACTGCATATAGTAGGGACGAGACGACTGCAGCCCCTTGAGACCAAGCCTCTCGCCGCAGCGCAGCTTCAGAAACCGTTCCAGTGCCAGGAAGGCATAGCTGCCAAGCCACGGGAACAGTACCCACATCTTTCCGCCAAGCGGTACCAGGGGACGCTGGGATATCAGTGATTTTCTAAATGTTTCCCGCGCATCCGCCAGTCGGCAGACGGCATGGGGCATCAGGTAGGGATATTCCTTATCTTCGCTCAGTACGCCATACATGCGTTCCAGAATGCGTGTATGAATATCGCCGGCCACATCACCGAAGTATGCTGGAATATTGCCCTTGACAAGCGTACAGTACACTTCACGGCGCTTATGATCAACTTCCTCCACGACCCACACGCGGCCGGCAATCGCAATTTTGTCCCCGACAGGGGCGGGTTTGACAATGGTGCCAAGCTGCTCGGAACCGGAGCGGACCGTATATTCTACGTTTTCCTGGAACACGGCGTAGAATTTGTAATTGTTTACAACCCGCTCACCGGCCAGACCGACAATCAGTCCACCGTTTTCCGTGCGGTTGATATGGTCGATCTCAATCAGATGCCTTAACAGCAGCCGGTAATCATCCTGCGTAATCTTACGGAAACAGCTCAGCGTCAGTACCCGTGACGCAAGCTCGGCAGGCGTCATCTCGCCCTGGGAAGCCAGAGTACTCATCGTCTGATGGTAGAGAAGACTGTAGGGGAGACGATCCATGCGCGGCGGCTCCACGAAGCGCTCTTCTATATACAGCTGCACCAGCGCGATGCCCTGGATGAGATACCACGGTATGCTTGCAGGCAACAGGGCGCGGGCCTCCATATGATCTTCACGCATGACGAACCACATTTCGGAAGGCTGTCCGCGTCTTCCGGTCCGTCCCATCCGCTGCAGAAAGCCGGAGACAGTAAACGGCGCATCAATCTGAAAGGCACGCTCGAGCTTTCCGATATCAATGCCAAGCTCCAGTGTCGCCGTGGCGCAGACACTCATCTGTGAGTCATCATCCTTCATCTCTTCTTCGGCGCTTTCCCGATAGGATGCGGAAAGGTTGCCATGGTGGATCAGGAAGCGGTCCGGTTCATGATTGGCTTCACAGTACTGGCGAAGACTCTGACAGACGGATTCACACTCTTCGCGGGAATTGGTGAAGATGAGACATTTTCTTCCCATGGTGTGTTCAAAGATATAGCCAATGCCGGGATCGGCATTTTTCGGTGCCGGGTCGCTGACTTCTTCCATCGGCGGCGCCTTCTGTGATAGTGTCTTTCCTTCATCGGCCTGCGGTGCACTGTTATAGAAGTGTTCCATGGAAAGCCGCCATACTTCCTTTCCGCCTTCAAACTTTGGAATGATTGTTTTTCGATGACTGCCAGCCGACAGAAATCTGCCGGCATCTTCCGGATTTCCGATGGTTGCGGAAAGGCCGATTCTTCGCGGATCACAGCCTGCAATCCGGCAGAGACGTTCAATGAGACAGAACGTCTGCAGACCTCTGTCACCGCGCAGCAGGGAATGGATCTCGTCAATCACAATGAAGCGAAGATCGCCAAACAGGGACGGAATCTCCATATGCTTGTTGATGAGAAGTGATTCCAATGATTCGGGCGTGATCTGAAGAATGCCGGAAGGCTTTTTCAGCAGCCTGCGCTTCTGCGTCTGAGAGGCATCCCCGTGCCAGCGTGTGACGGCAATCCCTTCATCCATGCAAAGCTCATTGAGACGGCCGAACTGATCATTAATCAATGCCTTTAAGGGAGCGATATAAAGGACGCCGACGGTACTTGAGGGATTTTCATCCAGCAGAGTCAGGATCGGAAAGAAAGCGGCTTCCGTCTTTCCGGAGGCAGTTGAAGCAGTAAGCAGAACATTGTCATCGGTATTGAAGATGGCTTCGCCTGCCGCATTCTGCACGGCACGAAGACTCTTCCACCCTGAGCGGTAGATGTAGTCCTGAATAAACGGGGCATAACGATCAAATACGTTCATACTGTGAACTCCGTATAACCCTGATCCGCCTCATCAGAAACTGCTTCAGATTTTGTGTAGGTAAATTCATCTGACTGCAGCAGCTGTGCGAGGGTCATGTCAGGATTTTGATACAGAAGGTCAAGAAGTTCAATGAAGTCGCGGATCACTTCGCGGGGCGTGATGTTCTGATCGGCACCGATGCGTCCGTATTCAATCTTGATGAAGCCGGCGAGATCATCCGTTGTAATCTTCCGTTCATAGCCGTATAGACCTGCGTGCATGTCTGCCAGCTTTTCACACAGGACGAGCATCTCTTCCGCCGTTAGCGGCTCCAGACGGATGACAGGGGCGAGCAGATCACGTGCACCCGGCTTTGAGAAGCGGCCTTCGGCAAGTCTTGAACGCAGTGCTTCGTAGCTGTAGATGCCGCGGCGCCTGTCTTCGAGGGCCTGTGGAGTTGCGCCCATGAGGATGCCGAGATAATGTGCTTTGCCCTGCAGCGTGTCGTTATACATGGTTAGGATCTTTTCATAGTTGTACTGGCGGGTGATGGCATTGGGAATCTTGTAGATGTTGACGAGTTCATCAATCATGATTAACATGCCTGCATATCCGGCCATGCGGAAGAAGGATGCGAAGATCTTCAGATAGTCGTACCAGTCGTCATCGGTGATGATGATATTGACGCCGAGTTCCTGCTTGGCTTCACTTTTGAGACTGTATTCGCCACGGAACCAGCGAACAACCTTTGCCTTGAGGGCATCGTCGCCTTCCATGGTCGCATGGTAGTAAGTGGAAAGCAGGCGGGCAAATTCAAAGCCGTGCACCAGCTCACTGAGTGAAGAAGTGACGGCGTATATCTTCCTGTCCGTTGCGATGGTCAGGGCAGGATCGCCGGGCAGCAGTCCGGTTTCCTGTACTGCTTCATTCTGTACACTGCTGATCCAGCGATCAAGCAGGAGTGTCAGTGCACCTCCTTCTGGCTTTGTTTTTGTTGAGAGGTTGGAGATCAGTTCACGGTAGGTCGCAAGCCCCTGGCCGCGCGTACCCTGCAGGCGGCGCTCTGGCGAAAGATCCCCGTCAGCGACGACAAAGCCGCGGTCCATGGCATAGTTGCGGATCGTCTGCAGCAGGAAACTCTTTCCGCTTCCATAGCGTCCAACGATGAAACGGAACGATGCGCCGCCTTCCGAAATAATGTCGACATCATGAAGCAGTGCTGCGATCTCATTTTTACGGCCGACGGTAATATACGGCAGACCGATGCGCGGAACGACGCCGCCTTTCAGTGAATTCAGAACGGTCTGTGAAATGCGTTTCGGTACTTTCTTATTGTTGTTCATTGTGTGCCTCCAAGCAGTCGGGCAAGATCCTCCCGGTAATCTTCAACGATGGATAACTGATCATCTTCGCAGACAAGAATGGTATCACCGATTTCATCAAACATGGCTTCATTGATCTTGTCTGCAGTCAGAGCAGGAGTGAGGTGATTCTTCCGTATCAGCGATGAAGGATCTTCGTAACGTAACAGCTTTCGCAGGATTTTGGCTTCGACTGCATTTAATGGTACAGCCGCAGTATTCTGTGCTTCATCTGTATTTTTCGTTTCCGGTTCTGGAACTGTTTCCACCTGTGTTTCATTCAATTCCTGCAGATCCTCTTCGGTAAGCAGGCTGTTACGCGTAATCAGAGAGTCGCTGCGGATCTGGTCCAGTTCGGAAAGGTCGATGCTGATCTTTGGACGTGATGCTTCAAGAACCGCTTTTCTGTCTGCTTCAATGACGGCGTTGACATAAGGATCTGCCCATTCTTCGCTCGTTCGCTGTTTTAGTTTTCTTCCGGTCTTCAGATATTTTCGCAGCAGGCGGTCTGTTTCATGAAGAAAGCCATTGAATAAATCTTTGTCAAAATACAGAGAATCGTAAGACCTGGTTTTCCATACGTTGTGACGGCAATAATAGGAACGGACTGGATCCAGGATATAGTCAGCGTCAGGATATGAATCCGGACGATAATAGACTGTGTTATTGAGAGGCAGCCACCGCCACTCAATCGGCTTTCCAAAGCACAGCGTAAAAAGATCCATACCATTATGGATGTAATGTGACGCGGAACGCCATGCTTCACTGAAGAGGTGGACGGCGCGGGTTCTGTCCCTGGATACGACGGCTGAGTTGGACAGTGCCCCTGGAGCGAGCAAACACAATGCAGAGAAGATCTGTTCATCTCTCGATTCCGCGGGGCTGCGAAGTGCGGCAAGGGCTTCATCTTTCTGCATCGTTTTTTTATCAATGTGATCCTTGATCAGATCTGAGGGAAGAGCGTGCAGAATGGCAAAGCTCACCATCCATTCATCCAGGCCGGGACGTAGGTTTTCGTCGCCGATGCCGGAGTCAATAAAGCCGGACTCAAAATCCTTCATCTTCTGCAGCGCATCTTCCGCAGAGCTGGTTCCGATGCCGTTGAGCAGTTCGTAAATATAAATATGGGCTGCAGAAGAAGAGATCGGCGTATACTCACCGTTTCTTACTCTGGTGCGCCAGGAAAAATATCCGCGCAGCTGCGTGGTTGTCAGATCCTGATAGGTAGGAAAATAGGTGAAGAAGCTGCCCGTCCATGGTACGTCATCCGTGTAGTTTTCCATGAACTTTGCCTGTTCATAGAATTCCTTTGCACGTATGTTAGGAGAATGGCGGAAGTAGGAAAACATCCGGATCAATCTGCGAAGTCTGTCCGGCATGACTTCTTTTGCGGGACGGTAGGAACTGTCGGAAAACGGCAGCGGCGTATCATGATAACTTTTGTCTGCTGCATTTGATATTTCATCCAGAACAATGGTACAGCCGGACTGATTTTCCATCTGAACGGCCTGATCAAAAAGATGGAATACGGCATCAGCGTCCGTGTCTTGGGTGAAGGATATGCCGATCCAGTTGGGGCCTTTCTTGTGGAAGGGGCGGGAAATCCACGACACATTTCGCGGTATGTTATCGTTCGGACTGCACTTGAGATCGCAGCATTCAATGAACTCTCCGGTTTCGCTGTCATACTGCTGCATCAGAAAGGCGATATCTTTTTTTGTCCCAGGATGACAGAGAACGGAAAAGCCGGGAAAGTCCTTCAACCTGTACTGTGGCTTGATCAGATATTTGTCTTTTGCGTATGTAATGAGCTGCGACAGTTCCACGTTTCCTTCTCCTGATGAAACAATACTCCCGTAAAGTATAGAAGATATTACGAATACATTTTATTCATACTCATTCGCATTAAAAAGCTGCAGCAGGGCCACTGGCTGCTGCAGCGTAGGAAGCGAATGAATTTTAATTGTTTATTTGTGCTTGGCTGCAGTCTTCTTTCCTGCAGTTTTTTTTGACGGCTCTTCCGCTTTTTCCTTTTTCTTTGCCGGAGTCTTGGCAGCAGAGCGGCCGTGCTTCTCCATATCTTCCGCGATCAGCTCAGTCAGATAAACCTTCAGACTGGGTTTCTTTTCGAGCCAACTGATGATTCTCTTTTCTGAGGTGACGTTGTAGCGGATGGAGAAGGAGCGGTAATTCAGACGATTGTAATTGTTGTTGTAGTCAAGCTTCTTCTTGTAAACCTCTTCGGATTTCTTTGCCATTTTCTGGCTCCTTTCCCGGGTGGCTCCTCCAAAGCGGATACTAACACATAAATCTCACATTTCAAGCATGTGAAACCAAATTTTTCAACAAGAATGTTGTACATTTCATCTACATTCTTCATCTATTCATGCATTCTCATGCATGAATATGCATGCGGGCATCATTCGTAGGCGGCCGAAAGGCGGATGCCGCTGTCAGTATTCAAGAGAACGATACGGCGTATTGTGGGCTGTACCTGGTCAAGAATTGTGGTATGAATGTCAATCAGAATGCGATCATCCTGGTTGGAAACAGCCGCAATATAATCCGTTGCGTAGCTTTCGCCATCCAGCATGCTTGTCATATCGGATTCACGCTTGCAAAGCTGTCCGTTGATCTCCTGATACATCGGTTCCTCTCCGTCAAATGCGGACGGATAGAATGATGCATTCAGAAAGTCGGCGGTAAATATTTTTTCCGCCGCTTCCTTCATTGCGGCGATGGAAGGAGAAGAAAGACCTTCCACCGAAACAACCGGATAGTATTCCGTACCTTCGACCGGTGTATCGCCGACGGTTACGTTCAGCCCGTAGAACCAGTTCAGAATGGTTTTCTGCTGCGAAAGAAGAGAAGACAATGTATTACGTATATCTGCGTACTGCGGATCATCAACTGTGACTGCATCGAGATTCTGCTGAAATTCCACGGTTCCATTCAGCCAGAACGATTCACCGGTCGCATGGTAAATCGTAAAGATGATGGTGTAGGCGGAATCGATCGGCATCTCTGCCGTCAGTACTGAATTGGTCATCATCGGGTCTGTATCCAGAATTGTCAGATCACTCAGCGAATTGACCTGGGGAAGGGAATCCACTTCCAGCGGAAGATCCGGAATCGTAACTCCGTAATAGTCCGAGGTCTCGCTGACCTTATTATCATTGTAGGTAGAGACGGCATCCTGGATCATCGCCAGTTCCTTTTCTTCATCGGTACGAGTGTCGGCGGATACTTCGGGACCGTTATAATCGTTAGTAGAACTGTTCGTATTCTGCTGCGTGCTTTGTTTTGTGCCGCAGGCAGCGAGCATCGTACATGTGAGGAAAAGCGCTAGAAATCGTTTCATGGTTCCACAATTTTATACCTTGGACAGTTTCTTGACAAACCATGTTTACGATGACAGAATGTGTTCGTAAATCGTTGAAGGAACTTAGTATCTGTACGTTCTGGCGCAGAAAAATGGTGGTTGATGCGAACCATTGCAGAGGACAGAGAAATCCATTCCCGAGAGAAACCAGTCATTTCCGGCAGCGCCCGTTATCCGTGTCGAGAGGAAATTGTTTCACGTGAAACAATTTCAATCAGGGTGGCACCGCGATCACATCGTCCCTAGCAATGGAGACGATGTTTTTTATTTCTATAAAGGAGAAGAAAGATGATTGACATTAAGCTTATTCGTGAGAATCCGGACTTCGTCAAAGAAAATATCAAGAAGAAGTTCCAGGACGAAAAACTTCCGCTGGTCGATGAGGTGCGCGACCTGGATGAAAAGTACCGCGCCGCCAAACAGCACGGCGATGATCTGCGTGCAGAGCGCAACCGTGTATCCAAGCAGATCGGCGCACTGATGCGCGAGGGAAAGAAGGAAGATGCGGAAGCGTGCAAACAGCGCGTTAAGGACGTAGACAAGGAACTCGAAACTCTTGAAGTTGAAGAAAACAATATGCAGGAGGAGATCCGCAAGCGGATGCTCGTAATCCCGCAGATCATTGATCCGTCTGTTCCCATCGGCAAGGACGACAGTGAGAATGTTGAACTGCAGAAATTCGGTGAGCCGGTTGTTCCGGATTTTGAGATCCCGTATCACACGGATATCATGGAGTCTCTCGATGGTCTGGATCTGGACAGTGCACGTGAGACGACAGGCAACGGCTTCTACTACCTGATGGGAGATGTTGCCCGCCTTCATTCTTCCATTCTGAGCTATGCCCGTGACTTCATGATCAATGAAGGCTTCACCTATTTCGTTCCGCCGTTCATGATTCATGGCAACGTTGTCAACGGTGTCATGTCCTTCACGGAAATGCAGAACATGATGTACAAGATCGAAGGCGAGGATCTGTATCTGATCGGTACGTCTGAGCACTCGATGGTCGGCCGCTTCATCGGCGAGACACTGAAGAAGGAGAACCTTCCGTATACTTTGACATCCTACAGCCCCTGCTTCCGCAAGGAAGTCGGCGCCCATGGCATTGAGGAGCGCGGCCTGTATCGTGTCCATCAGTTTGAGAAGCAGGAGATGGTTGTCGTCTGTGAGCCGGAGGATTCTGCCATGTGGTATGACCGTCTCTGGAATATTTCAGTCAAGTTCTTCCGTTCTCTCGATATCCCGGTGCGTACGATTGAGTGCTGCTCGGGCGACCTTGCAGATCTGAAGGTGAAGTCCTGCGACGTTGAGGCCTGGTCTCCGCGTCAGAAGAAGTATTTCGAAGTCGGCAGCTGCTCTAACCTCGGTGATGCACAGGCACGCCGTCTTGGCATCCGCATCAAGGGTGAGAAGGGCAATTACTTCGCTCATACACTGAACAACACCGTTGTCGCCCCGCCTCGTATGCTGATCGCATTTTTTGAGAACAACCTGCAGAGAGACGGCTCCGTCAAGATTCCTGAGCCGCTGCAGCCGTACATGGGCGGCCAGAAGGTCCTTGTTCCGAAGGATAAGAAGAAGAACATGTTCTGATTGTTTCACGTGAAACAATTCAGAGTTAAAATTTGCTCTAAACAGTAAATTCCCATATAATAAACACGGTACAGCAAGCATGTATAGAACTTGGTCAGGTCCGGAAGG
>Ga0256405_10012020_pt1 | contig 10859 bp, 9 predicted proteins | sample RumenRJG_02DNA_FD_189096 | JGI IMG/M metagenome (GOLD analysis project Ga0256405, IMG submission 189096) | Bovine rumen microbial communities from Lethbridge, Alberta, Canada - RJG_02 | ecosystem: Host-associated > Mammals > Digestive system > Stomach > Rumen | place: Canada: Alberta | collected... | reverse complement strand
GACCGGCGAAGCTTGTCGTCTTCTGCAATGCGGTGGAAGATAATCCGTTTATGGCCGGTGCATTCCATGGTATATCGGAGGCAGACTGCGTCATTCATACGGGTGTTTCGGGGCCGGGTGTGATTCTGCAGGCGATTCAACAGGCCGGTCCTCATCGTTCCATGAATGAGATTGCGGAAGTCATTAAGAAGACTGCCTTCAAGATTACCCGGATGGGACAGCTGGTAGGAACCGAGGCGGCAAGGCGTCTTGGCGTTCCTTTCGGCATCGTTGATCTTTCGCTGGCTCCGACACCGGCCAAGGGGGACTCGATTGCACAGGTGCTGGAAGCGATGGGATTAGAAGAAGTGGGCGGACCAGGGACCACAGCGTGCCTGGCGATGCTCAATGATGCCGTAAAAAAAGGCGGCGTCATGGCAAGCTCCTCCGTTGGCGGTCTTTCGGGTGCCTTTATCCCAGTATCTGAGGATGCAGGCATGATTGCGGCCGCAAAGAGCGGTGGATTATGCATTGAGAAGCTGGAGGCGATGACTGCCGTCTGCTCCGTTGGCCTTGATATGATCGTGGTGCCGGGAGATACGACTGCTGAAACTATTTCCGGCATCATTGCGGATGAAGCGGCTATCGGCATGATCAACACGAAGACGACAGCGGTCCGTGTCATCCCTGCCATCGGTAAGAAGGTAGGTGAGGAGCTGGAATTCGGAGGTCTGCTTGGAACAGGACCGGTGATGGCGGTAAAGAAGTCGTCGCCGAAGGTTATGATCGATCGCGGAGGCCACATTCCTTCACCGATTAACAGTCTGAAGAACTGAACAAAAAAGCCGTGCTTGAAACGGCTTTTTCAATGGGATCGAGGAGTTGGAGTTAATTGCTGAACAAATCGCTGTGCGATCCTGTACGTGACAATGTCAACACAAGTACATTATTGTCAATCCAGTAAATCAGAAGCCAGTCTGGAAGAATGTGACATTCCCGATAGCCTGTCCAATTTCCGGTCAGCTCATGATCATAATTATTTTCCGGTAAAGGCTCGCCCATAGCGAGCAGGGCTACGACATCCTCAAGCATTTCAATTTTCAAACCGCGTTTGATCGAACGCTTGTAGTCTTTCTTAAAAGATGTCGTGTATTTGACGATATATTTTGTCTTCCTCATTTTCTTAAATCGGTAAACAATTCGTCAAGGTCATTGTATCCTTTTACGGACGGATCCTTTGCGATCTTTTTGGCTTCGAGCATAGCCGCAATCGTTTCCTTGTTGGGATTGTCGATTTTTACTGCAAATGGGATACCGCCTTCACGAAGTGACTCGCGAACAAAGATGTTAATCGCAGTCGTCAGGCTCATACCCAGTTCGTTAAATAGAGCATCAGCTTCTGCTTTTACGTCTGAATCCATTCGGATACTGATGTTTGTTGTATTTGCACTCATTTCATCGCCCTCCCTATTTCGCTTATAAAATATATGAATTGCACATGAAATGCAATTAAATGCACGAAAATATAATTATTATTGCTCATATTTCGTTACTATTCAGCGATAGAATCGGTTTCACCAATTTTTCTCAAGCCGGTGAATCTGGAAACATGCAAAATGTATTCCACAACTTTTCTGAATGAATCGACTCAATACAGCCCGCATAACGTGTTCCATTTCTGTGGGATAAAGGATCATTGATTTTAAGCTATCAAGATAAACACAATCAAACTACCAATCAAAATAGCAGGACAAAAGTTACGCACTGGTTAGATTACATCACTGTTTCTGACCACCGATCGTGCTTGTGAGATAGATGGTCCAGAAGGAGTCCGGTGCATATGTTACCCATAGCTGATAGGCGGGATCATCCTTGTTAAGTGTCATCTGTTTTCCAGAGAAATATTCTTCATTGGCGGTGACGGCAAGGTCCTCCATCGCCTTTTTTTCATCTTCACTGAGATTCAAGCGTTTCAGAACCTCGTCTACCTGAGAAAGGGTATTGGCATCGAAGCGCTGCTTGCTTTCTTCTTTGCGAATACCCAGCTCCCTGTTTTCATAATGCCAGTTATTTCCGGAGACGGTGAGTATGCCGTACTGCAGCGGATAGACGCTGAGCGACTCTGTAATGATCTGGGTCATACCGTCTTCTTCACTGGTGTGCTGTAAGTGGGCGTGCCCGCTCAGACAGAGCGAAAGGTTATATTTCTTGAACAGCTTTTTCACTTCGTCGCTGTTATTGATGACAAAGCCTCTGGAAAAAAGATCACTGGGAGGAAGTACATTCTGATGTGTGACAGGAATGACTGTGGCACCTCCTTCCGCCGCCTGTTTTAGAACATCTTCTGCAAATGCCAGTGTTTCTTTCGAAAGTTCTCCGGGATCTGCCTCTGTATTCGCATCCAGGAACAAGAGCCACAGATTGTCTGTCACATGCGTGCAGTAGCTGAAGGAAGAAGGATCGCGTGCGGGCGCATCGTCATAGCCGAAGGCTCCCATCAGGGAGGTAAACTCGGATTGTGAGATGTCTTCTACCGGATAATAGTCGGCCCCATCATATCCATAGGCATAGGGGTAATCGATATCGTGATTGCCCGGGATAACCAGAACAGGAATGCCGTTTTCTTCCAGCGCAGTGAACTTGTCCTTCAGCTCGTTGAGTGAAATCAACTCTCCATTGAAGGTCAGATCGCCGCTGATAATAAGGGCATCGGGCTTCTCTTCCTTCGCCTTTTTCATCAGCGTGTCGACGATTTCTTCACTGTATTCTGTAACCTTACTGTCGCCGGCGGCCATGACAGCCTGGAAACGTTCCCCATTGTCCGTTAACGAAGGAGAAAGATAATGAAGATCGGTTGCGACCATCAGTTTTACGGGCGAAGATTCAGGCTCATTTGTCTCGCCGGACGATACGGCGGATGTAGAGGAACATCCTGTTAACAGGGACAGGATGAGGAGGGATGCAATGAACTTCTTATTCATGCTGGTATCCTAGCATATCTCAACAGAAAACACCGGCCCTCGTGCAAGGCCGGTGCTTAGAAGAAAGATTGGAATCAATGCATCACATTAATCCAATCAGGGAAGAGATCAGGGCAATGGCGATCGTAACCAGAATCAGAACGACCGGACTGACCTGTTTCTTCTTAAGGAAGTAGAGCATCAGAAGCGTATATGCCATCGGCAGAAGGTTCGGGAAAATCGTATCGAGGAACGCCTCCTGAACCGAGACCGAAATGTTGTCACCAATCGAGATGACCGGTTTCAGATTGATGCTCACGTAGTTCGCGATCAGGGCGCCAACGACCGTGACACCGAGAATCGTAGCAGAGTTCGAAATGATTTCCGAATCTTCCTGGAGCTTTGTAAAGGACTTGAGACCCAGATTATAGCCGAGGTGTGTCCAGTTAATCCGAAGCAGCCAGATAACCAGATAGCAGGCAAAGAAGATGATCGGACCAAGGACGGATCCCTGCGCGGCGAAGCTGCAGGAAATACCGGCGATAATCGGCAGCAGCGTAAACCAGAAGATGGCGTCACCGATACCGGCAATCGGACCGAAGAGAGCGACCTTCAGACCTTTGATGACGGAGCGGTCCTCGTGTTTCTCTTCCAGAGAGATGAGAAGACCCATTAAGAAGCCGACAAGGTTCGGATGCGTATTGATGAACTCCATGTTGTCGGTCATCGCAGCCTTCAGACCTTCCGGATCATCCTTGTAGATCTTTTCAAGAGCAGGCAGCTGGGCATCAAGGAAGCCGCCAGCCTGCATACGCTCATAGTTGAAGGAAGCCTGAAGAAGCGAAGAACGGATACCAAGCTTCGTAATATCCTTATCGGTTAAGACACGATTGGTTTCTTTAGATTCCGACATTTTCGTCTCCTCCATTTCCGGTTCCGGCCGCGTGTTTCACGGCATCTTCAACTTCGATCTTGCGCTGCTTTGCACTGTAGAAGTCATACAGAGCGAAGGCAGTACCCATCAGAGCGACCGGCAGCAGGTTGTTCATATCGATGAAGCATGCGGCAAGGAAGCCGGCGATAAAGTAAGGAATATACTTCGTCTTCATCATGACATTCAGCAGCATCGCAAATCCGATTGCCGGTAACATGCCTCCGGCTACCGTCAGACCATTGACGACCCAGGCAGGCATCGCATTTACGAATGCGCTCATAGCTTCCTGCGCCACAAAGACGCAGAGGAACACGATGATACCGTAGGCGATGGCAACGCCGCCGGTCATCAGGAAGTTCATGCGCTTAACCTTTGCTGTATCACCGGTTTCGCAGGCCTTGTCCATCGGTGCCATGAGGAAGGAATAGCCCGAATAGAAGGCGAGAATCACATACTGCATCAGGAACGAGAACGGCAGACACAGACCCAGCGCCGCCTCCGGCGTAACGTTTGTCGTATAGGCAATGACCGTACACATAACGCCGGCAAGAATCGGGTTAGGAGGCTGGGTGCCGCCTGCAGGCGTAAGACCTGCAAACGCAAGCTCCGTGATCGCACCGGTTGCCAACCCGAGTGGTAAGTTGCCAAGGATTGCGCCGGTAATGGTAGAAACGATCAGCGGACGGAAAATGAAGAATGCTTCGAGCCAGAAGTCGATGCCGAAGATCATTGCCGCAATGGCAATCAGCAGGCCCTGACCAAGTGTGATGGACATAGTCTGTCCCCCTTTCTAACAATTAACAAGTCGTATTCGCATCAACGAATACTTTTTCAGTGCCAGGCACATCCTGACAGTAAACAGTAGAGCCGTGCGACGCCAGAAACTTCAGATTCTCAAGATCCTGATCGTCGACGTAAACCTTCTTTGTCAGCTCCCGTTTTCCCTGGGAAAAATGCATGTTTCCGACATTGACTTCCTTCAGATGGACGCCGATTTCGACCAGTCGGCGTGCATCTGCCGGTGTCTTTACGACGACGAAGATCCGCTGACTGGGTGCGGCCTTCTCGATGATGTCGGCCGTATGCTGAAGTGTCCAGAAACGGATTCCGGCACCACTGGCTTTGGCAGTGACGGCCATTAGCGACTGCTGCAGTTCGTTGGAAGCGACCGCATCGTCGGCGACGATGATCAGATTGGCATTCAGCGTCTTCGTCCATGTGACACCAACCTGTCCATGCACAAGACGATTGTCAATTCTGGTGAGTAGGATGTTATCCCCTTTCATTGTGATTACTTCCTTTCACCCTGATTTCTAGCAAAAAGTGTGCCTGAAAAAACATGAAATAAAAAAATCCGCATATTTCAGCGGATATTTTCGATGTAATTATAAATGTAGACAATTTCCGAATCGGGGATTTCGACACTGTAAGCATATTTTGCGACAGTAAATGCTCTTCGCACCACATTCACAAAATCCGCATGGTCCTTCAGAAACAGTGTCGGCGGCTGCACTGGCTCTGCCTGCTGGCGCAAGATCAGACGCTCAATGAGGCAGGCAATATGGACATAGAGACCGATCCGGTTTTCCACCGGCAGACTGATGTGCATTCCCTGCTCAATTTCGCTGACAATATCTTCGACGTCTTTCAGCACCTTTTCGGCATTGAGAATGGTGAGATTGGTCACCAGATTGTTCAACGTAAAGTTATTGACAATGGTGCTGGAGAACCGGGCAATTTCCTGCTCACTCAGCAGCGGTTTCATCAGCTGCGACAGGCGGCTCAGATTGTGCTCCAGGGCCAGATCCTCAATGGAAACAAACGGAATCCCCGGCAGCCTGGCGTCCAGCGTCCCCAGCACAAAGAGCACATTGTACTTTTGAAACAGAGGGTCCCCGGTACCGTTGATGCGCAGCGAATTGTAATCGCAAGGTATGATTTTTGCCTCGATCGGCTTAGGAAGACTGCTTTCAAAAAGGGCAATGATCTTGTTGGTCGCACCCTGTCCCGTAGAGCATACGGTCAGAATGGCCATCTCTTTCTGGCGGCCGGAAATATATCTGTACTGAACAGTTGATTTCGGGGCTGTCTCAGAGAGGATCGTATCAATGGCATCACCGTTCATGAGACGTGAGCCGATCTCAAGTGCCAGCTTCGTATTCACATTGTTGATGACGCCGACATTGATCGACGGCTCCAGATGCAGGCCGGTATAAAGCTCTTCGAGCGACCCCATATCCACCAGCAGAAGCAGATTCCGGAAATGTTTTTTACGCAGCAGGGACCGGTTCAGAATCTCCGCCGTCTTCAGGGAACTTTGATTCAGCTCCAGATCAATTGCGCTGAAGACCGGCTTACCAAGCATACGGTTCACGGTATTAGCGATGGAAGAAGCCGTCGAAAAGCCGTGACACAGAATGTAGGCGGCGGTCTCGCTGCTGTCTTCCTCGGGGTATTCGCTGATCACCATCATAAACAGGAGGATGCACATCGTATCCAGCTGAATATCCAGGTTCATGGAAACGTTCTGGGCGATTTCGCGCGCCATCCTGTATTCCAGAGGGTACCGCGAAGCCAGCGTATCACTCAGCTGCTGAATGGAGTCGCGGTGCGCCGCATCCCATTGATGAACCGATGCCTGGCAGCGGAAGTATTCGGCCAGAATACCGGACAAAAGATAAATGCCGTTGTTGGAAATCTTCAGTACAGTACGGTTCATGGCGATGGATGCAATCTTATCCATCATCTTAGTCAGAAAGTCCTCGGAAATAGAGACATCAGGCCGATTGGTTAAAAACTCTTCACAGGCCCGGTCAATCTGATCCTGAAACTCCTGGGTAATGTAATCGGACGGCGCCTTTTCAAAGTGGTCCAGCAGAAGTCGGTATACATTGAGCAGCGGCTCCGGGCGCTGCTGCGTCAGGCGCGGCATCGTCATCGGCAGAAGAGTATCTTTCTGATTGGGCCGGATATTCAGCGAAGCCGGACTTGCCAGCCGCATCACATCGTCAGGCAGATGATATTCAAAGACCTGCAGCGGCTGATTATGGTCCTGACTCTGCAGAAAGGCATTGGCACAGGATACTTTGACCGTATTGATGAGCCCGCCGATATTGCCGGGGATGTCAACATTCATCAGGATCTGAAACGCTGGGTAGGAAAGCTCAATCTCCTGCCCGATTTCTTTCGCCTCATTCTGGAACAGATAGCAAAGCAGCACGTTTTTCTCATCCTGGCCGCGCTGGGCCAGGGAGGGTAGAACAATCAGTACCGGAATTCTTCGCAGCAGCGTCTTGAGCAGCACATGTTCCGGGGCCTCGGTAGTCGCAAAGACGAGGCGGCACTGGGAATGGTACCAGTGCTCATTATCACCCAGCCGGTGATAGACGCCTTTGTCCATGAAAAGAAACAGCTTCTCCTGGCATTCTGCTTTGAGGGCGTGCACCTCATCCAGGAACAACATCCCTCCATCGGCCAGATCCAACAGCCCCGGCCGGTCTTTGTCAGCCCCGGTAAAGGCTCCTTTACAATAACCGAAGAGATTCGCAGTCAGCAGCTCCGGATTATTGGCATATTCGCTGCAGTTGACGGTAACCATGTGACGGTCTTTCGCAATTAGATTTTTGCGGACCGCATAGTCAAACATTGTCCTTGCCAGCAGCGACTTTCCGGTCCCGGTCGGACCGGTCAATAGAACCGGCAGACCGTTGGGAGGATAGGAAACAGCGGCCTTACACTGTTCGATCGCATGATACAAGGATCCATTGGCACCGATCAGCGACTGAAAATCGAATCCGCGCCGGTTCAGCTGCTCAAAGGAATCGTAAGCGACACGGTCAATGTCATAGCCCTTCGTACGCAGAGCAGCGACGCTCAGATAATAGACGGGACGCGTATTGATTTTGACTGCCTGACGCTGCTGACACAGTTGATTGAGATATTCGGAGGCGGCGTTGCGGCTGAGGGAAGTCTGCTGCGCCAGCCATGCGGTTGTAAACTCGCTGCGCGGTCCCGGCTCATACTGCGCCGTCATTCTGGTAAGCAGATCTTTGATTTTATCTTTCATAAGATTCTCCAACCCCACTATATCGGATTTTTCGATCGAGTAGAATAAGGTCAATGCCGGTCACAATAAAACCAGTCCCAATGCCGAAGCCTGAACTGCGTCAGAAACTGCAGCTGTCGCCAGCTTTTTTCAATGCGCTCAAAATACTGGAAATGAACGGGGAACAGATGCAGACCATGCTTGAGCAGCAGGCTGCCAGTAACCCGTTCATCTGCCTGCGTGACAGCAGGAACCTGTCAGTTGATGCCGAGCGCATGGTACAGGAAGCGGATCCGCGGCAGGATCTTCTCCGCCAGGTTCATGAGTCGGATTGTGACCAGAGGATCGGTACCTGGATCATTGACAGTCTGGACAGTCATGGCTGGTTTACAATACCGGTCAAAAAAGCAGCCAAAGATCTGCGTGTATCCATGAAAGAAGTGAAAGCGGTACTGCAGATCATCCAGACGTTTGAGCCGGCAGGCGTAGGCGCTGTTTCGCTGGAAGACTGCCTTCTTCTGCAGATTCAACGTAATCACGGTTCAAAGAATCTATGCAAAGCGGCTGGCTGCCTGGATCTCTTTGCCAGAGGCCAGTTTCAAAAAGCGGCCTCTGTCATCAGCTGCTCAAAGCAGGAGGCGGTCGCCTTGTTCCATCAGATCCAGAAGCTGAATCCGTATCCGGTGCATCTTGGCAATCCCGATGCGATGACGCTCTTTCCCGATGTGACCGTCCATATGGAACATGGGGAACTGACCTATTCTCTTTATGCCTGGGAAGAAAGCTTTACGGTATCCGACGGTGCATTGCCACAGGAAAGCGCTGCCCGTCAGCTACAGAAACTGTGCCGGGCAAGGACGGTCATGTTACAGCGGATTGTTGATGTTGTGCTGAATCATCAGCAGGAATACTTTGCCCACGGAGCTTTAAGGCCATTGACCTGCAGCACCATTGCCAAAGAATTAAACGTCAGCGTATCGACCGTGACCCGGGCACTGGCCCATAAAGCATTCGAATTTGATGACCAGCTACACCCGTTCAGCGATCTGCTTTCGCCGGACGCAGGAGGAGATACGGCCCAGAAGGAAATCATGAACGAGATCCGCCAGCTCATTCAGCAGGAAGATCCGGCGCATCCTTACAGTGACCAGAAACTGTGCGATTTACTTCAGGAGCGCGGTATTCATATTTCCAAACGCACCGTGACCAAGTATCGTATGACGATGCATATTCTTTCCTATTCGAAGCGGCGGAAATACTGAGCATCGAGGTCGTTGATTTCTTCGCGTGCTGTACCGGGAATATCCTGGGCATAGAAGCGGATGCCCTGCGCCATCAGATGCTGCAGAAGACGGGCATCGCTGTCGTTGATATAAACTTTTCGGGTCAACGGTTTTTTGCCGTGCTCATAATGCAGGTTGCCAAGATTCACTTCCCGCAGCGCAACGCCCTGATCTACAATGCGGGCAAGTTCTTCGATATTGCGCACAACGAGAAAGACGCGCCGCTCATCCGCCGTATGACGCAGAGCGTCCGGAAATGCGCCGATCGAAAATACTTTCAGCTGAATGTTCATCGGATCAATAATGGCCCGCATCAGGCGCTGCTGCAGCGTATCTTCTGCCGCCGCATCGTCGGCCACGACAATAACCTCAGGTCGGATAAACGCCGCCCAGGTGACGCCCACCTGACCGTGCACCAGGCGGTTATCGATGCGTACGGCAAGAATGTTTCTTCCATCCATAGTCAATAACATTGTACTGCTGGAGGATCATCAGGAACGCACAAGAAAACCGGAGACATGCTCCGGCTTCTTCTGCGTATGTGTCTAAGGATGGTGATGCCTGTGCCTGATCAGGCATTGGCTCCCTGAGGATGATCCTCAGGCTTTACGGCCTGGGCAGAGGCTAACAAAGCTGCTGCACTCTCCGGTGACGGAGCATCGGGGAGTTTGACCGCATCTTCCGGATCCATGTCTTTGTGCTCCAGGATCTTCATGAACTCGTCGCCGGTAATCGTTTCCTTCTTGTAGAGATAGGTGGCGATCCGATCGAGGTCGCTGCGATGATCTTCGAGCAGCTTCCTGGCCTTGGCGTGTTCCTTCTTCACTAGTTCAACAACCTTCTGGTCGATACCGGCAGCGGTCGTCTCGGAGCAGGAGAGACTCGTGTCCTGACCAAGATACTGGTTGTTCACGGTTTCCATCGCTACCATGTCGAACTCATCCGACATACCGTAGCGGGTAATCATGGAGCGGGCCAGCTGCGTCGCCTTTTCGATATCATTCGAAGCACCGGTGGAGATGGTGCCGAAGACAACCTCCTCCGCCGCCCGGCCGCCGGTCAGGGTCGCAATCTGATTCTGCAGCTCTTCCTTTGTGTAGAGATAGTGATTTCCTTCTTCAACCTGCATCGTGTAGCCCAGGGCTCCGGAGGTGCGGGGAATGATTGTAATCTTCTGAACAGGTGCACTGTGACTCTGCAGCGCAGCGACCAGCGCATGTCCGACTTCATGGTAGGCGACCGTCTTCTTCTCTTCGTCTGTCAGAATTGCATTCTTCTTCTGATAGCCGGCAATGACGGTTTCAATCGACTCTTCCAGATCCGCCTGCGTCACCGTGTCACGGCCCTCGCGGACAGCCTTCAGAGCACCTTCGTTGATGATGTTGGCCAGCTCAGCGCCGGAGGCACCGGAAGCCATTCTTGCGATAACGCTGTAGTCAATGTTCGGATCCGTCTTGACCTTCTTGGCATGAACCTTGAGGATTGCCTCACGGCCCTGCAGATCCGGCAGTTCCACTGGAATACGGCGGTCAAACCGTCCCGGCCGCAGCAGCGCCGGATCCAGAGATTCCGGACGGTTCGTTGCCGCGAGAATAATGACGCCGCTGTTGGATTCGAAACCATCCATCTCGGTCAACAGCTGGTTGAGAGTCTGTTCA
>Ga0256405_10012019_pt1 | contig 10860 bp, 11 predicted proteins | sample RumenRJG_02DNA_FD_189096 | JGI IMG/M metagenome (GOLD analysis project Ga0256405, IMG submission 189096) | Bovine rumen microbial communities from Lethbridge, Alberta, Canada - RJG_02 | ecosystem: Host-associated > Mammals > Digestive system > Stomach > Rumen | place: Canada: Alberta... | reverse complement strand
GTTATAATTCTCTTGACGAATATGAAAAAAGAGATTTTATTGTTCCTGAATATAACGACATCGCTTCATTGACCGAAGAGGATGTTTTCAAGGCTCAATTCGGACAAACCGAATATGATCAAACTGCTAATATTATCAACGCTATAAACGACGGTCAAGAAATATTCTCAGACAAACAAAGAAGAGCCGAAGAAAAACAGGCTTCCGATGCATTGTTTGAAGGAAGAATCGTTCTTGCAGGTGGAAATAAAATTGATTTCAAGAAGAAAGCAACACACAAAAAATCAGTTTCTTCTGCAAAATGGAACACAGCAGGCGGCGATCCAATTCAAGTAATTCAAGACTTAATCGCTTTATGTTTAGCAGACGGCAAAATTTCAACTTCCGAATGGAACCTTGTATTTGAGGATAAAGGTTTGAACGCTTTCCTTGGCAACGCAAAGGTAAAAGAAAACGGAAATTGGAACGAAGGAATTAAGAGAACCGACATCAATATGCCCGTTGAATCAACACCCGGTGCAATGTTCCACGGAAGAATTTCCGTTGGTTCTTACCTTGTAAATATTTGGAGTTATAACGAAAAATACACAGTTCCAAAAGGATACGGCTTCGCTCACGAAGGCGAACAGTTCGGTTATATTCCGAGTGGTTGTGCCGCTTTACTTCCTATGAATCCGAACTTTGTAAAATATTACGGAGCAATCAACAACACAAACGCTCCAACAACTCCGGGTATAGGTGGAAACAAACTCGAATTAATCGAAAGAGAACAACTTCCTTACGCTTACGATGTATTAGATGACGGAAGTGCAACAACAAAATACGGCGTTAAATCACGCCCTCTTTGTGTTCCCGTTGAAATCGATTCATTCGCAACAATCCACGACATCGTATAAATTTATTAAAAAGGTGGAAAATGAATAATTTACACGAATTATTAAAGATTCACAAAGAAACCGTTCTTCTCACGGGGAACGGTTTCGCCGTGGATTGTGTATTGAAACCAACGGCTTCAAGTAGTGAAGGCTTCGAACTTAAAGGTTTGTCGAATTTTATTGGAGTAACTTTTGAAGAAAATCATTTCGGAAGTTTTGGCGATTCATTCGAATTGACAATCGATATAAACGAATTGAGAAAACACACGGATTTAATTCCGACAAGGAGTTGGATCGTAATTGTCAAATTTCCTCAAATGAACGAAACGCCCGTTTCTTTCAGAATTGAAAATGTGGCGTTGGATAGAACGCTCGGAATGTGTTTAATCAAATGTTCGGCTTCAACATCAACAGGAAATCCAAAATCAGTTCAAAGACAAATTTCGGGAGGGATGTAAAATGATTCCGTCAATAATAACACCGATGAATTTTACTCTTGTTCGGGATTCTATTTGTCAGCACTTGGCGAATTGCCGAGAAAACCAAAAGGAACTCGCAAGAGAAGCGGGCGAAGGGGAAGAATGGATTTCAAAAAATATTCATTTCGTGGTATTTCCAAAGCGATTTCGGTTTCCCGATGTCGAAGATATGCCGTGCGTTTATGTTTATTTTAATGAGTTGAATTTCCCCGAAGATGAACAAGATTCGTATTGCAACGAAGCGAACGGAAACCTTGTTGTTGAATATTACACCGTCGGATTAAACGACGACGAAGAATCCGAAACCGAAAAGGATGCCGACACAAACGCCGAAGATCGTTTGAATTACTTAACGGCTCAACTTTATAAAATTCTTTGTTCGGAAGCGACGAATTTATATACGGCAACGGGGAAAATGATTAAAGGTTTCACGCTTAAATCGTGGAAGCGAATAATCACGCCCGAAAGTGATAACACGGCAGGGACGGTTCTCGGAGCGAAATTTGATTTCAATGTTGAATTCAGCGAGCCGACATATTATGCGAACACATTCGAGATAAAAGAATTTTATACAAAAATGAACATTCGAGAAGAATTCATCGATCCGTTTGTTCAAGTAATCTTAAAAACTAATTAAAAAGGAGAAAATAAAATGGCAATTACAAAAGGACTTGATGTTTCGGCTATCGCATCAGCGACAAGCGTAACGGTCAAACAAAAAAATCAACAAAATGCGGCGAATTTACGCCCCGAAAAAATCGTTTGTTTAGGTCAAAAACAAACAGGTTCAAATGCAAAATTGAACGAACTCGTTTTGGCATCGGGCAATGCAGACGACATCGGAACAATATTCGGCTTCGGTTCTCCTCTTCATAGAATGGCGAGAAAATTATTTCCGAAGGCAGGAAACGGCTCAAAGGTTGAAACATATTTTATCGCCGTTGATGAACCAAAGAACTCAAAAGCCGAAGTTAAAACATTGACAATTAAAGCCGACGACGGAATTAAAAAATCAATGAATGCTTATTTTGTGTTAAACGATTTAATTTTTGAAGCGGCGGCAGATGTGGTCGGGAAAATTGCGACGGCTTTTCATAACAACCCTGCACAGGATGTAAGAGGAACTGATTTGAATTCTTATGAAAGAACGCCAATTCCGTTCACATTCACAAAAGGGATGAGCGTTGAAGATTGTGCGAACGCCCTCAAAGAAACTTTGGAGGAATATTTGGAACTGCCGTTTACAATCGCTCTTGCAAGAAAAACACAGGGCGAACAAACAGTTGTTTCGGGCTTAACCTTAACGGCAAAATGGAAGGGTTCCGATTCCGTTTTTGATTTTGAGATTTTAGACGAAAACGGAAAAGAAATCGATTCATCAGTTTACGGCGTTGAATTCTCAGTTGTAAGGACGGAAGAATCTGCAGGCGTTGGGGTATTCGATAACGATGCTTTAAGTTTAATAAATCAAGAACTTGGCGTTACAAGGGTTATTTCTCAATATGCAACTTCAACCGTTCTTGATTCATTACAAGAAAAATTCGAAGCGTGGAGAACAAACGGTTTAGTTGCTCAATATGTAAATTGTTATTCTTCGATTCAAGCACCCGAATCATCATTGGTTGCAGGGACTTGGGATGTTGCTTCACTTATAGCGACAGGCAATAGAAGAAGGGGCGATGCTATCAATGTTCAAATTGTCGGCGATGTCGGTAATTTAAGAACTTTGGAATATGAAGAAAGAAATCTTTTATTAAAAGCCGGATATTCAAACCTTGTTCGAAAATCCGATGGTTCATATAGAATTATGGACTTGGCTTCTTTCTATCATCCCGTTGGCAATTCAAACCCGTTATTCAGATTCGATCGTGATATTACGGCAGTCGGAAATATCGCTTATGACTTGTTGACATATTTTAGAGATTCCGAAGAATGGAAATCGGTTATTTTTATCGGCGAAAACGATATTACAAACAACCCTGCGGCTCGTACTTTGAACGATGTAAAGGCGGCAGTTAATACAAGACTTTCATTGTTAGGTCGAGCAGGGTTTATTGCTAATTATGCGGAAGCCCAAAAGAATACAAAACTTGAAATCGACTCTTCAAATCCGAATCGTGTAAATATGAACCCTGATTTTGATTTGACAGGAACGGGAAGAATATTCGATGTTGTAAACTTCATCGGATTTAATTTCAAGGGTTAATTATACCCCCGAACAATTTAAGGGGGCTTAAAATCGATTCTACGAGGGGCGACAAGCCCCTTGAAATAATAAAAAGGTATAAATACATTCAAAAATAAAAGGAGAAAGAAAAATGGCAAAAGTCGGAGATGCGATTTCGCTAACAATAAACGGCACAAAGTTCGCTATTCCAAAAGATACCGAACCGAATGTTATTGAAGGCGGCGATACTATAACGGAAACACAACAATTCGGCGACGGAACTGCAGATGCGTATGTTTCAAGAAATATTGCAAGAATAACAGGATTGAGAATAAAAGTCAGCGATGCTCTTGATGAAGCGTTCAAGAGTGTTCGTTCAATGACAGACATTCCGATCGTTCTTCAATGTGTTTCTAAATCATACGAACTTACGGGATGTATGGTTGGAGAAGTTGAAGTTTCAGCAACTCGAAGAATTACAAACGAATTCGAAGTTCATTGTACGGACGGAAGCGGAATTCGTAAGTCATAGTTTGATGCTATCGAAAAATGCTCGTCGGTTTTGTTGATGAACAAAAGAATGAGCGACAAGGTTCGGGGGTTTATAACCCCCGAATTTTGATAAAAAACACTTTAAGAGGAGAAAATAAAATGGGAATTTTGACAAATTCGTTGACGCTTCTTGGAAGAGTCGGGAAATACAAAGAATGTAAATATTTTGAACAAACGGGCGGCATGCTAACAACGATTAATCTAAGTGTAAAAACGGGCGAAAAATGGAACAATTTTTTTGTTGATTTTTTCAATACAAAAACCCGTCCACTTGGCGAAGAAGTCGGCGACAAAGTAAAAGAAGGCGACTTGATTCAAATTAAAGGGCGTTTGATCGAGAACAAATTTACACCGAATCACTTAAAAGGACAAGTTGACGAAAAAGGAAACCCTCTCACGGTTTCACAAATTAAAATCGTGGCGTTTGATTATAAACGAGTTCGATACAACGAAGGACTTGAAGAATGGGAATACGCCGAATAAAACGATTTTTCAATGTAATTACTTTAAGAAGAAAAAGGAGAATTAAAAATGTTAAAATCAGAAATTAAAGTTCGTATGAGCGAAGAAAAAGCGTTGGAAGTAATCGACGAAATCAAAAACAAAATTTGCGATGTTGATTTGGATGAATTATGCGGCGAAGAAGCCAAACTCGAAAACAGGGATGAAGAAACATCAAAAATATATAAAAAAGTTGTTCAAGCAGTTCGTTGCGGGCTTGTTGAATGGGACGAAAACGAAAATTGTATGGTTCAACATCTTATTCACAAATTAAAAGCCGGAACTATTGAAGCCGATAAACTATTTTATAAAAATCGAGTAAAATTTGGCGATTCAAAAGATTTCAGAAGTTCGCAACAAGGCGAAGTTATGATTCAGACCTTGGCAAACATTACGGCAAAACCAACCCAACTCATTGAAGAACTGCAAGGACAAGATCTTCTAATTGCGATCGGTTGTATGGGTTTTTTCGACAGGTAAATAATTTTGTCGGCAGTTATTATGCCGACATTCTTCTCGCATGTGGTTGGGAAACCGTAACGGGCGTTTTGAATTTGTATGTTTCCGAACTTGTTGAATTCGGGAAGCGTTGTAAAAAAATCAACAAGGAGAATTTCAAATGGGAATAAGTAATTTCAGTATATTCTCGAAATTTTTAGCGAAAGATGGCGTTTCGCCCGTTTTTCGTAATATGACGAGTTCATCAAAAAAGTTCGATAATAGTATGAATTCGGGAATTACAAAAACAAAAGCAAGTTTGATGTCTTTGAAGGCTTCATTGACAGCCGTTGGCGTTGCAATTACGGCGGTAGCGACGGCAGTTCCCGTTAAAACATTCGCCGATTGGCAAAAAGGCATAAATAATGTTTATGGCTTGATGAGTCAAAACGAGATTCAACAATATGGAAAGAAAATCGAAGAACTTTCAAAAAATGCAATTCGACACGGCGTTTCGGTAGAAGATACAAACAAAGCCCTTTTTGACACAATTTCAGCAATGGGCGTTTCGGAAAAATCATTCGAAGCATATAATCAAGCGTTAGTTTTGGCAAAAGGTGGAAATACGGACTTGGCGACTGCCGTTAGTGGCTTGACTGCTATAATGAACGCTTGGGGGCAAGCGAACACCGATGCAACTTCGGCGGCGAACGCTATGTTCACGGCTCAAAAATACGGAGTTACAACCGTCGGAGAGTTGGCAGGCTCAATCGGTCAAATTGCACCGACGGCTCGTGCCGCAGGCGTTTCTATGGAAGAAACCTTGGCAACAATGGCGGCTCTTACCAAAGGGGGTATGGCGACTGCAGATGCAACAACCGCTTTGAGGGCGACAATGACGGCGTTTATTAAACCGTCAAAAGAAGCGAGCGAAACTCTTCAAAAATATGGAATCGCTTCCGATCTTGTTCAATTAAGACAACAAGGGCTTGCAACAACTCTTTCAAAATTGATAAAACTACAAAAACAACACCCTGCGGAAATTGCGAAAGCAATTCCGAATATTAGGGCGTTGAACGGCGTTTTGTCTATGAATGAAGAGCGTATGCAAGATGTCGAAAAGATTTTGACATCAGTTCAAGCCGATATTAAAAACGGAACAGGCTTAAAAGAAGCGTTCGAGCGTATGACATCGGGCGATGCTTCCGTTATGGCAGACACAATGGGAGCGTTAAATTTGGCAATGATTCAAGCCGGAAAGTTAATTTCCCCGATTTTAATGCCGTTAGTTAAGGCGTTCGGAGATTTGGTTTTTTGGCTTTCGGAAATGGCTCCAAAATTGGAACCCGTCGTTTTGTTTGTTGTAAAACTCGGATCGGGCTTCAAAGATTTATTGAATTTTTTGAAACCTTTACAAGTTTTGCTTCCTATTGTTACGGGTTTATTGACAGGGCTTGCCGTATATAAAGCCGTTCAATTCTTTCAAATGATGAGGGTTCAAGCGGCTTTATTCGGAATGGTTTTGAAATCGCAGTTGATTCCTCAAATTTTGGCTTCAATTCCTGCGATTTGGAGCCAAACGGTCGCTTTGTTATCGAACCCGTTGTTTTGGATTCCTGCCGTAATTGCGGGCGTTATAACGGCTCTTGTTCTTCTTTGGAAAAATTGGGACACCGTAACGGCGACGATTAAAAAATTCGGAACGGCGGCAAAGTCAGTAATTCTCGATTTTTGGGAAAAGTGTAAAACGGTTTTCGGAGCAATAGGAACATTCATCAAAGAACATTTTGTTGATATTCTCTTGACGGCTCTTGGTCCGGTAGGGGCTATTATAAATGCGATTCGGAAAATGCCTCAAATATTGAAAGCATTACATATTAAAACCGATGCGTTTGAAATAAAAACCGAAAACGATAACAAAAACCCGAAACAAAATCCACAGGTTCGAGGCGGCAAACAAAACGGAAAAATCGAAGTCAAAACGACAATCGATAATAAAACGAACCTCAAAGCGAACACAACAACATCGCTTCAAAGTTCAAACAATTTGAATTTACAACCTGCGAACTAAAAAGGAAAAAATATGGCAATTTCAGATTCAATGCAGAATGTAATTTGGACGGCTCCGAACGGAACCTCTTTTGTAATAAAAACCCTTGAAAGTGGTTATTCACAAAAACACATCGGGGAAGTGAAGGAGAATCCGAGAACTTCGGTTTCTCATTCTTCTTCAACAAAAGGGGGAGGGGGAAAGAAAAGCAAAACTTCTTCTTCGACATCGGTTTCGACTTCATCATCAACAAAAAGAATCGGCGATTCGAACGATACTTTTACGGATATGGGAATCGGTGGGCGTGATATTACGCTCGATTGTTATTTTATCGGCGAAAGACATTACATTGAAGCCGAAGCATTTCGAAAAGCCCTTTGTCAAGTTGGGAAATCAAAACTTCAACTTGCTTATGGCGAAGAATTCACGGTTAATGTTTTGAATTTCGAGTTGAAGAATTCACTTGTTGAAAGAGTGAATTCGACAATAATAACAGTAAATTGGCACGAAACATCGCCGACAACATATCCAAAAAGCGAAGCGAGTAAACAAAAAGAAATTAAAAGTCTTGTTTCGTCAGCAAAAGAAAACATCGCTTCAACAGTTGAACAAACGGCGAACGCTATTCAAAACCCGACAAGACTTGCAACTTTTACGGCAAACTTTCAAGGGGTATTATCGAAAGTTTCTTCGGCTCTTGATGTGGCGAATAATGTAACATTGAATTCAATTATGACCGACATACTCGGTCAAAATTTGATGTCGAATTCTTTTACAATAACCTCTCAACTCGGAGTTATTTTTTCAAAATCGGCGATGTTGGTTAATAAAGTGAAAAACACGGCGAATAATTTTACACTTCCGACGGGGTATTCTTCCGTTTTTGGAGGTTGGCAGGCATTGACATCAAGTTTGAAAACAACTTCGTTGAAATCGTCTATTGTTCCGAATTACACGCCGGAACAAATCGACGAATTGAAATTGAATGATTCAATCGCTTCGTCTGCTATTATTTCGGTCGCAGAATCACTTTTGGGAATGGAATTTGAAACAAGAAGCGAAGCCGTTGAAGCGGCAAAAAGTCTTATCGCCTTAGAAAGCGATTGGTCGGAGTTTGTGGACGAACAAAGCGAAAGAATTTCAGATCTTGGCGATGCTTACATTCGGGACGGAAGTATTTCCGATATTGTTTCGGCTTCGGCGAATGAAATTCTTGAAAGATCATACAAACTAAAAGTTGAACAAAAAATTGTATTGAGCGAGGACAAAACGCCAATTTCTCTCGCTTATGAGTATTATAACGAAGATTTCAGAAACGATCCCGACGGGACTTTGGAATATTTGATTCGAACAAATAATTTGACCGATGAAAAATTTTTCTTGGTTCCAAGGGGGACGGAAGTAAAAATATATGTATAAAGTAATTTCAAAATCAGAAAGCGACAGTTGGGACGACATCGCTCGCCAAGTTTACGGAACACCCGAAAAAGGGGGCGATATTGCAAGGATGAACAACAACATCGAATCGGGAAATGTTTTGGTTCTCGAAGAATCGGAAACCGAATCGGAGGATGTTCAAATTACGGGCGATGTTTACCTTAAACACGGAGAAAATATATACAATGATTTTTCCGAACATACGCTTTTTGATAGTTTAGAAGCGACAAAAGGAGCCGTTTTTATATTCAACAAAACCGATGTTGATTACAATTTTTCTTTCAATGATTCGGTTGTTGTTTGCGATGAAGAAGGTTTGTTTTTGAAAGGTCGTGTTGCTAATATTAAACCGACATTGACAAAAGAAGCGAATTGGATTCAAGTTGAAGTTAAATCGCATGCAGGGGTTCTTATGGAAACGGATATGCCAACGCCGTTCGAATTTTCAAACAGTTCAATTCGTGGCGTTTTGGAACAAGTCGCCGGATATTATAACCAAAAAATTGAATTTTCCCAAGAACCCGAACTTGACGAAGTTTTCACAAATGAGATCGGGACTTCATTCACAGCAAACGAAAAAGAAAAAGTTTGGGATTTTATGAAAAGAATTTGTCGTTCCCGTGGTTTACTAATGACGGACACAGGGGACGGGCTTTTTATAGGTCGTTACAAACCCGAAACGGAAGAAAAATTGAATTTGATCGACGGGGAATGTTTGGGAGTTGAAACAATCCGAGCCGAATTTATAACGGTCGGATTGGCTCGTTATTACGAATTAAATTCACAATATCCGTCCACGGACACGGCGACGGTTCAAATTCCGTTTCCCGTTCCAATTACAAAAAGATTTGATTCAAACGATTTCAACGCTCTTGATTTGAAAACCTCAGCCGAGAGGACGGCATGCATTGAAATTGGAAAACATTTCAAAGTATATGCTTTATTGAGCGAAAATATTCGAAAAAAATCGGGCGATTTCGCCGTTGTAAAGAATCCAAAAATTAAAATTGATAAAGAAACGGATTTTGTTATTGAATCAATCGAAAGACGACACCCCGATTCAACTTTTCTAATCTTAACGCTTCCGTGTGCATATACTTACGAAATTCCCGAAGAACTTCCACTTTGTAATTAAGGAATAAAAATGTTTGCAAAAATAAAACTTTCAGAAATTTTTCACAATTTACAACTTCGATTTTTCAATACAACATCAATGTCGAGAAGGGCTTCAAAGTTGGTTCAATTTCATTCGGGGGGCGATGATTACTGCCCAACGAAAGAATGTGAAGGTTTGGGCGAAAATATCGGGGGCAATCCTGCCGACGGTTTCATTCTTGCTTGGCGTGATGATGTTTTCAGAAAATCAGAAGAGGGCGAAAAAAGAATATATTCAATTTTATTCGATAAAGAAACAGGAAAAGCCGTTCGGGACGAAGAAACGGGCGAAATGGTCGTTGCTTCCGAAATACATCTAAAAAATGACGGTCAAATTATAATAAATAACCGACACGATTTGAATATTACCGTTGTCGGAAATTGTAATTTGAAAGCGGCAAACACAAAAATCGAAACCCAAAAAGCCAATATTACGGCGACGGATAGCGTAAACATTATTTCTCCATTGACAAATCTCGGAAATGGGGGAAACAAAATCGCCCGTCTTGGCGATGAAATTGAAGTCAAAATTACATCGGGAAGTTCGGCAGGAACTTATAAAGGGAAAATTACATCAGCAGGCACAAATACAAGTATATAAAGGAATTCTTATGGATATTCTATTAAAAGATAAAGGCGACGGTGCCGAAGTTATTTTGGAAGGTGGCGATTTGAAAGCCGACGGCAGTTTGTATAACGCCGTTTATATTTCTTTATTTGGCGGCGACAGTTTTTCAAATGTGTTCGAAAAATACGAAACCGACGACGAATTCGAGAAAGCGTTGAATCTTCCGATTTTGATGTCAAATTTGAAAACCGTTGAAGCGAAAGCGAATAAACTTCTCAAATGGATGATCGACGAAGGAGTCGCCGAATCGGTTGAATCTTATGCTTACGGAAACAATGACGACAAAATCGAAGTTGAAATCGTAATTACGGAACCGTCGGGAAATAAGTATTCTTTCGCCGTTGTTTGGGAAAATCAAAAGAAAATATTAAAAGCAAAATAAAGAGGGAAACAAAATGGCGAATTTTACAACAAAAACAATAAAAGAAGTATTCGATTCTTTTATGGCAAAATATACGGTTTTAAGAAGTAAATATGGCGATAATTCGCCCTTGCTTGAAAAATCGTTTATAAAAACAATCGGTTATGCAATTTCGGGAATTGCGGCGACTTTGTGGCAGTTGGCAGTTTGGATATAT
>Ga0256405_10012016_pt1 | contig 10863 bp, 9 predicted proteins | sample RumenRJG_02DNA_FD_189096 | JGI IMG/M metagenome (GOLD analysis project Ga0256405, IMG submission 189096) | Bovine rumen microbial communities from Lethbridge, Alberta, Canada - RJG_02 | ecosystem: Host-associated > Mammals > Digestive system > Stomach > Rumen | place: Canada: Alberta | collected... | reverse complement strand
CTGATATCGACGACATCGAATTCATAAATGCCGCGGCGTGGTCTCATGATACGGTGATGGGATTCGACGGCGGTGCGGGCAGACAGGCAAGGCTCGACGGTGACGGCAGAGGTCTTATCGCCGCTAGAAGCCTTGACAGCGTTCTCGGCGGACGGGAGTGTACTTATATAAAGTATGATGTTGAGGGAGCGGATATCCCTGCGCTGAAAGGCTCGGAAAAGACTATCGCAAAATATCACCCGAAGCTGTGCTGTGCGCTGTATCACCGCTGTTATGATTACATCGACATACCTCTGGCGGTGAATGAGATATACGGCGGGTACTCGTTCTATATGCGGCAGGAAAGCTATTATCCCGCATGGGAGACGGAGCTTATCTGTGTGCCGAAAGACTGAAAGGAATACTGAATGGATACTTCAAAGAAGTTTGACGGACGGGCAAAGGTTTATACCGCCGGCAGACCCGGTTATCCCGCGGAGCTGATAGACAGGCTGTATGACAGATACGGCTTTTCAAAGGATTCGGTGATAGCGGATATAGGTTCGGGCACGGGAAAATTCGCACGGCTGTTGCTGGAGCGTGGAAACGAGGTATACTGCGTTGAGCCTAATGATGATATGAGGGCGGCGGCGGAAGATGAGCTGAGGGTATATGCGGGATACCACAGCGTGAAGGGCGGTGCGGAAAACACAACACTTATTTCATGCTCGGCAGACTTTGTTACATCGGCGCAGGCTTTTCACTGGTTCGATACAGACAGGTTCAGGGCTGAATGCAGAAGGATACTGAAAACAGGAGGAACAGCGGTGCTGGTATGGAACATCAGGGATATGAGAGCCCACGTAAACAGAGAACTGTATGATTTATTCAAAGCCTACTGTCCTGAGTTCAAAGGCTTTGGCGGTGGTATAAAAAAAGACGATGAGCGCATCGTCAGGTTTTTTGGCGGGGATTATGAGCGTTTATCCTTTGAAATGCCTCTTTCTTATGACAAAGAGAGATTTATCGCAAGGTGTTTGTCGGGCTCGTATTCGCTGAAACAGGGTGATGAGAGGTATGACGAGTATATTCGTGAGACAGAACGCATTTTTGATTATTATGCCCGCGGAGGAAGACTCACGATAGAAAACAGTACCGTTGCATACATCGGCAAGCCTTAAAGGCAAAGAAAAACACCCACAAGTTATGTGGGTGAAAGACAAAAAATAGAATTATAGGGGAGAAGTCGGCAGATAAGTCTGCCAACTATGTATATATGCAGGCTTGGGGTAAAAGCCAACATACCGAAACATAAGCCGTCGGGATCTCCCGACAGTTAATAATATACTGCTAAATTGTGTTTGTATTGTGAAAACGATTTGAGATAAGCATGAAAAATCGTAAAAATTTTACTTATTTCACATTGGAGGTGCATTATGCCAAGATTTTTTGTTAATAAAGAGGATATAAACGGAGAACACGCATTCATCAATGGTGCGGACGCTGTGCATATCGGGCGCAGCCTGCGTATGCGTCTGGGTGACGAGCTGACTGTATGCTGTGAGGGCAAGGACTACACTTGCAGACTGGATTCGGTATCGGACGAACAGTGTGGGCTGACGGTGCTGAGTGTCAGCGAGGGGAGTGGAGAGCCTTCGGTGAGGGTGACCCTTTATCAGGCTGTGCCGAAATCGGACAAGCTGGAGCTCATCGTGCAGAAAGCGGTGGAGCTTGGTGCAAGTGAGATAGTGCCTGTGCTGACTTCAAGGTGTGTATCCAGACCGGATGAAAAAAGCTTCCGTAAGAAGAAGGAACGTCTCAACAAGATAGCTCTTGAAGCTGCAAAACAGTGCGGACGAAGCATTGTGCCGACGGTGGGGGATATCATCTCGGTCGAGGAATGTGCGAAGCGTCTCGGAGAGCATGAACTGGGGCTTATATGCTACGAAAAGGGCGGCGCTCCGCTGTCGGAAACAGTATCGGCGGATCACCGAGATATCGGAATATTCATCGGCAGCGAGGGCGGATTCGATGAAGCGGAAGTAGAAAAATGCCGTGCCGAGGGCGCAAAGGTCATAGGTATGGGACCGAGGATAATGCGCTGTGAGACTGCTCCTATTGCGGCGATCGCGGTAGTCATGAGCCTTACGGGAAATATCTGATAAGTATGAGAGCGTGTCGTGTGATACGCTCTTTTTTTTTGTACAAAAAATCACCCTGAACAGCAAAAAAGTGTTCTGTCCAAAAAAAGTTACCACAAAAGCGAAAGTATGTGCTATAATAAGTTCACGCCAAAGGGAAAATGGCGTGGAAAGGAAGTTAGAAAAAATGGTACTTGTAGGCATACTGATAGTTCTGGTCATCAACGAATATTCCTCGGGAGAGGGTTGGTACAAAGGAGTGATAAAGGGTCTGGTCGGAGCATCGGGACTGATCTGGGCGGCAACTGTCTCGCCTGCACGGACTTTTGTGATATGTATAATGGCACTGTGTGCTCTTATGGCAGTCGAATTGGCACGTATCGATGACAGAAGAAAGTCGGCGGCGGAGAGGCTGAAAGTTCTCGATGAGCGTGCAGAAGAGAGGAAAGCACGCAATGCCCGCAGAGGTCTGCATCTTACAAGGCGTTCCCGCAGGAGCAGGGCTGCTTGACAAATCTGGGCTTTCATGCTATACTAAGCAATGTTGTGCTGAAAAAAGTCTGTTAAAACGGACAGCACTTACATTGCGGCATGGAGGAATGTGATTTGAAGAGCAAAGGGATAAGACGTTTCGTTATGATCGTTATTCTGATGGCAGTGGCTGCGGCGGTGTTTGCGGCGCTTTTATGGTTCAGGGTCATAAAGATAAATCACCCTGATGGGTTGAAAGGCGCGGATATATCCTCGTATCAGGGAAATACAGACTGGGCAGAGCTTTCAAAGCATATGGATTTTGTTTTTGTAAAGGCTACCGAGGGCAGCGGCTCGACGGATGATATGTTCGTGGAGAATTTCACAGGGGCGAAAGAAGCGGGACTTGTAACGGGAGCGTATCACTTTTTCAGCTTTGACAGTGCGGGAAGCACTCAGGCAGAAAATTTCATAAACGCCCTTGAAAGCACGGGTATGACCGATGGTATGCTGCCGCCGGTTATAGATGTGGAGCTTTACGGCAAATATACCAAAGAACCTCTGTCTGCGGAGGAAGCTGTGCCTGAGATAAAGGCTATGATATCTGCAATAGAGGAAAAATACGGCGCAAAGCCGATAATATACACCACCATGAAAACGCGCACACGCTATAAAGAAGCATTTGATGGCTGTATGCTCTGGGAGCGCAACGTGTTTTTCAGACCGCTGCATAATGACTGGACTTTCTGGCAGTACAGCGACAGCGAAAAGTTCGGTGGCTATGAGGGCGATGAAGAATTCATTGATATGAACGTCTTCAGCGGCAGTATGGAAGACCTTGAAGCGATAACGCTCAGCACCCGATAAATCGGGCTGTGGGGCACATGACAGATATCCTGTGTAAAAAACGGTCTGCAAAATTTGAATAAAATGACGAAAAATGTTTTTTGTTAGCTTGCGTCGCTTGATTTTTTGAACAAAGTGTGGTATAATATCATTAATCTGAATTTTGATTTAGAGAGATATTTTTTTAGAAATGGAGTGTTCAAAATGGGAAATATTTTTAAGGCATTACTCGCAATCGGCGTAGTTGCAGGCGGCGCTGCTGCTGTTATGGCATATAAGAAGCGCAAAGAGCTTGAAGATTACGATTACGAGGATCTTGATGACGATTTCGATGACTGCATCGATGACACCACACCTGAAGAGGATCTTGACAAGGTCGAGGAGCCTGTTGATGACGTAGACCTGGCTGATAAGGTAGGCGAGGCTGCTGAGGATCTGGCTGAAAAGGCTGAGGAAGCAGTTGAAGACTTGGCAGATAAAGCTGAGGAATTCAAGGATTCTCTGACTGACGACGAGTAATATCATACTGATGATACGGGCTGTGCATTTTTTGCACAGCCTTTTTTGTATCCCGGGGAGGACGGTCGGGAAGTGAAGATGGTATGCGGTCGTATCAGTTGGTATGCATTGGTATGGGCTCGTTTTTTTACACAAGGGCATAGGCGGGAATTTGTAAGCTTTTGTATTTACATTTACTATAAAACATGATATACTTATATATTATGAGCAATGCATTGCCCGTTGTATCTTTGGCGGGTGCTGTGGTATTTATGATATGAAAAAAAGTTCTTTTACGTCGGGAGGAGTGAATAAGATCTTCCCGCGGAAAGATGAAAGGATAATATTATGAGAGTACGATTCCATTTGCCGGACTTTGCCGGTCATTTCAGATTTAATCTTATTTTTGCGGAGATGCTTAAACGATGTCCCGAGTATTTTCGTGAGGGCGTGGAGATAGCTTCCGTATACGGCTGTTTTCCGCCGTCACTGTGGAACGGCGGCAGATTCTGCGGGGGTTACTGTGACAAGGATTATGTAAAAACTGTTGTAAGTTCCTTTAATGAGAGGGGCATACCTCTGAGATTTACTTTTACAAATCCCATGATAGAGAAGAAACATCTGAGCGACGATTTCTGCAATATGGTGATGAATGTTGCGAACAACGGGCTGAATGAAGCTATCGTATTTTCGCCCATACTTGAAGAATATATAAGGAAACAGTATCCGAAATACAAGCTGACAAGCTCCACCTGCAAGCGCATCACCGACCCTGATGCTATGTATGCGGAGGTCGAAAAGGATTATCATATAGTTGTTATCGACTACGATCTCAACAATAAATTCGATATACTCGAAAAGATACCCGATAAGGAGAAATGTGAGATACTCGTAAATGCCTGCTGTGACCCTGCCTGTGCAAGACGTTCCGAGCATTACAGGACTATCGGTCTGCAGCAGATAGACTATGCAAATCACGTGAAAAAGCACCCGAACACCGCATATTCTCCCGATAAGCTTAGTAAGCTTCATCCCGAGATAGAGCAGTTCAATAAATGTTCCAGTGTTAACAGGACTATTTTTGATATACAGGATCTCAGTACCCATGTTACTCCCGATGATATATGGAACAAATATGTTCCCATGGGATTCAGCCAGTTCAAGATAGAGGGCAGGACTTATGAGACCCTCAATCTGCTGGAACATTATATGTACTATATGATAAAGCCCGAATGTAAGGATATCGCAAGATTTACTTTTTTAAGACAGCTTCGCGCAAACGGCGTGCTGGAACTTGAAGAGTAAAGCAGAAGTACGATATCAATAAGGATTACATAAAGCAAACAATGGGGAAGACCATTTCTGAAAAAGGTCTTCCCCATTTATTATAGACATTCTTTATAAACACCGGTCTTATCAGGTGCGGTGCGCACGTTTTTGCTGTTTTTCGGCGTACATTCGCTCATCTGCTATGCGTAAGAGTTCTTCTACGTTGTATGCAGGTGTTATTTCATGGACGAAAGTGCCGAAGCTTGCACTCAGTTCATAGGGTTTATCCATATTATTGTTGATATCGGATAACAGGAAATAGAACTGCTTCTTGAAAATTGCAGCCGTATCCTCTGTACATTCGGGAACGAACACGTAGAACTCGTCACCGCCTGTTCTGCCTGCTATGGCTTTATCTTTGAATACTGTGCCAATGATATCGGCAAGATTTTTAATAGCGATATCGCCCTCGGCATGACCGTAGCGGTCGTTTATTCGTTTAAGACCGTCCATATCTATGACCATTGCACAGGCTGTGCTGCCCTTTTTCATGCATTTTGCTGCCTCGTATGAACGAAGCTCAAATCCGCGGCGGTTGTAAAGCCCTGTAAGACCGTCCCTGATGCTTGTATATTCCAGATTGGTTATAAGTTCGCCGATGTTGTTGTGTCTCAGCAGAGATTCCATTGCCACGGCGAGAGTCGCTATCCATACGTAGTAAAACTCGTTGAAAGCTCCTGTGCCTGTCATGGAGACAGAGCTGTATCCGAAGCATCTGTCACCGCAGTGCATACTTGTTATATAGACTATCCTGGGTTCGTCAACTGATTCTGTGGGCAGAAATTCATCGGTAGTTATGACCTTGCGTTCGATGCCCTTGTAGTCACCCTTTCTGTCAACAAGAATTGAGGGATAAGCTTTTTGGGTGGGGGCATTCATGCCCTTTTCAAGCGAAGTTTTTCCGTTCTCATCGACATAAGTCATAACGCAGAAACTTCTGTAACCTCCGAAATTAACAGCATAATCGGCAAATGACCTTTCGAGTTCGGATATGCTTTCGACTATATTCATTTTAAGGGTAGCACCTATGATATCGCCGAGATAATAATGGATTGTTCTGGAAAAATCGGCGTAGTCGTTCAGCCTTTCTATCTCTACATTAAGATCGGCTCTGGTGCAGCCGCATGAATCTCCGAGGATAAGTTCGGGTTCTATATAAGAGGTCTCGGGGTACTTATTCCCTTTCAGGATATTATCAATTAGCGTAACAGCCTGTTTTGCGATATCATCACGCCTGTGGTCAACAGTTGTCAGTCTCGGGATATACTCCTGACCTTCTTCGACTCCGTCAAAGCCTGTTATGATAATGTCATCGGGTATGCGCAGTCCCTTATTTTTTAACTCATTGCAAAGTGCCATAGCCATATAGTCATTGGCGCATACGATAGCTTCGGGAAGTTCTTTTCCTTCGCCTGCAAAAAACTCTGCTGCTTCTTTGGCTTTGTTATACCAGAAATCGCCCTCGAATATTCCAGCTCCTTCTTCGGGAAGCCCCAGAGCTTTCATGGTCGCTTTGAAAGCGTGATATCTTTTTACACCGTCCTTATGCCACATGGGACCTGACATGAATCCGATCCTGCGGAAGCCGTGATGATCGTACAGATGTCTCACGATAAGATCGATACCTGCATCGTCGTCGAAGCAAAGGTTGTAAAAACCTTCCATGAAACTTGAAACGCTTACTACGGGACAAGTCGCTTTTTCTTTGATCTTGGCAACAAGTGTATCGACCAGACCTTCTATGGCTATGGACTCCTCATCGAAAATTATACCGCTGAACTGGCTGAAAGGGATGACATCTACGAGTTTATATTCATAATCGGAGTAATCCGTATGTTTACTTCCTACAATGCCATAGAAATTATAGAAGACAACATTGTAACCTTTTTCGATCGCAGCTTGATTGACCGCTTCGCAAAAAAATCTGCGGTAGCCTAATGTGACCTGACAGGTAAATATCGCTATACTTTTTCTGCTATTTATCATCAAATCATCTCCGTTACGGCGGTTTGTGTGTACATAGATCAGACATAAATCTGATCTTATCAGAATTATAACATTATTTCGTCATAAAGTCAATAAGATTATTTGCTAAAAACGGAAAAAGTTGTGCGAAAATTGCCAAAAAAATCGAACATTAGATAAAAAATATCACCAATTCAGACAATTGCCGCAACAATTGGTGAACGCAGAGCAATTATTGATAAGATATTTAGAGACCTAAATTATATAATAATATTGTAAATACGAGCTTTTGTGACGGTTAAGCAGCAAATTTAACTGGAACTTTAGTTTAAATAACTACTTTATTCTTACAAATTATTCGGCAATTTTAACGAAAATGTTGAGCAATAAATGTTACAATAGCGAATTGACTTTGAATGAACAAACTGTTAAAATAATACTTGCATAGTAGAGTGGCAGGCGTCACAAAATTATGACGCTTTATTTCCAAGGAGGGTATATCATATGAAAACTACAAAGAAATTACTGGCTGGTCTTTTTGCTTTGACTGTATGTGTTGGTTTTGCATCATGCGGCAGCGGCGATAAGGACAAGGACGATAAGAATTCAGCTTCTACAATTGAGATGAAAGACGAGGACAAGCAGGCTATAAAGGATGCTGCTAAAGATCTTGATACAACAGAACTTGCAAACAAGAACGTAAAGTTCCTTTCACACTGGGATATCAACCCCGGCGACGGTCAGGTAGTACCTCCTGATATTCAGATGTTCAGAGATACCTATGGCGGTACTTTTGAGTATGTTCAGACAACATGGGATGATCGTTACACCGACCTGGCTAAATATGTAATGTCCGGTGATTCCCCTGACTTCTTCTCCGCAATGGATATGGACGGCTTCCCTAAGGGTGCCATCAAGGGAATGTTTGAACCTATAGATGATTATATAGACCTCAACAGTGATCTGTGGGCACCTGCAAAGCCTACCTGCGATGCTTTCGTATTCAACGGCGGTCACTATGTAGCAGGTATACAGTCTTATCCGCAGTATGTCTGCATATACAATACCAAGACTATAGAAGAGAACGGTCTGGACGATCCTGCTGAACTGTACTGGAATGATGAGTGGACATGGTCCAAGTTCACCGAGATGTGTACAGAGTTTACAGATCAGGAGCAGGAGAAGGTAGCTCTGGACGGCTGGTGGTATGCAGCTGCACTGAACGATACCTGCGGTGTACCTCTTATCGGTCTTGAAAACGGTAAACTTATTAATAACATGGAGAATCCTCAGGTAGCAAAGGTTCAGGAACTGATGTATAACCTGGGCAAGAACGATGTCTTCTTCGACAGAGCATCAAATAACTGGTCTATCAGAGGCGACGGCACAACAGGTCTCGGTGTTGGTACTTACATGACACTGTTCTATCCCTGCGGTCTGTGGGGCATAGAGGGTGCGCCTCAGGACGTTACCGCATTCGGTGATGTTGAGGCAGGCGAAATTATGTTCGTGCCTATGCCCAGAATGGACGACAGCGATACTTACTACGTAACTTCCAGAGTTGATGGTTATCTGCTCTGCAAGAATGCGCCTAACCCCGAGGGATTTGCAGCATACATGAACTGCCGTATGACTACACTTTCCAAGGCTAACGAGATCGGCATAAATCAGCTGAAGAACGACTACAAGTGGAACGATAACATGATCAAGATGAGAGATGAAGTTATAAAGCTTTGTAACGATCATCCTCTGTATGACTTCCAGGAAGGCGTTTCAGAAGAGCTGAAGAACAAGATGCAGGATGTTAGACAGGCTACTGTTCTTACAGGCGGCGGCGCTACTACATGGACTGAGAACGTTACTGCAAATAAGGATGCTGTAGACTACCTGCTGAAGGAAGCTAATGACAGCATCGGAGCTACAACCGAGGAGGCTGCAGCTGAATAATCAAGCTTTCCCGATATAACGCATTGATCGTGTGCAAGCAATTGATGCGAAAAATATCCTTCATTTTTACCCTACAGGAAGACCGAGGTTTATGCCTCGGTCTTTCTGCTTTATGCGGGAAAAAGGGCATGAGAACTTTCTTAAAAAAGCCCGATCGGTCTCCGCGGACGGATAAAAAAGTCCCGAAGCAAATATAAATGCTTCGGGACATAAATGCTATATTAAAGACAGCCGATCAAATATATTATCTGGCGTCCTTTTTATCAACGAACTCACCGGTCGAAACATCAAATGCTTCGCGGGACTTGCTGCTGATTATGAACCAGATAACGCCTACTGCAACTGCAACACCGGCTATGATGCCTATGATTATACCTATGATATTTTTCTTCTGAGCTTCCTTTTCTTTCTCCTGTGCTTCCTTTGCCTGCTCTGCGATGGAAGGGTCTACCCAGTGGCTGCCCTGGTCATTGCAGTTGGTAATGGTTACTGATTTTACCTTGATCTTTGCATCGTTGGTAGAACCGAAAAGCACTGCGTCCACCTTTTCAAAGTTATCAGAACCGTATGCAGCAACGATATCTGCATAGTTGAAAGACTCTGTGTTATGCTCTTCATCTAACACTGCGGGAACTACCTTTGCCCATACGCCGCCATCGGATTTTACCATTGGGGTATCGGGAGATGACCAGCTCTGGAAAATAAGCTCTACAGGGAATCCTGTAGGACTGTCTGTTTCGTAAGTTTCGAGGATATCATATGTAACTGTAATAACAGACTGATCGGTCATTCTTGTAGCATCAAAGCTCTTAAGATCGTCGGGATCATCATTGTTGTAATTGAACTGTATGCTCTGAGTCCAGTTGTCTGATTCAATTGCGTTAGTGCAATCAAGCTGAACATCACCGTATGCACAAGCTACGATTGCCTGACCTGCCATGATAGCCGCTGCCATAACAGCTGCTGAGATCCTGCTAAAAATTTTTTTGTTCATTTTAAGCACCCTTTCTAAACTTCTTTTTTCTTTTCCCAAAATCCCTTTTATTTCTCTATATAAGGCTATTTTAGCATATTTCAGTCTTCAAGTAAAGGGGAAAGGGGCAATATTAAGTAAAATTTAACATAAACTAAATACAGTATTTAGTCAGTTGACAAATTCCGTAAATTAGTATATAATAGAAGATATTATAAACATTCCAATGGGCAGTTTTTACAAAATAATATTGGACTTTTTGTAAGTGTGATACAAAAAATGTTCATAATTGCAGAAACTGTATTCATAATTTTGTGTACTGATAACAATTAAAACGGAGAAAATTATGAGAAATCTTTTAAGTTCAAGAATAGCGGCGCTTAAAGTGGCCGCCTTTGTCATCGGGGTATTGATGATAATCTTTTCTATTGGCGACGCTGTCAGGATATGGAAGAAAGACTTCGGAAAAATATACGAAAAAGGCAGAACGGACTACGCCGAGGACGAGCTTATCACAGGCAAGATAGAATATATTGTCGGCAAGGTGGCGACCCTTGAAAGTTCCCAGACCGTTTATGGCATACCCGTAAAAAAGAAGCTGACGCCTTACTACCTCTGCATTATCCCCAATGATAAAAAAACAGGCAAAGAGTCTTATTACGTTCTCGTTCACGCCACAAACAAGGATACCATAAATAAGATGAACGCTCTGAT
>Ga0256405_10012014_pt1 | contig 10864 bp, 14 predicted proteins | sample RumenRJG_02DNA_FD_189096 | JGI IMG/M metagenome (GOLD analysis project Ga0256405, IMG submission 189096) | Bovine rumen microbial communities from Lethbridge, Alberta, Canada - RJG_02 | ecosystem: Host-associated > Mammals > Digestive system > Stomach > Rumen | place: Canada: Alberta... | reverse complement strand
AAGTCGTATACGAAGCAACGAAATAACTCATTTTTTGATATAAGTCCCATTCTGCGTCTCATGCTTATGGGACTTTTTATTTTTTGACATTTTTACGAGGGGAAGCGTCCCCTGAGATTGTGGGGAGAAAATCCCGAAAAATCAAAACATCCGGAAGATTTATACACAAACGCTCATAAAGTCGTGTTTTATTCGGATATATAATCAATATTTTTTTATTGGAGGAAAATTATGAATATGAAAACTATATGTATTGCTATGCTGCTTGTTCCGAGTGTAGTATACACAACCGCATCAGACTGCCATGCCGGAGAGCTGCTGCGAAAAATACAAACAGAACAAAGTAAAGTACCGAATGTGGAACAAAATCAGGTTATGCAAAATGTGTTTAAAAATTACAACAACCTGAACGTTGAAGTAAAAAATACACTTGACATTTTGTGGAACAACGATGCCGGCAATTTATTGCTACGAAGACTACACAACGTCATAAAAGATGACAATCAGCGAATAACCATACTCTGGGATACATGCGATGAAGCGGGTGATAGCAACTTGTTTAATCCAAATAACTTGAGCATATATTTGAACAAAAATAAGTTTGGAAAATGTATCGGATATCGCAATGGCGAATTGTGTGCGCTATCTGAAACTTTGGATGATGTTCTGTTTCATGAAATGACTCATGGATTACATACAATTACTGGGATGGTGAAAGCTAATAAGCGAGACACGATTCAACATTTACACAAATTTCCCAATAATAGGACAATATATGATAACTGTTGCGAATCTTGGAGTAACGACGAAGAAGTACGTACTATAACGGGATGGCACCTGGGGAAAGATAGAAAACTACACTTTGATTGCCTGAACACTAACTCATACATGGTGCTGAAAGCATTAAAAAATAAAACACCTATAAATAGGATTACACAAAGAGTATTTCACTGTGATTACTCCGGACTTCAAGATATTTCGAGATATTGTAGAAATAAAATTAAAAACATCATTATACCACAAACGAAATATCTTGACGCGAAGATATAAATCTGGCAGTCTGAAGTATAGAGGATTACAGAATTGGGTGGTTTGTGAAGTTGTCATGTGGGGTTGTCCTAGGGATGTTGGTCTTGAATTTCGGTTCAGATGTAGCTTGCTCGAGTGACTTGGTTGTGAGGAAAATTTGCAAAAGGCGATGTCTCAGTACAGGACAGTATCCTGTATATGAAGCTTCGTTTAGACCGAAACAGTTTTGGGCGAAGCCCATGGAATATCAATTACGGTATCTGCAAGATGCGATTACAGAATGCGATTTGTTAACAATTGCGCCTAAGTATCACGGACAACTGGAGTATACAGATCAATTATTGAAAACTTGCCTGCAACCTAAATCGTACCCTATCGAGTTGGAAAAGCGTTTCGAAAAAGCTGTTTGGAAAATATTAAGCAAGGAATACAAAATTTCATTCGATGGCTTTGTAAAATCGTTGAGATTACACCTTATTTCGTTAAATCCTGAATACTCAGAGCCACTTCTTAGGCACTTTTCCAACTATCTGGTGCCCAGATACGAATTTCATTATAAGAATGAACAGTGTCTAAAAGACAATATTCCCTATAAAACTCTAAAACACCCATCAGAATTTGAAGTAGTAACAGGAACGCCAGATGTTGGCGTTGTCGTGTACGAAGCAACGAAATAACTCATTTTGTGATATAAGTCCCATTCTGCGTCTCATGGTTATGGGACTTTTTAATTTTTGACATTTTCCTGAGGGCAATCATATCCTGAGATTGTGGGGAGGAAATCCCGAAAAATCAAAACATCCGGAAGATTTATATACAAACGCTCATAACGTAGCGTTTTACCCGGATATATAATCAATATTTTTTTATTGGAGGGAAATTATGAATAGTAAAACTATATGTATTGCTACGCTGCTTGTTCCGAGTGTAGTATGCACAACTGCATCAGACTGCTGTGCCGGAGAGCTGTTGCGAGAGATACAAACAGAGCAAAGTAAAGTACCGAATGTGGAACAAAATCAGGTTATGCAAAATGTGTTTAAAAATTACAACAACCTGAACGTTGAAGTAAAAAATACACTTGACATTTTGTGGCGCAACGACGCCGGCAACTTGTTGCTACGAAGACTACACAACGTCATAAAAGATGATACACAGCGAATAACCATACTCTGGGATACGTGTGATGAAAGAAACGATAGTAATTATTTTAGGTATTTTGATTCAACAATATTACTAGATCAAAATAAATTCGGATGGGATGTTTGCTACTGTAATGGGGTAATTGACATATTACCAGAATGTTTGGATATGGTAATATTTCACGAACTCTGTCATGCCTTGCATGATTTTGAAGGCGTAACAGTTTATAAGCAAAGAAAATTTATACCAGCTTTTTATCAACTTTCAGAAAACGAAGAAAAATGCCATGTAGCTTGCGACGCTTGGACAGACGATGAAGAGGTACGCACCATAACTGGGTGGTCCGTGGATGATGCTGGAACATTGAAATTTGAGTGCTTGAATACAAATTCATACATAATTCTAGAAGAGCTAAGAAAAGGAACACCACCAGAAAAAATACAGCAACGGGTTTACCACTGCGACTATCCAACACTTACGACAAAGTATAAAGTGGCAAAAAAGTTACCTCTTGATGATCTCGTTATACCCTTCGATAAATATGTTGATGAACCCGAAACAACGTGTTACATTGAAGAATGGATGGATTTGAGATAGAGAGACATGAACCGGAAGTATATGCTTGGGGCAGTTTCGATTTTTGGATGCCTGAATGTTGTAGTGGCAATGGAAATGGCAGATAACGTGGATATGGAAATAGCCAAAAGTAGGTGCTATCACAGCGATGGGATTAGTGCGTATGTGAGCGAAAGCAATAGCAATCGAACTATGAATCCCAAAATAGACTTTAGGAAATACGGTTATCCTAGTGCAACACTTACAAGCAAGCAAATTGTGTACGAGGCGGTGTTGCAAAATGCTCGAGACGAGTATACGTTGCACGGACTTCCGTTTCAACCGCGGGAATTTTGGAAAAAGCCGATAGAGGACCAATTGGTTAAACTAAAAGATGCGATTTTAGAGTTCAAACTGCCAGAGATTGCTCCTGCTTTGCATCAAAATATCGGGTATACAGACAATAAGACATTTATAGGCTGCGGCAAAGCGTCGTATCCAGCATCTTTGGAGAAAAAGTTTGAGGAGGCTGTGTGGAAGATATTGAGCAAGGACTACAAGATAACGCTAGAGTATTTTACAGCGTCCTTGCGTTCGGCATTAGAACCAAAAGATAGATTATACACAGCTCCACTACTTATGCACTTCACAAATTACTTGGTGCCGAGGTACGAGTTTTATTATAAAGATGGCTTGCATGGTGTACCATATAAGACACTGAAATACCCATCAATATTCGAGGTTGCAAACGGTGCTGAGAACAAAGGCAAAGTCGTATACGAAGCAACGAAATAACTCATTTTTTGATATAAGTCCCATTCTGCGTCTCATGCTTATGGGACTTTTTATTTTTTGACATTTTTACGAGGGGAAGCGTCCCCTGAGATTGTGGGGAGGAAATCCCGAAAAATCAAAACATCCGGAAGATTTATACACAAACACTCATAAAGTCGCGTTTTATCCGGATATATAATCAATATTTTTTTATTGGAGGAAAATTATGAAACTTAAATTTAATGAACAAAAATTCATAGAGCAAGCGAAAGCTATTTATGGAACTGATATTGTTGATGAATGTCAGAAGCTCGATTCCAAGGAGATTTTGCACAAAAACATCAAATATGCAGATTGTGAATATCCGGTTTTTGCACACAAATGTTCAAAAATTGGAAAGACATTTGAAACGATTTGCGAAAACGTAGTCGGAGACCTTATGATTAAACTAATTTACATGAACAAAGACCTAGCAATTTCTCCGCTTGCAATATGGAACAATGACGATATATTTGAAAATAAGGATCATGCTATTTTTGTATCCAAAGTAACCCAGAATCCAAATAAAAACCAAAAAGATAACTGTTTTTATGGTAAGAAATTCACTATTTATCTCTCTCCAAATGATTTATCAAATATAAAATTCGCAAGGTACGATGGTCGGCGAGTTGTTTGCGGAAAACCAGAGCCGTTAGACTGCGTGTTATTTCACGAGTTGGTACATGCCTTTCACTATCTGATAAAACGTAATAAAGCTAATAATACACCTGCGCTAAATTATTTCTACGGAGATAGTGAATTAAAAGAGATATGGGGAAAATTTGGAAAGCCATTAACAGATAAAGAATTCTCAGATATTACTGGTTGGTATTATGATGAGAAACAGAAGAAAATATGTTTCGACCCGATAAATTGCAATATGTATGAAGTATGCAAATATTGCAAAATGCCCGGCTCAAGGGATGATTTGCATCAGAGAATTTCGCATAAAGGGCATGCAGATTTGTGCAAGTTCTGTCAAGAGAAAAATATCAAATTGGATGATGTTTTGTATAAAGTAGACGATATTATCCTGAATTTAGACGAATGGTTGCTGGAGGCGAATGAATGAGTGGTAAACTGAATATGTGGGGTAACTTTTGGAGAAGATTATGAAGAGATTAGCATTAATTGCGATGAGCATCGTTGCTCTGCATAGTAGCACTGAGGCTATGGAATGCAAATCGAAAAGCGAATGGAATGTTGTATCAGAAAAGTCCTTTACTATAACTGATTACGAGACCCGATTGCATTCGGAAAAATTTTTTCTCTGGAGGTATGATGGCGGAGATACTTACAGGTGGTACGGCGAGAAAAACAATGTTAGCATTGAGACTTTGCGTGGGGATAATTTTCAACCACGGGAGTTTTGGTCTCAACCATTTGAGAAAATATTGCATACACTCTACCCGGTAATCAGAAAACATAACATCTTTTATATAGCAAATTTTGATAACGATTATAGCTGCATTTATCCACCAAAAGAACCTCATTACGAATTTATAAATGAAATACCGCATCAATTTCCAGAGATTGTTGAGTGTTATTTTGAAGAGGATGTTTGGCAAGAAATAAATGAATGGATGGAAAAGCAGGGGTTTAAACGTATCGAATGGAGAGAGTATCAGGAATCATTACATAATCACTACGGCGCTAAGGAACCGCTAAAAGTACATGATCCGAAAGCCCGCAGATTGCCTCTTTACGAATACTTTTTGCCCTGTCTATTTTAAGAAAATTGCTTATTAGTGATTGGCAAATAAACGGCAATATGTATGAAGTATGTAAATATTGCAAAATGCCCGGCTCAAGGGATGATTTGCATCAGAGAATTTCGCATAAAGGGCATGCAGATTTGTGTAATTTCTGTCAAGAGAAAAATATCAAATTGGATGATGTTTTGTACAAAATCGATGATATCATCCTAAATTTGGACGAATGGTTGCTGGAGGAGGACGAAGGCGTGGTAAACTAAACATATAAGGTAACTACTCTTGGAGAGAATTATGAAGAAATTAGCGTGGATAGCAAGTATATTTGTGGCATTAATTGGCGTTTCAAAAGCAATGGATGAGGACTTGCCGTCTAAACTAACGATTACACAAGAAACTTCGTTCAGAATAGTTGATGATTTGACAATCAGGCATCCACTTGAAAGGTATTTGAAAAGGGCTCAGGATGATAAGCTATACTTCTACGAGGAATATAGCAAGGAACATAACGTTGATATTAAGACATTACGTGGTAAGAATTTTCAGCCACGCGAGTTTTGGGAACGACCGCTTACGGAGATAATGAATACACTTTTCCCTGTGATAAGAAAATATAAAATTTTCGATATAATCTCTTTTGACCCGCCCATGTTTTGTTTTCGTTCAGAAGAAGATATTAAATACGATTTTCGGGATGATGTTTCGCAAAATTTTTCTGAAATTGTCGAATGTCTTTTCGAAGATAAGGCATACCAAGAGATAAATGAGTGGATGAAAAAGCAGGGTCTAAAACCAATAGGGTGGTACCGCTACCAAGAATCACTACACAATTACTACGGCGCTAAAGAACCACTGAAAGTGCACGATCCGAAAGCCCGCAGACTGCCACTTTACGAATACTTTTTGCCATACTTAAGTCGTTAGAAAAACCACATTTTATACAAAGTCCCAGCGTTTGCCGTATGGGACTTTTTTGTTTTTGACATTTTGGCAAGGCATGCCGTAGCCTGGAGGTACGGGAGAAAATCATAAATTTTTCATAAAAAGCACACACAGAGTGTGAGTTTCCTTCCGCACATATAAATCTAAATTTTTTTAAGGAGGAAAAGATGAAATTTAAATTTAACGAACAAAAATTCATAGAACAAGCAAAAGCTATTTATGGAGCTGATATTATCGATGAATGTCAGAGGCTGAATTCAAAGGAGCTTTTGCATAAAACCATCAAATACGCAGATTGTAAGTGTTCAGTTTTTGCGTATAAAAATCCTGATATAAAACAGGCATTAGATACAATTTGTAATAATAAAGTAGGTGCATTAATGCTTAAGTTAATTTACAAGCATATATCTTCTGACTTCAGACCATTACGAATATGGAATAACGATGACACATTCGAAAATCTAGATTATAAACGGTTTGGGATAAAAATTACACCACGAACCGAAGAGGAGAAAAGCAATGATTGCTTCGATCGAGGTGATCTCATTGTGTACCTGATGATATCTGATTTATCAAATATAAAATTTGCAAGATACGCTGAACAACATGTCATTTGCGGAAAACCTGAACCATTAGACTGCGTCTTGTTTCATGAATTAGTTCACGCTCTTCACTATTTAATGAGAAGAAATGGCTCTGGCAAAACAAATGCTCTTGATTATTTCTATGGGCATAGTGAGATAAAACAAATATGGGGAAAATTTGATAAACCGCTGACTGATGAAGAATTTTCCGACATTGCAGGGTGGTACTATGATAAGAAACAAGGAAAAATACGTTTCGACCCGATAAACAGTAATATGTACGAGGTATGCAAATATTGCAAAACACTTAATTCACGAATGGATTTTCATCCGCGAATTTCGCACAAAGGGTATGCAGATTTGTACAAGTTTTGTCAAGCAAAAAATATCGCGCTGAACGATGTTTTGTGTAAAATCGATGATATTATCCTAAATTTGGACGAATGGTTGCTGGAGGAGGACGAAGACGTGGTAAACTAAACATATAAGGTAACTCTTGGAGAGAATTATGAAGAAATTAGCATTGATTGCGATGGGGATTGCCATTCTGCATGGTACCTCCGGGGCTATGGACAGCAAACCAAAAAGCGAATTGAAGGCTGTATCGGAAATATCATTTGAAATAACCGAGTACTATCGTGGACCACTTTACGAAAAGTTGTTTCTGAAGAGCTGTGAGGCAAAAGCTAAAGATAAACGAGCTGAAGAAAAATATAGAAAGTATGGCAAAGAGCATGGCGTTGATATCGAGACTTTGCGTGGCGACAATTTTCAACCACGGAAATTTTGGGAACAGCCGATTGAGGAAATAATGCGTTTACTATTCCCGGTGATAAAGAAGCATAACATTATTGATATAATCAATTTTGGTAGCGCTATGTATTGTTTTCTTCCAGATGGTTCCGATCGATTATACGACTTCGAAGATAGGGCGTCGCCCGCTTTCCCGGAAATTATCGAGTTTTATTTCGAGCAGGATGCTTTTGATATCATCGATACATGGATGAAGAAGCAAGGATTGCTACCCGTAAACTGGTACGACTATCAAGAATCACTGCACAATTACTACGGAGCTAAAACCCCACTTTCAGAACCAGGAGCTAAGGACCGCAGGCTGCCACTTTACGAGTACGTTTTGCCGTACTTATATTTTTAACAATTCTCAGCACATTATACAAAAAGTTCCATCGCGCATCGTATATGGGACTTTTTATTTTTTGACATTTTTACGAGGGTAAGCGTACCCTGAGATTGTGGGGAGGAAATCCCGAAAAATCAAAACATCCGGAAGATTTATACACAAACGCTCATAAAGTCGCGTTTTACCCGGATATATAATCAATATTTTTTTATTGGAGGAAAACATAAAAATAAAAAGCAAAAAATTAATCAAAGGCATTTTGATTGCGGAAGTAACATTGTCCATGACACGTTGTGCTTATGGATTTGAGGATACCTTGTATAAAATGTTCGAACAAACGGATATAGCGCAACACATATATTTGGGAAAAGACTGGAAAAATGTAGATGTAACAAAAATAATCGAACAAAGTTTAGAATGCTCTGATAACATACGAAAAATATTTGAAGAAATTGCGCAAGATGAAGTGGGACGTTTGACTTTGAGAACGTTTTATCAGGGTCAAAAAAAACTTAGGCAAAAAACTCAGAGTAATTGAAGATAGAGCTTATATTAACAAAAATGGAGATGCGCAAACTAACACATTCGCTCATGAAGACTTTGCAATATACCTTGATTTAACACAGTTGAACGATGTTACCACCGTTGGATATTGCAATGGAGGAATTTTTGAAAAAAGAGAAACAGCAATCAATATTTTGTTTCATGAATTCGTACATGCAGTACATTATGTTATGGATGATATGAAAGATCTTGATGAGGAACTTTTGGGACATTTATATGACGATAACCCAGATAGGTACTATTGGACTGGAGTTTCGGTTCAAGATGATGAAAATTTTCCACCTGATGATGAAGAAATATACACCATGATGGGCTATTCTTGCGCGATGGGCAAATTCAATTTAATCCGATCTGTAGCGTTTTATTCGAGGCAAACCAGCAAATTAAATCTGGCGTTAAGATAAAAGACATTTCGATAAGAGTACTTCACTGTTTGTTTAAGGACAAACCGGAGGATTACATATCCTTCGATGTTTTGGATAGAATTGAAAGTGAGGTTAAAACTAATTTAAGAAAAATTTTCATTGACAGTTCTCACTGATGTGAGTAAGCTTAAAATGGAAGGATTACAAGAGAAATTTTTATGAACACCTTATATCAGATCGTTTCAGGCTTGGCGTTGGTGGAAAGTTCATTTGCCACGATGACCATCGAAAGCGAAATGTATGACATAAAGAAAGTTAATGAAGCATACCAAAGCTTGGCAAATTTTTATGGTATCGAAGTAAAAGCATTACGTGGGGACTATTTTTATCCGCCAGAGTTTTGGCAACGTCCGGTAGATAGTATATTGGGTTGTTTAATGCCGACACTGAATGAATCTTCATTACGTAGGGTAATAGCAAAAGAAGAAGCACTTAATTCCTGTACTGTTGGTGCATCCAGAAAGCTTCTGCTTACTACGGAACAGTTTTTAACTGATGGCATTTGCGCAAAAATAGAGGAATTTATGAAAGCAAAATCACTTGTTTTTGAAGCGGATAAGTATCGTCAATCTTTAAAAATGGGAAGAGAAAGTGCAAATCCGCGAAGTGCGGTAAAAGTGTTAACGCCTCTTATAACGTTTTTTTACCCATTTTTTTCACGGTATTGGGAATTATCAATAAAAAAATGAATTTGATTAGAATTGTGTTTGTAAAAATCTTATGTCTGCTTGTTTTGAGCTTATCGGGAAATTCGTTTGCCACGATGACTATCGAAAGCGAAATATATGACATGGAAAAAGTTAATGGGGTATATCGAAACTGGGCAAAATATCGTGACATTGACGTAAAAGCATTAAGAGGGGACTATTTTTATCCACCGGAATTTTGGCGACAACCGATAGAGGATGTGCTGAAATATCTAAAATGCGAATTGGAAAGATGCGTAATACCCGGAATGTCCGAACCACGACTGAACCCTTTTCCCTGTTTTCCGGTTTGTCCGAAAAGTGAATTGTTTGAAACAGAAAGACGTTTAGAAGACAGTATTTGCAACAAAATAGAAACATTTATGATCGAAAAATCTTCTGAGTTTGACAGAAGCATGTACTACAGAAGTCTAACTTTCGGCAGAGAAAATGGAGATTTAAATTATGAAGGGGAAAGGAATCAAGCAACACCGTTATTAACGTTTTTTAAGCCATTTTCATCTTATTATCCAAGATGGACACTAGAACAAAGGAAATGATTTATGAGAATTTTGAAGTTTTTCGCTATCTCGGCGATTTGCCTTTATGGAGAATATACCGATGTTCTTGCTTGTGATGATGCGCTCGATGATCCGATTGAAATCGAAAGTAAAAATCTAGTGCTGTCTGGTAAGTATTTCGAACCACAGGAATTTTGGCAAAAGCCGATGGAAGAAAAGTTGCGCTTTTTAGCTAAACCAATAATTGAACACAAGTTGTGTAATATGGTCGCAAAACATTATTGTTGCTTCAATATACGAGGCTTCTGGTGTACATTTGTTCCGCCAAAACCGAAGCCATACACAACAGAAGAGAATCTTATTTTCCAAGATACGATTTGGAGTAAACTGAAGGAATTCTGCGCAATGAATAATTTGCTCGTGAGTAAGGATGAATTTATACAGTCACTTCGAACAAATATTCACCCCCAAAGTCGCGTATACGATGCACCACTAATTCACCATTTCGAAAGCCGCTTATTCCATAAAGAATCATTCGAAAAGTTTATTCATGAAAATAATTTAGATAAATAGTGCACAGTCCCGTCTAGCGCGCATCTCATGCTTATGGGACTTTTTATTTTTTGACATTTTGGTAAGCCTTGTGCAAAACTGGTTGCATAAGTGGAGGGAAAATCACTTTCAGTATTTTGCGCAAATACATGGGGGCGCGATGTGGTACCTTCGTGATTTTACCACATCGCGCCCCC
>Ga0256405_10012013_pt1 | contig 10865 bp, 15 predicted proteins | sample RumenRJG_02DNA_FD_189096 | JGI IMG/M metagenome (GOLD analysis project Ga0256405, IMG submission 189096) | Bovine rumen microbial communities from Lethbridge, Alberta, Canada - RJG_02 | ecosystem: Host-associated > Mammals > Digestive system > Stomach > Rumen | place: Canada: Alberta... | reverse complement strand
ATTTGCATTAAAAGCGTCGGTGACACTCTTCTTTAATATATCTGCATCATCAGCTCCCTTGATGAATAATTCAACTTCTTTGTTAATTAGACCATTCTTAGCGTAAACATAGCTGCGTGTATAATCACCATTGATGTTGAAGCCACCGTAAGGAACTCCCGGCAATGCAAATACGTTGTCACCGAATTCAGGGTCTTTGAAAAATACACAGTTACCATAGAAAACAAAGCTCTGAAGCACAAGTCTCTCGGAAACGGTATCTGGCAAGCCCTTTAATTTGTAACGACGAAGTGCAACGTCAAGTTTCTCCATAAACTCAACCATATAGCGTCTGTCGTTTTCTCGTTGTGCAATTTTTTTCTTTCTCTTGATATGACTGCAATCAACTAATGCGAAATCGTCAAGCCACATAAGCTACTCTCCTTTCTATAAACATAAAAATAAGAAGTTGGGCCGTATCTCCCATATTAGGACACTAAATCCGTTCGGCCGCGGGCCCAGTCACGGGAGTGTATCCTCTGGCCTACACAGGTGAGGTACGACTTACCTTCCTTATAATATTATACTATAAAATAACGATAAAATCAAATATGTGAACAATTTGTGAAAAGCCGTGAAAAGCTATTGCATTTATGAGATAACCTGCTATAATATAATCATAATCAAACAAAAGCAAAGAGCAACAAGCTCGGAAAGGAAACAAAAACTATGAAGAAGGATTTTTCAGAATTATTACCAGAGGTAGCAACATTGGAGACAGACAAGGGATTTCAAATTGTTTGCAACAAGCAAGGCGAGTACGAAGTAGTCAATGTATTTGGAGCAGTAGTAATGAACTTAGGAAAGAAGGTAAAATAGTTATGGAAGTAAAAGTAACAGTAAACAGACGATATGTTGAGGGTGGCCCAATTGAAATGTTTATTAGAGATGAGCACAGCAATACTCGGTTACGTGCTATCCTAGATGATTATTACGGTCAAAACAGATTACATTTATCAATGATAGCAAAAGAAATTGAATATGCTGCACCATTACTAGAAGTGTTTAAGAATGAATACGAAAAGATAATACAAGAGAGAAAGGATAAATAATATGAAGAATTACAAAGAGCTGTTAGCAGAGGCTAACAAAATTAAACAAGAGAAGCAGTTGACTTTTAAAGACTTAGAACTCATAATAGGAATTAGCGATGCACAAATATGTAGGGTCTTCACTGGACAGACAAAGAAACCAAACTGTACAGTATTAGTTAGATTTTTCAAAGTGTTTGAAAGAGATGACCTCGTATTTGAAACATATGCAGTAATAGAACAATGGAAAGGAGAAATTTAATTTATGTTAGGTATTCAAGCATTCAACAGAAACACAGACAAAGCAATTAAGCGTCACAATATTCTTGTGGAGCAGGCAAACAAAATGAAAGAGGAAGACGAAGACATAAGCTATTTAATAAATCCTTCAGGAATGAGGGTACGCGCAGTTATATCGATTAACAGAAAGTAAAGGAGAATAGAATGGAAACAAATATTGAATTTTTAGTACAAGCAGCAAAGATGACAGGCCTCACTTACGAACAGATAGACAAGTTAGTTAAGGCTTACAAAATGGTTACATTTGGAAAGGAAGGTATTTAATATGAAAACAGTATCACACATTATCCCACAAGACCACAGACCAAAGACAAAGAAGGTCATCCCAGAACCAGTCCACTTTAATGATTATCAAATTAATAACTTTTTTCGAAGCGTATGCCATGGCTCATATCTTGAGTGTGCAAAACAATATGTCAAGTTTGAGCAGGAAATGCAATACTCAGTACAAGACAGAGAACACTTACGAGCATTCTTGCTGTCACGATGCAAACGAATTATTAAGGCTCACGATGACGGCAGAACTGTTGAGGCGGCAGTCTCAGAGGCCAATATGTGCTTCGGATATTTACATAATGTCACAGGTGATAGACAACTTGATTTAATCATGGTCGCAGGATATATAGCTGATAAGTTGAAGGAGTTGTAATATGAGAAAACTAGCACAAACATATCAAAAACTTCATCATAAGCTTGCTAGTTACGATAAGAATGAATACGGGGTAAAGGTTAACATACCCCGTTTCATTGTCCCTGAAAAAGCAACTCAAAAGGACGTTGATAGGCTGGTTAAAGAGCTTGACAAAGTACAAACTCGAATAGCACAGGAAACGCAAAGAGCCGTACTTGAAAGAAAAGCCGAGGCAGCCTATAACTCTTCACTCAACAATATCGTATTTGGTGACAGGCCCGACTTCAAATCTGTAAAATCTGTTACAAAGAGCGAAGCAGCCAAAAGACAGGCCGAATACGAAAAGCTACGCAGGAGCTTAAATAACTCAATAAAATATTACCAAAATCGTTATGGTGTGGAATTACCTTCCATACCTAAACTTGACAAAGACTACGTACCAAGTAAGAAGCAGCTCAGTACAATAAGAGGCAACATTGACTCGATGAAGAAAGCAGTGAGAGCCGATGTTAGAGAAGAGAAACAAGTGTTTGCTAATATCTCTACATTAGTAAGAGCTGCTAAATATGATGTTAACCAGTGGACACGCTGGAAAGCACAGAATGTTGAAGATACTTTATTAATGGCCTATAACAATGACCCGAAAGGTGTAACAATAAGGGCGAGGGAATTAGGCGAGAGATTATATGATGTTGTTGAACGTTATTTGTATATGGCTTATCAGACAACTGATGAACGAATGGGCTCAACAACAACCTCAGAAGCGTATAACGCTATTCTTCGAGTTGCTGGCGAAATAGCTGGCGACAAACCGCAACAAACATTTACAAATAATGAAAGGATACAAAGATTATGGAAACAAATGTCGAAAAGATTACTTTAGTAGCAGACTTTGAAACAACAACAAAAACCGACCACACAAGAGTGTGGTCGGCTGCATATATGGATTTGGACGACCCTTGCTCACCAGATTATGTGTTTGTGCGAACAAACATTGATGATTTTATGGGCGACTTATTCAGAATGGATTGTGATGTTGATTGTTGGTTCCATAATCTTCGTTTTGATGGCAGCTTTATTTTAAGCTGGTTACTCAGAAATGATAAATTTGACGAATTATCACTTGATGGCAAACTCCTTAACTTCCGAGGAAAGAAAGGAAAGGAGCTTATGCGTGATTTTGATTATACATATATTTACTCTGTAAGTGATATGGGCGTATGGTATTCAATAACAATTGTGTACAATGGACATCTCATTAAGTTTTTAGATTCCGCTAAGTTACTTCCTTTTACACTTGCAGAAATTGGAAAGGCATTTGGCACAAAATATCAGAAGCTTGAAATGGATTATTCCGGTCACGATTGTGAGGAAGATATACCTATTACAGACGAGGAAATGGACTATATCAAAAATGATTGTCTCGTTTTACAAGAGGCTATGTGCATTATGAAAGAACAAGGCTTCGATAAAACCACAATTGGCTCTTGCTGTAGAGCAGAATTTAAGAAAGGCTACGGCTCATCTTTTAAATCTGTATTCCCTGACCTTACAAAGGTTGAATGTCCGTTTGAAAAGTTTCAGTCAGCTCACCATTTCACACAGAAAGCGTACCACGGCGGTTGGTGCTATTGCCGACCTGACAGAGCAAACAAGATACAGAAGAACGGAATAACAGCAGACGTAAACTCTTTATATCCTAGTGTTTTAGTAGGTGACCCTACACAAGATTTACACTATCCTTATCCTTACGGATATCCTACATGGTTCGAGGGCGAAATACCTGAGAAAGCTTTAAGTAATGCAAAGTATTATTTTGTATGGCTTAAATGTCATTTTGATATTAAGCCTGACCACCTTCCAACAATACAGCTAAAAGGAAATCATCTTTACAAGTCTAACGAATGGCTCACATCAAACAGAGTTGAGGGCGAAAGATTTTATATTGACGTCGACGGTAAAATACAGTCCGCTAAAGTTGAGATGGTTATGACACAAACAGATTTTGAATTATTCCAGAAACATTACGACCTTGACGGTCTTGAAATTCTAGGCGGCTGCTATTTTGATGCTGCCGAGGGATTATTTGACGAGTATATTAATCACTGGAAAGAGCAGAAGATTAAAGCAACAATAGACAAAAATAAGGTATTACGCCAAATTAGCAAGCTTATGTTGAACAACATATATGGTGGTTTTGCTATGTCGGACGACGACAGTTATAGTATGTTTACACTAGGCGAAAACGGCCAGCTCGTAGCAAATTCAGTTGAGTCACATGAAAAACAAGTTGTTTATATGCCGGTTGGTGCTGTTTGTACAGCTTATGCTCGTAACTTCACTATTACAGCTGCACAATTAAACTATGACAAGTTCTGTTATGCTGATACAGATAGTATTCACTTAGCTGAGTGTACAGCTGATGAAGTATTAGGCGCTCCTATGCACCCTACAGAATTTTGTCACTGGGCTTATGAGGCAACTTGGGACGAGGCAATATTTGTTAGACAAAAAACCTATATTGAGCATAATATTGAGGAAGACCTAGAGCCTATCGATGAACCATATTATAATATCAAATGTGCTGGTATGGGAAAGAGGCCAAAGGCTGCACTTGCTAAACAACTTGAAAATGGAGAAAAGAAGCTCACAGATTTCAAAGTTGGATTAGAGCTTGAAGGCAACTTAAAAGCTAAACGTGTCGACGGCGGCACAGTATTAGTTGAAAATAATTACAAAATGCGTTAAAATAAGAGAGGGGATTGAATGCCCCTCTTTTATTGTAACGAAAGGAGAAAGACACTATGAAAGTATTAAAGTCGCAGCGAGAGCTGTTTAATAAGATTATTGAACTCGTACACGGCTTGACATTAGCCGTACACACCGACAACAGGGAAGAGTTCGAACACTGCATAAAGGAGTTAAAGAAATGTCTCAAATAATTATAGGTTCTGCACGCCATGATGAATACGGTAAATATGTCGGTGGAAAAGCCGGCGACCAAACAGGTTCAGAAGTTTCTACACAAGCGTACTATAACCACAAAAAGGGCTGGTATGTGTATAGATGTATAAACCCTGTTTATCTAAGACAGATAGCCGAGAAAATGTACAAGGCGTGTATTAATGACAAAATCGGCTATTCACAATCAGACAGATACAGTTTAAGCAAATACGGAATTGATACGGACGTACCTTGCAACACTGACTGTTCAGAGTTAATAAGAGTAATAGTTAAGGAAGTCACAGGTATTGATGTCGGTATTTGTACTACAAAGGAGATAGGTGATAGACTGGTTAAAACTAAACTTTTCGTTAAACTCGGAAAGGTTGGTGTACAGGTTTCGCCTTCGCAGCTTGTTGCTGGTGATATTCTTTGTACTTGTACAAAAGGACATGTAGTCGCTGTGACAAAAGGAGTTACAGATGAAACTACTACAGGAAATGGAGAAGCTCCAAAACCAGTTATCAAATATGGAGTTAGAGGTGAAGAAGTTACAAAACTACAACAAGTGCTTAATAAAATGTTTGGTTTGTCTCTCGATACTGATGGTATCTGTGGTAATCATACAACTGATGCTATAAGACTTTATCAGAAGCACTACGGTCTTGAGGTAGACGGAAAATACGGGCCAGCCTCGTATAATAAAATGAAAGAGGTACTTAAAAATGTTTAATTTCGGTAAAACGTACAAATACCTTGAAAAGGTAAACCACGGTTTCTGGAATATTATAAACATTCTTACTTACGGGCGACAAGCGATGATTGTCACCGGCTCACGTTCAGTCGGTAAATCTACACAAGTCGCCCTATTGTGTTTATTTACTTATGCTATTTACGGTAAGAAGTTTGTATATTCTCGAAGACGACAAAAAGATATAGAAAAGACCTACAAGACTTTCTTTAATAATGCTATTGAGATTTTTAATAGTGTATTTGAAAGAAAGATTTTAGCGTTTAGGCCTTTTAATGGTAGGTATTGGGTAGCGTTCACGTTAGATGAAAACGAGGAGCCGGTTTGGGAAGAGTGCGGCGCTTATATTCCACTTGCAGACGAGGAAAACTTTAAGTCTAACTCATTCTCTGAGTATGTAATTCTTATTTACGATGAGTTTATTTCAAAAGACCCTACAAAGTATTTAGGAACTAAAGACAATACAGACGCGGAGTGGTCGGCCGTTATTTCATTAGCGCAGACAATCGATAGAGGAATTGACACGCCTTTTAGAAACGAGCTCGCTTTATTCTGTCTCGGTAATAAGAGTACAGTGTATAATCCTATCGCTTTATCAATCGGCCTCGTTGACTATGTTCAGAAGGGAGCGCGTTTTACCGCACCAAAAGGCAAAATGTGGATTTGGGAGAACATTGACCACGTTGAGGCAACTTGCGACTATAAGGAGTCAGCTTGGTATCAGTTAGCTTCAGAGCAAGATAAGAACTACGCCTATGAGAACGAAGGAGCTGACCCTACAGACTTCATTAAGAGACCAGAAAACTGTTTGTATATTCATACAGTACAGCTCAAAAAGGTGCAGTACGGAATTTATACGGACAACATAAACTTTTATATAGACATACCAAAAGGTAACTATATGGTTAAGTCGCTTGATGTTCATTCTCACGGCAAATCAGACGCCGGCCTGATTAAGTCTTGGCGTAATGACCCGTTGATGATGCAACTCACCGAGGCATTTTGTGACGGAAGGTTATATTTTGGAAACGGAAAAATACAAAGTATTTTCTTAAAATATCTTGAATTTACTAAATAATTATGATATTATAATTATAGAAAACACAAGATGTTTTCTTATTAATTCCTTTCTTTATGTTATATATTTGTTGCGAGGAAACTGCAATGCAATTAAGTTGCATTGCTTTTTCTTTTATGATATACTATTTTATGGAAAGGGATAGGAAGGAGCAGCCTATGGAACTGAGTACAGTAATACCATTATTGTTTAATATGGGATTTCCTGCTGTTGCTTGTTATTTCATGTTTAAGTTTTTAACTCAAACAATGAAGGAAAACACAAAAGCCCTTGACAATTTATCTGACACCATTGTCGAATTAAAGGCAACGATGCAGCACATAACTACGTATATTATAGAAAGGCAGGAAGACAAATGACATTTGATGAGTACAAGTCAAACATTATGGACTTAATCAAAGACCCTGACACAGCGTTGACAAAAGTTGACGGACTGTTTAAGGAGCTTCAGGGCGACCTTGAAACAAAGGCGTCAGTTGAGGCAAAGGTTGCAGAACAGGACGAGCGTATCCGTACTTTACAGGACACAAATATGAAGTTGTTCTTGAAGGCTTCGGGCGAACCAGAAAAAGAGCCTGAACCAGAGCAGCCTAAAACTATAGAAGAGAAATTCGATGAGCTAGTAAAGGAGAGTGCAAATGAGTAAGTATCCATTTAAGACAGTTGCTTCGACTGTCACAAAAATGTCAAATGCTGATTTCCTCACAAAGGTTGCAGAGCTTGCACCACAGTTTAAGGAAATTGCGTCAAAAGTAGCAAAGGAAGGTTTTACATCTTCTAACTTCGAGGCAATGTCACAGTTGCCAACAGGTCAGGACAATGTGTCAAACTTCTATTCAATTGCTTGTTTAGTTGGTATGCAGTTCGTAGATTATGCTGGTTTCAAAAACAAGGTTGATGAAATCGGTGTTATTGAGCGTCTTGCAATGCCATTTGCTGAGTATATCCAGCGTAACCGTGTAAAGAGAATTAAGAACGTTAACCCTGCATGGAAGGGATTAAAGGACGGCGACAGCGTTGACCCTTATATCGTTCGTAAGCCAGAAATCGAGCAGGATTACTACGGTGGAAAGAATGTCGCTTATCAGACATTTATCACAATGCAGGAATTTGACCTCAAACGCGGCTGGTTAACTGAGAATGGTATCGGTGAAATCGTCGGCGCTGTATTCAATATGATTGACCTTGATAGAGCTGAGTTTGATTACGGCCTTTACAAAGAGGCACTTAACGGCGCTATTAATTCTTCAAATCATCCACTTCAGGGCACACAAAAGCTTGAGCTTGCAGCTCCAACTTCGACAGTTGCAAACTTCACAGCTGCTACATTCTCTAAGGATGAGCTTATTGAGCTTGTTGAGGATTTAATTGACATCGGTGAGGCAATCGAGTCAAATGTAACACTTACAACATTCAATGCTGCTAAGTACCCAATGCCACTCAACACATCAGACCTTGTTATGATGATTAGACCGGGATATAAGGCTAAGATTCGTACATTACTTGCTGATGTTTACCACGATGAGAATTTAAAAATTCCATTCGATATGAAGGTTGTTGAGAACTTCGGTGGACTTGTTCCATATGATAGCGATAACGCAGAACTCCAGCCTGTTTATGACAGCCTCGGAGCTATGGTAGGATATGTTAAGAAGAGCTACACTAATGTGTCAGCTGCAACATATGACGCTACAAATGATAAGTACACTGTTAAGTATGGTTCACAGCAGGGCTCAACTGCGGATGTAACACCAGAGTCAGGCGTAGACCATTACGTAGACCCTAACGAGAAAGTCATTGCAGTTCTCGCACAGAAGGGATTAATCTTCGAGTTGATTCAGAATCCATTCAATGTACGTCCAATCTTCAACCCAAGAGGCGAGTACACAAACACATTCTTCAATCAGCTTGACAACTACCTCGGAGTTAACTACTCTAAGGCGCTTATCACAATTAGCCGTCAGCAGGCTGAATAAGCGAAAGCCAATTATGGGCTAGGGCGAAAATAGTCCTAGCCCTTTTTATTAGAAAGGAGAATTTTCAATATGGCAAATTCTAACACTTCACTAAATGGTTATGAGTTTGGACGTTCACCAAAGACCACAGCGCCTTTTTGGGGTGGCGGCAGCGAGGGAGCGTCAATTGATGACACAGGCATTTATACTGATAAAACATGGTCATCAAAGAAAATAAGCGATGAGCTTGCAGAAAAGGCTGAAGCTGATGATGTTTATACTAAGTCCGAGGTTGATACATTACTTGAAAACATTCCAACAGTTGACGCATACACAAAGACAGAAACAGATGCGTTACTTGCTGGTAAGGCTAATGTAACTGATGTGTATACTAAGTCACAGACTTACACAAAGACAGAGGTTGATAATTTAATATCAGGTATTCCTAGTGTGGACGCGTACACAAAGACAGAAACAGACAACTTACTCGCTAATAAGGCTAATGTATCCGATGTGTATACTAAGACTGAAACTGACACACTGCTCGCTGGTAAAGCTGGTGTTAATTCTGTTTATACTAAGGGGCAAACAGATAGATTGCTCACAGACAAAGCTAATGCAGCTGATGTGTATACTAAGACACAGACAGACAATTTGCTTGCTGATAAGGCTGATGTAACTGACCTTGCTGATTATGCTAAGGTGACAGCTGTTTATACTAAGTCACAGACATACACAAAGACAGAGGTAGACAATTTAATTTCTGGTGCTGGCGGTGGTGCTGAGATTGATGACACAGCTGTTGTTAGCAATAAAACATGGTCTTCACAGAAAATTGACAGTGAGATTTATAGCGCAACTAATGGTAAGGCTAATAGTGCTGATGTGTATACTAAGAGCCAGACAGACGGACTTCTTGCTGATTATGCTAAGAGCACAGCTGTTTATACAAAGGCACAGACCTACACAAAGACAGAGGTTGACAATTTGATTTCTGGCACTGGCGGTGGAAGTGTTAGCTATGCTAAGACTAAATTTTCACCATATAATATTCAGGGTATACAGTATATGGAAGGTAGGTCTGAGGTGTTTACACACAATAATTACCTTTGGTATATGAAATATAACAACGGAAGTCGTTTCCCTGTAACAGTCACTTATAATGATAATACTTCAGAAACATTTTTTATTAACGGTGATTACTTTAATGTTCCATGGAATGAAACACCATCAGGTAGCAATTATCCATCAGAGACAGCACCATATAAGCCTTTTGTATTTGGCAACTTAGTTATTAAAATGTGTCTAACAAACAATGTTTTAGTAGACAATAAATACTTTGCTGATGTTGTGCTTATGGCGGAATGTGATAAAGGTGTTGCTTCAATTACAGTAAACATTGAACACACGCCGATGGTTGTGTCTATGGGCGGTTATGAAAACACTCATCTCACTCCTGAAGACTTATATGTGTATAATAGGGGTGTGCTATATGGATATGAGGTAGAAGAAAACTACTACTCAAAATATGTTATTGACGATAAGATTAATTTGAGAACCGTGGAAATGTATGCTTTTGATTTTGAGTCTAGTTATGTGAATGTTTTAACGTCTGCTGCTGTATTTGCAAATCAATTTGAATTTGCTTTTAAACTTAAATCAGGTGTATCCTTTACAGCGAATTCAATGATTTACGTGGGACAATTTGATGTAACGAGTTTCTCTATAAGGCTAAGTCCCGTTTGCAGAAAGGTTAATGGTTTCGTGTATGATGATTCAACCTACTTCAACATAGATGATGCCAGCTGTATATTACTCAAACCAAATAGCGGTTCAAACTACGCACGAATGTATGTAGGTTTTAAGAGTAATTATACCACCACCGGAAACGAAATAATTAGATTTAGTTTTATGGGCGAAACTACCGTGGACGACTAACTCCCATACGCTCCCATACGCTCCCGCTACCGGCCCCATACGTACTCCGTGACTAATGGACACAATTCCGTCACACTTCGTAACGGGCCCACAGCGTGAGGGAGAGTAAGGATGCGTATTGGGCCTGTAAGGGCCCGTGATAGAGGCAGGAAAAAAAAATGTTCCTGTCTCTTTTCTTTGCGTAATATAGGTATACTTT
>Ga0256405_10012011_pt1 | contig 10868 bp, 12 predicted proteins | sample RumenRJG_02DNA_FD_189096 | JGI IMG/M metagenome (GOLD analysis project Ga0256405, IMG submission 189096) | Bovine rumen microbial communities from Lethbridge, Alberta, Canada - RJG_02 | ecosystem: Host-associated > Mammals > Digestive system > Stomach > Rumen | place: Canada: Alberta... | reverse complement strand
TGCAAGCCAAAGGCTTGCAGGATTAGATATTGAACGGCTTTCTTCGCCGCACATCCGTGCGGCGGCCATGGGCATAGCCCATGGTAATAAAAACATATGAAATGTTTTTATCAAGAAATAGTATAACAACAGCGGCGCGGGATGTCACCATCCTCGCGCCGCTGTTTTGCTTTCTGCCCGCTTTCTCCGGCTCACAGCTCGTCCAGATCGAACTGGATGAACTTGAAGGCGGGGACATTCAGAGCGTCGGCAATGTCAAATAATGTATCCATCGAGATGGCCTTCTGAATATTGGGTGCCTCTACATGGCCGATAAAGGCGGGGGTCCGCCCCACCCGCTCGGCCAGTTGTTCCTGGGTCAAGCCCCGGAGCTTCCGGTAATACGCAATCTTCAGTCCCATCTGTAAATAACGGCCCTTGTGCATTTCCTTCATCAGATCACCTCTCTGTGCAGTATCTTATTGGATGTTACACCATTGTATCGTTATATGACAACAGATACAGCACAATCATACCGAAAAGCCATGAAAGATGGAATGAACTGGAAAGCATGGAATCCTACCTGAAAAATATAACATACTGCGGTGATATAAGAGGTTTACTGCTACAAACAGAATTTCTGGGAAGGATATTGGCAACATTGCACAAATGAAAAGCGGGGAGCAGGGCGGCGTGGCGAGATCGATTTTCGTTGTTTCGTTGTTGCATTTCCCCTGACGGCCCCGTATAATAGGAACAAGAGAGCCGATGCCCTCATCCGGTCATCGGCCAGGCAAACCGAACACAGAGACAACAATGGGAGGAACCGATATGAAACAGAGCATGAAACTGGCTTCCCTGCTCCTGGCCCTCGTGCTGGCGCTGGCCCTGGCGGCCTGCGGCGGCAGCGGCGGAGCGGCGGACGACCCCAACCTGGGGATGTACAAGCTCCAGAGCCTCATGGGCTTCTCGCTGGCTGAGTACGCCGAGATGGTGGGGGTCTCTGAGGAGGAGGCCGCCGACTCCATGACCCTGGAGCTCAAGGCCGGCGGCAAGGCCGAGATGGTGGCCGACGGCGACGCCCAGAGCCTGGACTACACCCTGGAGGGCGAGACCCTGACCCTCACCGACGGCACGGACACCCTGGAAGGCACCGTGGCCGACGGGGTCATCAGCCTGAATATCGAGGGCGTGGAGATCAGCTTCGCCAAGTAAAGACCCTGGAAAAAACGGGATGTGGACCTGTTGCCACATCCCGTTTTTTTATGCTAGAATAGGGCAATACAGAAAACGGGAAGGGGGGAACCATCCATGAGCGAGAGAAAGGGTCTGGTATTTGTCAGCATCGCCGCGGTGCTTTTCAGCGTGGGGGGACTGGGGGTGAAGCTCATCCCCTGGAAGGGCCTGTCCATCTCCTGTTTCCGCAGCCTGCTGGCGGTGGTGGTCCTGCTGCTCTTCGCCAAGGCCATCCATCACCCCCTGCGGCTGACCCGGGGGGTGGTCATCGGGGCGGTGGCGGTGTGCTGCAACTCGGTGTTCTTCACCATCGCCACCAAGCTCACCACGGCGGCCAACGCCATCCTGCTGGAGTTCACCTCCCCCATCTTCGTCATCCTCTTCCTCTGGCTGGTCTTCCATGAAACGCCCAGGCGGCCGGACATCGTGGCCTGCGTCTTCGTCTTCGCGGGCATCGGCTTCTTTGTCCTGGACGGCCTGGGCCAGGGGAACCTGCTGGGGAACCTCCTGGCGGTCTTCGCCGGCATGGGCTACGCCTGGGTCTTCCTCATGAACCGCCTGCCCGGCGGGGATGCCCTCTTCTCCACCATCCTGGGCCAGTGCTTCTCCATCGCCATCGGCCTGCCCTCCCTGGTGACCGAGACGGACTTCTCGCCCCCCACCCTCTTCTGGGCGGTGGTCATGGGGGTCTTCCAGCTTGGCCTGGCCTACGTCTTCCTGACCACGGGCCTCCGGTCCGCGCCCCCCGTGCCGGCCTCCCTGGTGGCGGGCATCGAGCCCGTGCTCAACCCCATCCTGGTGGCCCTGGTGGTGGGGGAGACCCTCAGCGGCTGGTCTGTCCTGGGGGGTGTGGTGGTCTTCACCACGGTGATGGTCTACAACGTCATCATGGCCCGGCAGCCCAAGGAGGAAGGGGAACCGGCCCGGTCTTGACACGCCCGCTCAGGCTATGTTACTTTTATTGCCATAACGACTCCAATCCCCCCAAGGAGGGCACCCAATGATCGGCACCTTTGTGAACATGGGCACCATTGTGGCCGGCAGCCTCATCGGCGGCCTGCTCAAGCGGGGCCTCAGCGAGAAGATGAATCAGAACCTCATGGACGTCATGGGCCTGGCCGCCTTCGGCATCGGCGTCAACTCCGTGGTCCAGAATATGCCCAAGAGCCAGTACCCCGTCCTCTTCATCGTCAGCCTGGCGGCGGGCTGCGTCCTGGGCCTGCTTTTGCGGATCGACGACCGGGTCAGCGCCCTGTCCGCCAGGTCCCCCGGGGGGAGCCAGCTGGGCCAGGGCATCGTCACCGGCTGCCTCATCTTCTGCATCGGCACCCTGTCCATTTTGGGGCCTGTTCAGAGCGCCCTCTACGGGGACCACACCCTCCTCTTCACCAACGCCTCCCTGGACTTCGTCACCTCCATGGTCCTGGCCTCCACCTACGGGGTGGGCATGGCCCTGGCGGCGGTGGTCCTCCTGCTGTGGCAGGGGGGGATCTACGGCCTGACCCTCCTGGCGGGGAACGTCATCACCGACAGCATGATGTGCGAGCTGTCCATCGTGGGGGGCTTCCTCATCGCCATGTCCGGCCTGGCCATCATGAAGGTCAAGGACTTCAAGGCCCTGAACTTCCTCCCCGCCCTGATCGTGCCGGTGGTCTGGTGCCTGATCCGGGGGTGAGCTACCCGAAGAACAGCCGGACGGTGAGGGCCGCGAAGAAGAACCCTGCCAGGTCCGCGCAGAGAGCGGCGGGGATGGCGTACCGGGTCTTTTTGATCCCTGCCGCGCCGAAGTAGACGGCGATGGTATAGAAGGTGGTCTCCGTGGACCCCAGCATCACCGCCGCTGTCCGCCCCACCGGGGAGTCCGGGCCGAAGGACGCGATCAGGTCCGACCCCACCCCCAGGGCGGCGCTGCCGCTGATGGGCCGCACCAGCATCAGGGGGACGGTCTCCGGCGGGACCCCCAGCCGGTCCATCACCGGGGCCAGGGCGGCGGAGAGGACCTCCATGGCCCCCGAGGCCCGGAGCATGGCCACCACGGTGAGAAGGGTCACCAGGGCGGGGAGGATGGTCACCAGGATCTTCAGCCCTTCCCTGGCCCCATGGAGGAGAGCCCCGTACACGTCCACCCCCTTGGCCATGCCGTAGACCGACACCCCGGCCAGGATGGCGGGGATGAGCAGGTCCAGCAGGCCGCTCACGGGCGGGGCCTCCACAGCCGGGCAAAGCCCTTGGCCGCCAGGACCCCCACCGTCACCGAGCACAGGGAGGTCACCCACACCGCCGGGAGGATGTCAAAGGGGGTCCTGCACCCCGCCGCCAGCCGCACCGCCGCCACGGTGGTGGGGAGGAGCTGGATGGAGGCGGTGTTGCACACCACCAGCATACACAGACTGTCCCCGGCCACGCCGGGGGTTTTTTTGCTCATGCGGCGGGCGGCCTCCAGCCCCAGGGGGGTGGCGGCGTTGCCCAGGCCCAGGAGGTTGGCCGACACGTTGGCGGCGATGGCGTCCATCACCCCCCGGTCCTGCCGGAAGTCGGGGAAGAGCCGGGAGAGAAGGGGGGAGAGGAGTTTGGCCAGCTTCTCCGCCAGCCCCGCCCGGGCCATCACCTCCATGACTCCCATCCACAGGCACAGGGCCCCGGCCATGCCCAAAGCCAGCTCCACCGCCGCAGCCGCCCCCTCCAGGGCGGCCGGAGCCAGGGCGCTCCCCCGGCCCAGCACCAGGGCGCAGAGCAGGGAGAGGGTGGTCATCCCCGTCCAGATCGCGGTCATTGCCACGGCGGTCCCTCCTTTCCCCGTTTGTCTTCCCTTCGGGTTTCATGGTATGCGCCGGGGAAGAGGACCATGCCCGGAAGGGGACGGTCATTTTTGTTGGGATTTGACATTTTTCGATTGACTTCGACGGCATTTTTGTTATAATTAAAATGAAACCGGGGTTTTCTGTCATACCCTGGGGAACGCTCCGTCCAGGATGGGGCAGAAAGGATGTGCTCCTGTATGAAATCGACCGGTATCGTCCGTCGGGTGGATGAGCTGGGACGGATCGTCCTGCCCATCGAGCTGCGCCGCACCCTGAACATCGCGGAGAAGGATTCCTTGGAGATCTATGTGGACGGGGCGTCCATCATGCTGAAGAAATATCAGCCCGCCTGCATTTTCTGCGACAGCGCCAAGGGCATCACTGTCTTCAAAGGAAAGAATATCTGTGCCCACTGCCTCAAGGAGCTGGGGCAGGTCTAAGCTGTTTGACCATACGCAGAACCGCCGCGAAGCAAAGGCTTCGCGGCGGTTTTTCCATGGGATTTTTTGAAAAAAGTAGAAATTGCCCATAGGCAATCGGGGCGTTTTGTGGTATGATACTACGAAATGTATTTTGGAGCGGTATGTCTACCGGGAGAAAGGGGCGCGAAAACCCATGGGAAGACGTCTGACCGGGCTGCTGGCCCTGGCCGTGGGCCTGGTGGGATTGTCAGGCTGTATGTTCGGCTCTGTGGAGGAGATGTACGCCCTGCCCAAATCCTCCCAGGCCTATGTGGACCTCCAGACCAAGATCAACACGGAAAAGGGGGCGGCGGAGTTCATCGCCCCCCTCACCGGGGAGAACCGCCAGACCATCCAACTGGTGGACTTTGACGGCGACGGGGTCCAGGAGGCGGTGACCTTCTTCCGGAACGCCTCCGCGGACAAGCCCCTCCAGATCCTCATCTTCCGCCAGGACGACCACGGGGACTACCAGGTGGCCACCCGCATCGAGAGCGTGGGGGCGGAGATCGAGTCCATCGACTACCTGGACCTGGACGACCAGCCGGGGAAGGACCTGCTGGTGAGCTGGCAGGCCAGCGCCTCGGTCCACACCCTGGTGGGCTACGCCCTGGTCCAGGACCAGACCCTGGAGATCCTCCGCAGCGGCTACAGCCGGTACCTCACCGGGGACCTGGACGGCGACAGCCGCCAGGAGGTCATCCTGTCCCAGACCGAGGGCGCCTCCCGGCTGCGGCTGGAGTATTACGACGGCCAGCAGGGGACCATGGAGCTGGTGAACACCGCCCAGGTCTCCGAGGGGGCCACGGACATCAGCAGCTGGACCGTCGGGAAGCTGGCGGGCGACACCCCCGCCCTCTTCGTCACCTCCTTCCTGGAGAAGGACCTGCTGGTCACCGACGTGTTCACCGTCGGCCAGGAGGGCCTGAAGAACATCACCCTGGACCCCGCCACCCGCAGCAGCCCCGCCGCCTACCGGTATTCCGCCGGGGTCCGGCCCGGAGACCGGAACGGGGACGGCGTCACCGAGGTCCCTGCGGGAGTGGCCGTGGACGCCTACGGGGAGAGCACCGTGGACCAGTTCTGGTGGCTGGACTGGATGCGCTACCGGGCCGACGGCGCCGGGGAGCGGGTGATGACCACCTACCAGAGCACCGACGGGAGCTGGTATCTGGAGATCCCGGACCAGTGGACCGGGAAGTTTGCCATGAACCGCCAGGAGAGCGCCGCCGAGGGGGTCCGCAGCGTCACCTTCGCCCGGGTCACCCGGTCTGGGGAGGACCCCTTCCTGACCATCCGCTGCCTGGTGGGGGGGGACCGGGCCGAGCACGCCCGGCAGGCCGGCCAGTATACCCTTTACGCCGACAACACCACGGTTTACACCGCCCAATTCCTGGACACCAACTGGGACTGCGGCCTGGATGAGCAGGAGCTTGCCCTCCGCTTCCACGTGGGCAGCGGCCCCTGGACCGACGACGCCCAGGGCTGACCCCCGGACGATCCTTTGTGATACCAAACAGCACTGTTCAATATAAAAGGAGAGACGACCATGAAAAAGATTCTGGTTTTGGAGGACGAGGCCAACATCCGCAGCTTTGTGGTGCTCAACCTCAACCGCGCGGGCTATGAGACCATCGAGGCGGGCACCGGCGAGGAGGCCCTGGAGCAGCTCCGGCTGAACCCCGACGTGCGGATGGCCCTGCTGGACATCATGCTGCCGGATATGGACGGCTTTGAGGTCTGCCGCCGGATCCGGGCCAGCAATTCCAAGATCGGCATTATTATGCTCACCGCCCGGACCCAGGAGATGGACAAGGTCACCGGTTTCATGACCGGGGCCGACGACTACGTCACCAAGCCCTTCTCCCCGGCGGAGCTCACCGCCCGGGTGGACGCCCTCTACCGCCGCACCGGCGGGGAGATGATGGACGACGGCGAGATCCAGCAGGACCCCTTCGTCCTGAACACCCGGAAGCGCACCCTGGAGAAGAACGGCCAGCGGGTGAAGCTGACCCAGGTGGAGTACGCCATCATCAAGATGTTCATGGAGAACCCCGGCAAGGCCCTGTCCCGGGAGGAGATTTTGAAGTTCGTCTGGGGGGAGAACTACCTGGGCGAGCTGAAGATCGTGGACGTGAACATCCGGCGGCTCCGGGTGAAGATCGAGGACGACCCCACCAACCCCATCTATATCACCACCATCTGGGGCTACGGGTATAAGTGGGAATTCTAGGCGTTTTGGAACCGCTTCGCTGGGTTCCAAAACGAGGGGTTTGCGCTGCGCTCGCGCGCCCTTCGGGCACGATAGTTTATGGTGCTTCGCAAAGGATTTGATCAAACAGTCCCCCGGACTGTTTGACTCCCTTTGCGAGAAGTATTTTTTCCCGGTACATGCCCGGGAAAAAATGATTTGAATTGTTTCCGCTTTCTGCGGAAAGCGGAAGTCTGCGACGCTTTTTTCGCAGGATACTGAAAAAGGAGAGCGTAACAGATGCTTTCGTTTCTGAAGGTCAAGGGAATACGGCGGCGGTGGCTCATCAGCAGCGTCGGGGTGCTTGTGCTCATCCTGGCGGTGGTGGTGGCGACGTTTTCGCTCATCATGAAGAGCTACTACGACAGCGGCATCCTCTCCGACATGGAGAGCAAGGCCCGGGCCGCCTCGGGGTACTTTGAGACCTACGTGGGCGCCGGCTCCGAGGAGGGGGACTACCTCACCGCCGCCCAGGACTACGTCAGCTCCTTCACCGAGGGAAGCAAGCTGGAGCTCCAGTTCCTCACCCCCGGAGGCACGGTCCTCTATTCCTCCAACGGACTGACCCTGTCAGGCACCGTGCCGGCCACCGAGGACATCACCCGCCTCCAGACCACCGGGAAGGTTTCCTCCTTCCGGGGGACCGCCCCCCAGACCGGGGAGCGGATCACCGCCGTGTCGGCCCCCCTGGCCTACAACGGGGAGCTCATGGGCATCATGCGGTATGAGACCTCCATGCGGCTGGTGGACCGGCAGGTCCTGATGCTCACCCTGGCCGCCGCGGGGCTGTGCCTGCTGATCCTGGTGCTGGTCTATCTGTCCAACGGCCGGTTCGTCCGGTCCATCGTGGACCCCGTCCAGCGGGTCACCGCCGTGGCCCAGCGCATCGCCGCCGGCAGCTACGGCATCCAGGTGGAGAAGCGGTACGACGACGAGGTGGGGGAGCTCACCGACGCCATCAACGATATGTCCCAGAAGATCAAGCAGGCCGAGAGCATGAAGTCCGACTTCATCTCCTCGGTGTCCCACGAGCTCCGCACCCCCCTCACCGCCATCACCGGCTGGGCGGAGACCATCATGAACGGCGAGGCCCGGGACGCCTCGGACATCCGCAAGGGCATGGGCATCATCGCCAGCGAGGCCCGGCGGCTGTCGGGCATGGTGGAGGAGCTGCTGGAGTTCTCCCGGATGGAGAACGGCCGGTTCACCCTCTCCGTGGAGCCCATGGACATCCAGGCGGAGCTGGAGGACGCGGTGTTCACCTACCACGAGTTTCTGGCCGCCGAGGGCATCGTGGTCCACCACACCGACTGTGAGGATATGCTCCCCCCCATCCCCGGGGACCCGGACCGGCTGCGGCAGGTCTTCTGCAACCTCCTGGACAACGCCGCCAAGCACGGCGGCTCCGGGGGACGCATCGAGACCGCCATCTACCCCGAAGACGGGGACGTGGTCATCACCGTCCGGGACTTCGGCCCCGGCATTCCCCCGGAGGAGCTGCCCAACGTGAAGTACAAGTTCTACAAGGGGAGCTCCACCGCCCGGGGCAGCGGCATCGGCCTGGCGGTCTGCGAGGAGATCGTCTCCCTCCACAACGGGGAGCTGACCATCAAGAACGCCGAGGACGACCAGGGCGGCTGCCTGGCGGAGATCCGCCTGCCCATGGGCACCTGAGAAAATAGTACATTTGTTCGAAAAATATGCCGAACCCCCTTGCAATTTGCCATGGGGTTTGCTACAATTTTGCAGGAAACACGGAAGGCCGCCGGCGCCGGCGGCTGTACAAGGAGAATCTATGTCTGAAACAAAACCCCAGGGCGCGGGGAAAGCCTGCGCCTTTCGCACCACCATCGGCGGGCAGGCGCTGATCGAGGGCATCCTCATGCGGGGGCCCAAGAAGCAGGCCATCGTGGTCCGCAACCAGGAGGGAGGGCTGGAGGTCAAGGAAGAGGACCTCAAGCTCATCAAGGACCGATACCCCATCCTGGGGGTCCCCTTCCTCCGCGGCGTGGTGAATTTTCTGGACTCCCTGGTCAAGGGGGTCAAGGCCCTCATGTGGTCCGCGGAGTTCTACCCCGAGGACGAGGAGGAGGCCCAGCCCTCCAAGCTGGAGCAGTGGATCGAGCGGAAATTCGGCAGCGACGCCCTGATGAAATGGATCATCGCCCTGGCGGTCCTGGCCGGGATCGCCTTTGCCGTGGTCCTCTTCATCGTTCTGCCCACCCTGGGCACCTCCGCCCTGCTGTACTTCTTCCCCGAGGCCCCCATGTGGCTGCGCAACCTGCTGGAGGGCGTCATCAAGCTGGTGATCTTCTTCGCCTACCTGGTCCTGGCCTCCCGGCTCAAGGACATCCAGCGGACCTTCCGCTACCACGGGGCGGAGCACAAGACCATCTTCTGCTACGAGCGGGGGTTGGAGCTCACTGTGGACAACGCCAGGGCCATGCCCCGGCACCATCCCCGGTGCGGCACCAGCTTCCTCTTCGTGGTCATCGTCATCGCGGTGCTGGCCTCCTGCGTGGTCTTCGCCCTGCCGGGGATCCGGGACGTGGCCACCAACCCCATCGTCCGCATCCTTCTCCACCTGGTGCTTCTGCCGGTGGTGGTGGCGGTGACCTATGAGCTCAACCGCTTCATCGGCCGCCACGACAACCCGGTGACCCGGGCCCTGTCGGCGCCGGGGATGTGGATGCAGAACTTCACCACCTTCGAGCCAGACGACTCCATGCTGGAGGTGGCCATCGAGGCCCTGACCCTGGTGCTGCCCGAGGTCAAGGGAGAGGATGAATGGTGAGACTGCGCTCCGAGGGCTGCCTGACCGGCCCATCGGAGCACAGGAAACAGACAAATCGAGGTGAGACCCTTTGGCAAGGACCTATCATGACCTGAGACTGGACGCCCGCCGGGAGCTGGAGCAGGCGGGGATCGAGGCGGCGGATTTTGAGAGCTGGCAGATCCTCTCCACAGCGGCGGGGAAGACCCGGGAGGAGCTCCTCCGGGACGAGACCCTGTTTACCTCCGACGAGGTGATTAAGGCGGTGCAGTCCATGGTGGCCCGCCGCCGCCGGGAGGAGCCCCTGGCCTATGTGCTGGGGGAGTGGTCATTCCATCACCTGGACTTTTATGTAGACAAGACCGCCCTCATCCCCCGGATCGACACGGAGATCCTGGCGGAGCTGGCCATCAGCGAGCTGCGGAAGTATTCGGGGAACACCCGGGCGCTGGACCTGTGCGCCGGCACGGGGTGCCTGGGCATCACCATCGCCTCGGCGGTGAAGACCTGCCGGTCGGTGCTGGTGGAGCTGGACGACGGCCCCCTGGAGCTGTGCAAGCGGAACATCCGGCGGCACAAGCTCACCGGCCGGGTGGTCCAGTTAAAGGGGGACGTGACCCTGCCCCCCAGCCCCGCCCTGGGGCAGTTTGACGTGGTGGTGTGCAACCCGCCCTACATCGCCACCGGGGAGATCCCCTATCTGGACGCCTCGGTGAAGGAGTACGAGCCCCACCTGGCCCTGGACGGCGGCCCCGACGGGCTGAAGTTCTACCGGGCGGTGGCGGAGCTGTGGAAGCCCGCCCTGAAGCAGGGGGGGACCCTCTTCTTTGAGGTGGGCATCGACCAGGCCAAGCAGGTGGCCACCATCATGGCCCGGGCGGGCTACACCCGGATCCTCATCACCAGAGACACCAACAAGATCGAGCGGGTGGTGTCCGGCCGCCGGCCCTACGAGGCGGTGGTCATCCCCTTCCCGGACGGACAGAAACAGGAGGACTGAGCAATGGCAGACAAGAAGAAAACGACGGTGGCCCCGGCGGCCCCCGCGTCAGATAAAAAGAAAGCCCTGGAGACCGCCATGGCCCAGATCGAGCGGGCCTACGGCAAGGGCTCCATCATGCGCCTGGGGGACAACACCCGGGTGGTGGTGGAGGGCATCCCCACCGGCTCCCTGGCCCTGGACGTGGCCCTGGGCATTGGCGGCGTGCCAAGGGGGCGGATCATCGAGATCTACGGCCCCGAGTCCTCCGGCAAGACCACCTTGGCCCTTCACATCGTGGCCGAGGCCCAGAAGCGGGGGGGCGAGGCCGCTTTCATCGACGCCGAGCACGCCCTGGACCCCACCTACGCCCGGGCCCTGGGGGTGA
>Ga0256405_10012009_pt1 | contig 10868 bp, 7 predicted proteins | sample RumenRJG_02DNA_FD_189096 | JGI IMG/M metagenome (GOLD analysis project Ga0256405, IMG submission 189096) | Bovine rumen microbial communities from Lethbridge, Alberta, Canada - RJG_02 | ecosystem: Host-associated > Mammals > Digestive system > Stomach > Rumen | place: Canada: Alberta | collected... | reverse complement strand
GCCAACGAGGCGCCCTTTGAGATCGCCATCTACGGGCAGGAAAAGGAAGTCACCACCGCGGGCCTTGCCAAGATGAACCTGGTTCTGCACAACAAAGCCGCGGGTGAGATCGTCGCGGGCAACACCTTCTCCGATCCCCACTATAAAGATCCCAAGAGCGAGGACGTACTCCGTCGCTTTGATTTTGCCGTGTCCAATCCGCCTTTCTCGCTGAAGAACTGGACAGACGGCCTGAAGGAATACGGCCGCTTTGACGGTTACGGCGACCGCCCGCCGGAGAAGAACGGTGACTTCGCCTGGCTGATGCACATTCTGAAATCTCTGAAAAGCACCGGCAAGGCCGCGGTGATTCTGCCCCACGGTGTGCTTTTCCGTGGCAACGCGGAGGCGACGATCCGCCGCGCCATCATCGACAAGGGTTATATCAAAGGCATCATCGGCCTGCCTGCGAACCTCTTTTACGGCACGGGCATCCCCGCCTGTATTCTGGTGATCGACAAAGAAGACGCGGACGCCCGCACCGGCATTTTCATGATCGACGCCAGCCACGGCTATGTGAAGGACGGCAACAAAAACCGTCTGCGGGAGGAGGATATTTACAAGATCGTCACGACCTTCAACCAGCAGATCGAGGACGATCCCAAGTACGCCCGCTTTGTGCCCAACGAGGAAATCAAGGTCAAAAACGATTACAACCTGAACATCCCGCGCTATATCGACAGCACGGTGCCGGAGGATCAGCAGGACATTGAGGCACATCTGCACGGCGGCATCCCCGCGTCGGACGTGGACTCCATGGCGAAATACTGGGATCTGTTTCCAGGCCTCAAGGCCCGGCTGTTTTCCGTTCTCCGTGAGGGCTACTATACCCTGAACATCCCCAAGGAGGACATTCGCGGCTGCATCTACAATGATGAGGAATTCTCCGCCTATGCCGAGCGGATCGACCTGGCCTTCGACGCCTGGAAAGAGCGGGTGGACGAGGGCCTGCGGAGCATCGACGGCGATGTGGATGTAAAGCGTTATATCGTTGAGCTGGCGGAGCTTCTGATCGCGCAGTTTGCGGATCTGGAGCTGGTGGACAAGTACGACGTGTACGAGGTGCTGCTCTCCTACTGGCAGGAGACCATGTCCGACGATGTGTTTGTCCTGAAGTACTTCGGCTATGAGGCCGGGCGTGAATGGGAGAATATCATCGAGGTCACCGAGAACAAGAAGGGTGAGCGCAAGGAAAAGATCAAGGGCTGGGAGGGCAAGCTGATCCCCAAGGCCCTGGTGGAGCAGATGTTCTTTGCCAAAGAGCGCAAGGCGATCGACGAGGCGCAGGCCGTCGCGGAGGAGACCCAGAGCCGTCTGGATGAGCTGACCGAGGAGCAGACCGGAGACGACGGCTATCTGAAAGACTACCTCAACGACAAGGACAAGGTGGAGGCCAAGCAGGTCGCCGCACGCATGAAGGAGCTCAAAAAAGCCAAAGCGGACAGCGAGGAAGCCCGGGTGCTGGCCGCATGGTTAGAACTGGCGGATCGGCTGAAGAAGCAGAGCAAGCTGGTCAAGGAGCTCAACGCCGCGCTGGAGGCCGCCCTGCAGGCAAAGTACGCGGAGTTGAGCGACGATGAGATCAAGGAACTGCTGGTCAACCGCAAGTGGTACTATTCCCTCTTTGCCGGGATCAAGGCCCTGTATGTCACCTCCTCCCACAGCATGGCAAATCGCATTACCCAGCTCGCCGAGCGCTATGAGAACACCCTGCCGCAGCTGGAGCAGGAGGTCGCTGAATACGAGGCCAAGGCCCGCGTGCATCTGGAAAGGATGGGGTTTCAGTGGTAGCCATTGATCCCGGCAGACCGCTGCCGGATCACACGAAACTGGACTATGATGAGTGCTGTGCCAAGCTGATTTTGGAGGAATTGTTTCCGGAGCGATATGCGCTGCTTACACTTGCAGATAAACCGGATTTGCAGGGGCAAGATGTGGGTATCGAAGTAACGGTTGCCAATGATCCGAAAATGCAGGAAGCGCTGAACAACTGGATAAAAGCCAATAGTGATACAAATGAAGAAATGAAAGCACTACATGTCGCCCGTATGGCACAGTTGGGCGTGACCTATACCGGCGGTGTGCAGGCGTGGCCCGGAGGCTCTCCGACCTTCCGGTGGGTGAAAACAGCGGTCGAGAGGAAAATTGAAAAGCTGAAAAATAAGCATTATAGGCGCTTCCCGCGCTATGAACTGTTCGTCTTTACGGACACATGGTTCTGGGAAGGGATCGTCCAACAGGCAGAAGAGTTCTTTTTCAGCGATGCTGTAAACCCTTGGTATAAGACCATATATGTTCTATCCGAAGGCACGGATCTGCACATTTTTGAGGCAGATCTGCAAAAGCACGTCAATATACAGATTGATAACGCGCAGCAAACAGATCGAAATATCCGGGCGCGCCGGATGGTGGAAGCTGGTGAACAGGAATGAAAGAGGGATACAAACAGACCGAGATTGGCGTGATCCCAGAGGATTGGGAAGTCGCTCTATTTGGAGAAAAGTCAAAAATATATAGGGGCGGATCTCCGCGGCCAATTCAAGACTATTTGACAGAAGCTGACAATGGCGTAAACTGGATTAAAATCGGTGATGTTTCTCCTGATGGTAAATATATTACAAAAACAGAAGATAGAATCCGCCCTGAGGGCATTTCAAAATCGAGAGAAGTTCACTCTGGAGATTTCATTCTGTCGAACTCCATGAGCTTTGGCCGTCCCTATATACTCTCAATTGACGGCTGTATACACGACGGTTGGCTCGCAATTCAAGATTATAGAGAGACATTCTCAACTGAGTTCTTGTATTATCTTTTATCATCTGAGAGTGTTTATAAACAACAAGTCGCTATGGCAGCAGGGAGTAGCGTAAAGAACTTAAACAAAGAGAAAGTTAGCGCGTTACTTGTTTGTTTTCCCCGAGAAAAAGCAGAGCAGCATCGTATTGCCGAAGCGCTGTCCGATATGGATGAGCTGATTGCCTCGCTGGAAAAGCTGATTGCCAAGAAAAAGGCCATCAAGCAGGGTGCCATGCAGGAGTTGCTGACCGGCAAGCGCCGCCTCCCGGGGTTCAGCGGGGAGTGGGAAAGAGTTGAGTTGGGAGAAATACTCGACTATGAGCAGCCCACCAAATATATTGTTCAAACCACAGATTATGCTATAAATGGTACGCCCGTACTAACAGCAGGAAAAACCTTTGTTCTTGGCTATACGAATGAAAACGATGGAATTTTTAAGCACACACCAACGATTCTATTTGATGATTTCTTGACGGTAAGCAGATATGTTGATTTTCCCTTCAAAGTAAAATCCTCTGCAGTTAAGCTGCTAAGAGCCAAAAGGCCAGAGGATAACTTGAAGTTGATATATGAACTGATGCAAATGATTGATTTCCAAGTTGTTGATCATCAACGACATTGGATTTCTCAATACAGTCATATTTACATTCAGATTCCTAATGGGGAAGAACAAGCAGCAATTTCAAGGGTTCTTTCCAATATGGATTCGGAGATTCAATGGCTCGAGGGAAAACTTGAAAAAACCAAGCAAATCAAGCACGGCATGATGCAACAGCTTTTGACGGGAAAAATCAGATTAGCATAGTGCGATAAATACTAACAAGTCATTTTGCGTGAGGAGATAGAAATGGAAGATATTATTACACCGCTAAACAATATTGCTGATGCCATAAAAGGTGGTATTCCTACGTGGGTTACCGTCCTCGGCGCATTTACACCGATTATTCTGACTGTTATCACAATCATTCTTTCTGTTCGCATGGATGAGCAAAACAAAAAACTACAGCAAGATATTCATAAACGCGATGTTAGGAATCAGGCCCGACAGGACATTCTTGGAATATATGATTCGTTTTGCGAAACGCTCATTGTTCTCAAAAGAAGGGGAATCGTTGCCGGTATCCTCTCTGATGAATATGCAACGAATTGCTGGAATCAAGAACTATCTGAGGTGTCTACAAAAGTATCAAAAGCATGTGATCGTGCAAAACTGCTTATAGACGATAAAGAGTTAACAGATTATCTCTGTCTGTTGACCCAAGATTATCAAGATATTTACGCATCAATTTCTCGCTATCTCTATTCTGGAGTCCCTGCACAAATGATTCAAGTTGCACGGAATAATCTTCAAAACCAATATGGAAACGCAGTATCCAATCCCAGTTTTCTTGTGTCAAATGTTGCGATCCGCAACCAATATATTCAGATGTGCGAAAATGAAATAACGAAGGAACTGCAAAGAAGAATTGACGCATATTGTGAAATGCTGTCGGACGACAAATTTGATATTAAGTTCAAAAAGCACTTGGTCATTGATGAGTTGTCAGTATAACAAATCAGGAGGAGGCCATCGTTATGCCTACCATCAACGCCCCGGAGCGGGTGACGCAGAATCATGTGATCCGCTTCTTTTCGGACAAGCTGCATTATACATATCTGGGCGATCTGCATGACCGGGAGAACAGCAACATCATGCCCGAGCGGCTGCGGGCCTGGCTGTCCGGGCGTGGGTATTCGGAGCGGCTTTTAAACGGCGCCATCGACCGGCTGCAGCGCGCGGCCAACGATCTCAGCCAGGGGCTATACTATGCCAATCAGCAGGTCTATTCCCTGCTGAAATACGGCGCCAAGGTCAACGATGACAACGGCCAGCCGGTGACGGTGTATTTCCTGGACTTCGACGAGCCTGGAAAGAACGACTTCGCCATTGCGGAAGAGGTCACGGTGGTCATGAGCAACACCAAGCGCCCCGATCTGGTGGTGTATGTCAACGGGATCGCCCTGGCGGTGCTGGAGCTGAAAAAAAGCACGATCTCCGTCTCCGACGGTATCCGGCAGAATCTGACCAACCAGCGGGAGCATTTCATCGACCGCTTTTTTTCCACCGTTCAGTACTGCATGGCGGGCAACACCAGCGAGGGCCTGCGCTACGGCACGCTGATGACGCCGGAGAAGAAGTATCTGGAATGGAAAGAGGATGGCTTCGAGTACCATCTGGAGGAGCTTTCGCTCAACGATCTGGATATTTCCGACGTCTGCGCCGGGCTTGAGGAAAAGCTGGATCGGCAGCTCTATGCCATGTTCCAGAAGACCCGTTTCCTCGATCTGATCCACAACTTTATCATCTTTGACAAAGGCCGGAAAAAGGTCTGCCGCTATAACCAGTATTACGCCATCCGGCGCGCCCAGAGCCGTTTGACGCAGAAAAAGCAGGGCGGCATCATCTGGCACACCCAGGGCAGCGGCAAGTCTTTGACCATGGTGTGGCTGTCCAAGTGGATCCTGGCCAACGATCCCGAAGCCCGGGTGTTGATCATCACCGACCGCGAAGAACTGGACGACCAGATCGAAAAGCTCTTTATCGGCGTGGGCGAGAAGATCGTCCGCACCAAAAGCGGCGACGACCTGATCAAGCGGCTGAACAAGGTGGAGGATCGGTTGATCTGCTCGCTGATCCACAAGTTCGGCAAACGGGGCAGCGAGGCCTCCGAACAGGATTACGACAAGTATGTGGAGGATCTGCTGGCCTCTTTGCCTGCTGACTTCTCCGCCAAAGGCAACATCATAGTCTTCGTGGACGAGTGCCACCGCACCCAGTCCGGCAAGCTGCACAAGGCCATGGAGGCGATCCTGCCCAAGGCGATCTTCATCGGCTTTACCGGCACGCCGCTGCTGAAAAAGGACAAGCAGACCAGTCTGGAGGTCTTCGGCGGATATATCCACACCTACAAATTCGACGAGGGTGTCCGGGACGGCGTGATCCTGGATCTGCGCTATGAGGCGCGGGACATTCCGCAGGATATCACCTCCCAGGAGCGTGTCGACGCCTGGTTTGAGGCCAAGACGGTGGGGCTTATGCCGCGTGCCAAAGCACGGCTGAAAGCGCATTGGGGCAATCTGCAAAAGGTCTTTTCCTCCCGCTCCCGTTTAGAGAAGATCGCAAACGACATTATCTTCGACTTTGAGACGAAGGCCCGCCTGATGGACGGTGCAGGCAATGCAATTCTTGTGGCTGGATCGGTATATGCCGCCTGCAAGTATTATGAGATCTTCCAGAGCAAGGGTTTTCGCAAGTGCGCGATCATTTCCTCCTACGTGCCGCAGGCCGGGGATCTGCGCACCGATACGGTCAGCGACGACGAGGACACCGAGACCTTTGAGAAGTATTCCACCTATCTGCGCATGATCGGCGTCAATCCCGACGAGGACAAGGCACGGGTCGCCAAGAAGGTGGAGGAGTTTGAGACTGAGGCCAAACGGAAATTCGTCGACGAGCCGGCAAATATGAAGCTGCTCATTGTAGTGGACAAGCTGCTGACGGGCTTTGATGCGCCGCCCTGCACCTATCTTTACATCGACAAGGCGATGCACGACCATGGCCTGTTCCAGGCGATCTGTCGTGTGAACCGTCTGGACGATGAGACCAAGGACTTCGGGTATATCATTGATTACAAAGAGCTGTTCGGCGATTTGGCCGACGCCATGAACAAGTATACCAGCGGCGCCTTTGAAGCCTTTGACGCTGAGGACGTCGAAGGGCTTTTGAAAGACCGCACTGCCGAGGCAAAGAACTATTTTGAGGAAACGCTGGACGCGCTGGACGAGTTGTGCGAAGGTGTGGAAGCTCCGCGCGCGGAGCTGCAGTACATTCATTATTTCTGTGGCGAAAGCGGTGCTGATCAGGATGCGGACGAGGCATTTGCCCGCGCGAGGGAAAAGCTGTATAAGCTCACATCCCGTCTGGTGCGGGCCTATGCGGAATTAAAGCCCCGCATGAGCGAGGCTGGATATTCCGCCGAGCAGCAGGAAAAGCGGGATACCCGCGTCAACTTCTATGTGGCACTGAAGGAAACCATCGGGCGCGCCAGTGGAGACTTTATTGACCTAAAAGCGTACGAGCCCGGAATGCGTTACCTGATCGATAACTACATCTCTGCGGATGAAGCGCGCAAGATCGGTATGTTCGATGACTTTACGTTGTTAGATTTCATCCTCGCGCAAGCAGACGCTTTTGTGAAAGATACCCCGGAAGGCACAAAAGAGAGCGCCGCAGAGACCATCGAAAACAACATCCGCAAGAAGGTTGTCGAGCGTATCACCATCAACCCCGCCTATTATGCCAAAATGTCCGAGGTGCTGGAGCAGTTGATTCTGGAGCGCCGCCGGGGTGTGCTGGCTTATCAAGAGCTGCTGGCACGGTATGTGGAGCTGGCGACCAATGTCACCAAGCCAGAGGACAATGCCCGCTATCCGGAGAGCATTCGCGGAAGCGGGGCGCTGCGGGCCTTGTATGATAACTGCGGCGAAGACGAGGAGCTTGCTATCCGTTTGGACAAGGCGATCCGCGCCAGAAAGCAGGACGGCTTCCGCAACAATCCTGTGAAAGAAAACCGGATCAAGCAGGAGCTGTATAAAGTTCTCGGTGATGAGGACGAGGTCGAGCGGATCTATAAGCTGGCAGTGGAGCAAGAGGAGTATTGATGGAGCTGGAGATTGCGGGGATACCCGTCAGAATCATAAAAAAAGACATCAAAAATATGCACCTCTATGTCAAGCCGCCGGACGGCCATGTGGAGGTTTCGGCTCCGCAGCATCTGTCTGATGATAGCATTGCCATGTTCATCCGGACGCGCGTCGGCTGGATCAAGAAGCAGCAGGAAAAGTTTCGCGTCCAGCCCCGGCAGACAGAGCGAGAATTTATCTCCGGCGAAACGCTGTATGTCTGGGGAAAGCAGTTCTTCCTACAGGTCGAGTACAGCAATCGCGGAAATGCGTTGGAGCTGTCTGGAGACCGGGCGATTCTCACAGTGCGGAAAGAGAGTACACCCCAGCAGCGGGAAAACTACGTAAACGAATGGTATCGGGAACGGCTGAAGGCCGAGATCGAGATGCGACTGCCCAAATGGGAAACGCTCACCGGTCTGCATTGCAGCAGTTGGCAAACAAAATACATGACGACCAAATGGGGCACCTGCAACACGAAAACAGGCAAGATCTGGATCAATCTTCAATTGGCAAAGAAACCGTTTGAGTGCCTTGATTATGTATTGCTCCATGAACTTGCCCACCTCCGTGTGAAAGATCACGGGCCGGAGTTTACCGCTGTCCTTGACGAGTTCATGCCCTACTGGCGTGATATTAGGAAAGAACTGAACGATAGCACTTTGGATTATTTTTCGGGCCCGGCTGAAACAGCCATAAAGTGACCGGCAGAAATCGCCAAAAACGGCTCAAAAGAAAAAGCCATTACCTAAACCTTTCAAATCCTTTATACTGAATAGCGACCAAACAACCCAGTAGAAAGGAATGAAATGAAAGGATTAGACGGCAATGGCTTCGTGCCCATTATAGCACAAGCCATTGCGGAAATGGAAGAAACACATGGCGAATTCAAAAGCATCGACGAGATCAATCTGGCCGAGCTGAGCCGTCGGACAGGCCTGAGCCGTGCGAAGCTTCGCCGCCTAAAAGCAAATGGTTTTTGCGAAGCACCTCATGGCCTCACCGGTCAGCAAAGGCCGCAGATTCTGGACGGCTATTCTGCCGTTCTCGACAGCATGCTCCGCAGTGGAGTCATCAATTCCGCTGTATGCTTGGAACGTCTTCAGGAAATGGGCTTCACCGGGAGCCGTAGTACCGTCAAACGTTACATCGCCGCGCACAAGCATCTCCTGCCGGCCAAGCGGCAGCAGGTCTCGCCGCAGGGCAATCGCGGCCGTCGTTACATGACCGAGCCGGAAGAAGCGTTTCAGATGGATTGGGGCTTCACAAAGGTTCTGAATCCGGACGGTGCTGAGTTTCAGGTGGCCTGCTTCGCTATGATCTGCCATCATTGCGGGCAGCGGTACGTAGAGTTCTTTCCCAATGCCAGGCAGGAAAACCTCTTCATCGGCATGATCCACGCCTTTCAGTACATGGGCGTTCCGAGATTTGTCCTCACAGACAACATGAAGAGCGTAGTCCTTCACAGGGACATGGAAGGGCATCCGGTGTGGCAGAAGGATTATGAGGCATTCATGAAGGCCGTGGGCTTCGAGACGAAACTCTGCAAGCCGCGGCATCCTTTCACGAAGGGCAAGGTAGAGCGCCTGGTCCGCTTTGTGAAGGAAAACTTCCTCGTTGATCGTGTGTTCAGTAATGTTACCGATCTGAACTGGCAGGCACTGGAGTGGTGCAACCGCCAGAACGGCATTTACCACCGTGCGGTGGACGGCGTGCCGCAGCAGCTTCATCTCAGCCTGTGCGGCGAGCACCTGAAGGAGTTGCCGAAAACGGATGCGATCAGGTTTTATCTGTGTCCTGAGCGAAAGATCTCTTTCGATGGCTTCGTCAACTACGAGGGACGTCGCTTTGGAGTGCCGTACAGCTATTTAGGCACGACAGCCAGAGTATCCCGCAGCGGCGACACGCTGTACATCTATTCTTTCGATCTGCGTGTGCTGCTGGCGACTCATAATGTGACGTGGAGCCGTAGGGACAGCTTCTGCGAGGGGCAGTACGAAGAGCAAGCCCAACCTGAAGAGTTTCCAACAGCACCGGTCAGGACACAGATCCGCCAGCTTCCAAAGCCGTCCATGGATCTCTCCTTTGCCAAGTTTAATTTTGACGAGGAGGATCCGGGATGAACGAGACTGCGTTTGAAACGATTGCCTCAGCGGCGTCGGTACTGAAAGTGGATTTCTCCGCAGAGGAGTTTGCGGGATTCGTGGAGGATCACGGCCTGTCTGAAGACGCTATTGAGGCGGTAAGATCTGTCTTTTCTTATCTCAAGGACAAGAAACAGCAGACTACTGTTCTAACGCTGCTGAAGATGAGCCGGCTACCGACGAAGGAGCCGAAGACCTTTGAAAACTTCGATTTCTCTCTGCTGAAGGGCAGAGATGTGGAGCGCATAAAGGCACTTCCGTCACTGGCGGCGATCTACTCTCACAGAAATCTCGCTTTCATCGGCCCCGCAGGGACCGGAAAGACGCATCTTGCACAGGCCTTTGGTTATTCCTGCTGCCAGCACGGAATGAAGACCTATTTCATTAAAGCCTCCGAGCTGCGTGACCGTTTTACAGCCGCGAGGCGCACGGGAAAGACAGATTCCTGCCTCAGCGGTCTGGTGCGGCCGAGCTGCCTGATCATTGATGAGATTGGCCACTGCGCTTTCGACAAAGAGAACACCAGATTGTTCTTTGATCTGATCGACCGGCGCTACAACAAAGAAGGTAACTTCAACATGATCTTCACCAGCAACAAGAACCCGGCGCTCTGGAGAGAAGATTTTGACGAAGACGCCACGCTGCTTTGCGCACTGGATCGCATCTTTGACGACGCTACTGTGTTCAAGTTGCGCGGTGAAAGCTTCCGGGGAAAGAAGCTGGAGACCGTCTCACTGCAAACGGGCAAGGTACAGGCTGTGGAGCCAGTGCCTACACCAGATGAATAATTGACCTAATGAATCTGGGCTGTTTGGTCATTTTTGTTGATCCCAGATTGGCGTTTTTTGTTGAGCCCGAAATGGTCATTTCTGCCGGGCGCTAACATTATTTACCAGATACGATGTAACACTCAAACAAAATAGTCGAGAGAACAAAGAAAAAGCTTGCATATTATTCATGCAAGCTTTTCCTTTGTTCCAACCCTGTCAGACAGATACCCAAATCAGTTTTCTTCAAAACTGTCTTATGAGCACCCCCGTCAGGACGGGAGTTTTTTGTGTTCTTTATGGAAATTACTCGTTCTTCGGCTCGTCGTCGGGGATGACGTCCTCGACAGCGGCGTCGACGACCTCGTCAAAGCTGAACTTTTCCTTGGCTTCCTTCACG
>Ga0256405_10012008_pt1 | contig 10869 bp, 7 predicted proteins | sample RumenRJG_02DNA_FD_189096 | JGI IMG/M metagenome (GOLD analysis project Ga0256405, IMG submission 189096) | Bovine rumen microbial communities from Lethbridge, Alberta, Canada - RJG_02 | ecosystem: Host-associated > Mammals > Digestive system > Stomach > Rumen | place: Canada: Alberta | collected... | reverse complement strand
CTCTTCCAGTTTTGCTCTTATTGAGACCTTTGAAATATTGAAGAAGCGGCTTGAGAAGCTCTACCAGGGAACAAAATCATCCAAAGCACAGGACGGCTTTGATTTGTTCTGGGAATTTGTTGAGGATGAAATAGATGAATCTGATTTCGAAGAAACGGACGAAACAGATATTGAAATACAAAAGCAGCAAATCCAGAACGAAATTGATGCGGTAAAAGATATTATCACCGCAGCATCCCGAATCACAGTCAATGCAAAAATCAATGCGTTGAAGACGGCTATTGCCACCGCATTTTTACACCAGGATTCCAAAGGGATAATTCAGAAGGTGGTCGTTTTTACCGAATCCAAGCGGACTCAAAAGTATATTGCGGAAGAGCTTCGTGGGGACGGGTACAGCGAGGAAGATATTCTTCTGTTCAACGGTGATTTCGATGATGCCATGACAAAGACGATTTATAATGCATGGCGGGCAAAAAATTTTGGAGGGCACGACTACGGTCGGAGTGTGGAGTATAAGCATGCTATTGTTGACTATTTTAAAGATCATGCTCGCATTCTGATTGTGACAGATGCCGGATCTGAGGGTCTGAACCTGCAGTTCTGTAATACTGTAATTAACTATGACCTGCCGTGGAATCCTCAGAAAATTGAACAGCGGATCGGAAGATGTCATCGTTACGGGCAAAAGCATGATGTAGTCGCCATCAATCTTCTGAATACGGACAATGCTGCAGACAAACGGGTTTATGAGATCCTTTCGCGCAAGTTTGAATTATTTGAGGGCGTTTTTGGCGCGTCTGATATTGCGCTTGGAGTTCTGGAATCCGGAACCAGTTTTGAGAAAACTGTTCTGGAGATTTATCAGAAATGTGATTCGGATTCCGAGTTCAAGAGCGCTTTTGACAAGCTGAACAGAGATCTGAACAACAAACTCAATAAACAGATCTCCCAGCTTCGAACACTGCTTCTGACAGAAAGCCCGGAATCCAAGGGGGAGGCACTTGAAGAGACCAGGCGTCAGATAGAAAGATATCTGCATGATGTGGAATATTGGGGACAATTCGCGGAGCCGGAAATGGATGGTTCCAAAACGTATTATTGGCAGATTGATCACTGGGGGGAGGATAGTATTGGTTCTCATGGAACCCTTTTTGTCGGTGCCTTCTGTGATAATAACAGAATCCTCTTCCCGGTTCTTCTGCTGTGCGATGAGAATGGTGATTATATAGATTTCGAAGAGACCGATATCGTCCAGGCGCTGGAGCAGGCCAATGATGAGGATGTCAGATTCTTTAAGCCTACTGATGAAGAAAACGAACGCTTTAAGCATATCTATGATCGCCTGGTTTCAGAGATGCTGGCCCGTTACAATGCTTCTGTTGATTCGTTGATGGAATACAATGCTTTAAAAATCCAAAACTGGACTCGCATTCAGACGGAACAACAAGCGATGCAGATTGCAGAATTGACCAAAGAAATAGAAGATATGTTTTTCAGGGAGAGCCTTGCAAAGAATCCACTTGAAAAGGCAGATATATTCAAAGAGATTGGCAAGAAACGGGGACAACTGGAGAAGCTTCAGAAAGCGTTGCCGAGAAAAACTGAGGCTATCCAAAAAGACGCTGAAAGAGAGATATCAGAGTTCAATGAGGCATTGAAGATCACGCCTCTTCTGCTGGTGAATATTGTATTGAAGTTTTAATTCCGGAGGAAGACATGACAGAAGAAGAAAAACGGATTTTTAGATATAAGACAGCACGTTGCCGTCAGGAGATTATCGATGCCTTAAAAATGGATTTGCTTGGGCCGAAATCTGAGGAGGAAATACTGGATGAAAGTCCAAAGTCTGCATACATTGTAGGAATATTGTCTCCGCAAACACAGGAAGACAGATTCACTACTGTTCTTGGAGATCAGGAAGTGGATACAGATGTCGAGTATGATGACAATGATTATACTTCCGGGGAAGATGATGACAATGAGCCTATAGCGGTAACGCATTTTACATTGCCGTCTTCCATCGGAATCAGTTTTTATGTTCAGAACGATCTTCCGTCTGTCTGTGTGGATGTTTCCTGGGGAGAGTATATTAAAAGCCGTGAGCCGCTTGAAGATAAGGAAGGTAACGAAAAGGAAAAGGTCGTCTATAAACGGATCCCTGTGTCTGATTCTGTAGTCTTGGATTTCAGTGAAGTCGGAAGATCCAAAGAATACAGGCTCCAAAAAGACGGAAATATCCATTTGCATGTGTCCCGTATACCGCTGAAGCATGGACATTCGTTGGTTACGGTATATATGGTCAATAAACGATATAATTCTGCTGATGAATTGGAAGGCCTGATCTTCCAGCCTGTTATTTGTGTTCATTCGGCAGACAATGAACCTGTTTTCTATGCCGAGGATCTGTGCCGTGAGGTGTTGAGTGCGGATGAGTTCTACTTCAAACAAAGACCTATCATAGGTCGTGGTCGTGGGTGTGCGGCAACCTGGGGCAAAGTGGTCGATGGCAGAACTGACTATGTGAAGTCAGATTTTATCCCGCAGTATGAGTTTGCTGGTGTCAGTCCGGCTCTGAAAGGATTTGACCGGTATTATTTCTCAATGCGGTTTATGGCCACCAGGAAGAAAAAAGAAGAGATAATCGGCCGTTTGAATGCGCTGGCGAATTCATACGAAAACTGGATTGGTTCCACGCTGATTCTTGATAAGAAGATGGAGAATCAGGGATTTCGGGAGCAGGTTGGTGATAGCGTTGTCAAAAAGTGCAATGATGCACTTGTAAGAATTCGCGAAGGAATCAGTCTGCTTGTAGAAGACGATATCTCCTTTGATGCTTTCTGCTTTATGAACAGAGCCATGATTTATCAGAACAGCATCAAGAATTATTCGAAGAAGCATGGAAAAGGAATCGAATGTAGCTTCAAAGATTTTGTTGATCCAAGGGATCCTGACAATGACTTTGGATGGAGACCGTTTCAGATCGCATTTATTCTGATGAATCTGGCTGGTATGGTAGATCCAATGCACAATGACCGTGAATTGGTAGACCTGTTGTATTTCCCCACCGGTGGAGGAAAGACAGAGGCGTATCTTGGGCTCATGGCATTTGTTATTGCAAACCGGAGACTCCGAGCATCTGAAACAGATGAATATAATCGGGACGGCGGTGTTACGGCGATTCTTCGATATACGCTTCGCCTGCTGACTACACAGCAGAGAGACCGTATAACGAAAATGATTGTCGCCGCCGAACTTATTCGTCAGAAAGAATATCCCAAGTATGGTACTGAACCTATCAGTATCGGATTCTGGGTCGGTGGTGGCGTGACACCGAACAGCTTTGCAGATTTGGTAGAGGCGCCGGAAGATCCTGAGAAAACACAAAAGGCAAGAAGTCAGAAGAACCTGATCTACAAACAGCTTCTGACATGTCCATTCTGCGGGAAACCTCTGAAAGGTGAAGAGAATTTTTATATCGATACGGACAGAAAGTCCGTAAGCATATATTGTTCGGACCCATTCTGCGTTTTTTATAAATACAATGATCAGGATAAACTGATGAAGATACCGGTTTATCTTGTAGATGAAGAAATCTATGCCAGATGCCCGACGGTGATTTTGTCCACCGTGGATAAATTTGCGCGTCTTCCGTGGGATGTGAATACCAACGCACTTTTTGGAAGGGTTGACCGAGTGTGCAGCCGTGATGGGTATGTTGCAATCGGCGCGGATCATGTTAAGCACAGGAAGTCAGGCGATCTTCCTGCAGCTTCTATAACGAAAATCAAGCCGTTTCTTCCTCCGGAACTGATAATTCAGGACGAGCTGCATCTGATTACAGGTCCGCTTGGTACTGTTTATGGAGCATATGAGACCATCATTGAAGACATGTGTTCCTGCAATTATAAAGGAAAGCGGATAAAGCCGAAGTATGTTGTTTCCACTGCAACTATTAAGAATGCACCTGAGCAAACCAAGTGTCTGTACGCCAGGGAACGCACTTCACAGTTTCCTCCCAATGGTTTTGAAATTGGTGACAGCTTCTTTATCAAGGAGATCCCGGTACCGGATAATTATCAGTCAGATTTGCCGGAAAACGCAGAGAAAGATCCTTTCCGGAAGTATGTAGGTATATGCGCGTCAGGGCAGTCCATGAAGACAGCATTGCTACGGATCTACGCCATTGTTCTTCAGAAGGCTTATCTGATGTCTTTGGATGAAGACTGGGAAGATGTTATCGATCCATACTACACGTTGGTCGGGTATTTTAACAGTATACGTGAGCTTGGTGGCGCTGTCCGTCTGATTCAGGACGATATTGATAAGAGACTGAACCGTCTCAGAAAAAAGTATAACGAGGATAAACGCAGATATTTACGGCATAACGTGGAAATTACATCCCGTATGTCTTCTTTTGCCATCCCTGAAAAGTTGAATCAGTTGGAGACACGTTATGAGGATCGGGCTTGTCTGGATACAGCAATCGCCACAAACATGATTGCGGTAGGTATGGATGTTGATCGGCTTGGGTTGATGGTGGTTACTGGTCAGCCAAAACAGAATTCAGAATACATACAGGCGACAAGCCGTATTGGACGTGCTTTTCCTGGCTTGGTCATTACACTGTATAATCCATATCGTCCCAGAGACCTGTCTCATTATGAGAATTTTACCGGATATCATGCCCAGTTGTATCGATTTGTAGAGGGAACCACGGCAACTCCGTTCTCAGCAAGGGCAAGGGATCGTGCTCTTCACGCGTTGGTTATTTCAGCAATACGGCTGAAGTATCCTGAATTTGCTGAGAATTCTGCTGCAGCATCGATATCAGCCTTGTCCGGTGAACAGATCCAGGAAATCAAGGATCTGATTCTGGACAGACTGAATATTATAAAGCCGGCTGCTCGCACTGACGCAGAGTCTGAAATTGACCAGTTTATTGATTGGTGGAAGGTTCTGGCAGCACAGCCGAAACCACTGCTTTATAAAGGGCCTTTGTACAGGTCTGCAAACGAGACCAAGAACTACCTGATGAGCTATTACGGACAATTGGGAGCCAAAGACACAGAAAAACAAACTCTCAGCTCAATGCGTGAGGTCGAGAGCTCAGCAAATATGTTCTATTTCTCGGAGGACTAAGTCATGGCATACGATAACAACAAACTGGGAGAGCTGAGACCCAATCAAATAATAACAACATTCGGCCCGGGTGCCATTGTGGATGCGGTCAAGGATTCTGTAACCGTGCTGGATATCAACTACTGGAAAGAAAAAGGGCCCAAGATTATTGATGGCCGCCTGGCTTCCTATCTGGGAGTTGATTGTTTCTATATGCCCAGGACATCTTATAGCGGAGATGTGCCTGTGATTTCTTTCCCATATAAACATGTGTGCTCAAATTCCAGGTGCGGAAGGATTTTTGATATCCGGGATGACTTTAATCTGGATAAGTATCTTAAATTCGGTGCAACTTGTCCGGATTGTGGCTGGAAGGGGTATCCATCACGTTTTATTACGGTCTGTGAAGACGGACACATGGATGATTTTCCATGGAGCTGGTGGGTCCACAGAGGCGCGACACAGTGCAAAGGTAAACTGAAAACCTATTCAACCGGTAATACATCCACGTTGGCAGACATGTGGGTGGAATGTACTTCCTGTGGAGCAAAGCGCAGCATGAGCGGCGCAATGCAAAAAGAAAACCTTGAAGGATGCAATTGTACTGGAAATCATCCGTTCAGGCCTACTGTCAAGAGAATGAAATGCCTTAAACCGGCAATTCCATCACAACGAGGGGCTTCGAATGTATATTTTGCTGTAAGCAGGAGTGCTATTTCTATTCCGCCGTGGATAAATCCGCTTTACAACCTGATAGAGGACCATCTGAGAGATATCGATCTGGCCAAAACGCTGATGGGTGATGATGGTGTTACCAAAATATATGAAATGTACTTTGCACATAGTTTTTCAAGGGCAGAGTTTGATGAGGCTCTTGCGAAACGGAAACACGATATTAAGGAATTCACAGAAATCAAGCAAATGGAATATGATGCGATAACGCATCATGCAGACCCGGCGTATGCCTCCAACAAGAAGCATTTCAAAGCGGAAGAGGATCCGCTTCCCTATCCGTTAAGCAAGTATTTTCGCCGTGTTGTAAGAGTAACAAGGTTAAGAGAAATCAAGGTCCTTCTTGGCTTTACCAGGGTAGATGCTTCAGATCCTGATGCAGATGCTGATGATCAGCCGAATATTGTTATGCTAACAAAGGGAAAGTCTGAAAAATGGCTGCCGGCAGCAGAGATCCACGGAGAAGGTGTCTTTATCGAATTTAACCGAGATACTGTCGATGAATGGTTGAGGATACATAGTGTCGACAAAATATCTCACCTGTATGAAGAAAGCTACAAAGAGTTTTGTGAAAGAAAAAAATGGAAAGTCACAAGTCTCCGGAATGCATTGTATGTGCTGATGCACACATTCTCTCATCTGCTGATTAAGCAAATGGCCCTGTCTTCCGGATATTCTTCAGCTGCAATACGCGAAAGAATCTATTTCGGAGACAGGATGTCCGGAATCCTGCTTTATACAGGAAGTGCTGATAAGGAAGGATCTCTGGGCGGACTGGTTGAACTTGGAAACATTGATAAGCTGATAGTATTGATGCGGGATGCATTTCAGGAAGCACTGTTATGCACCAATGATCCTGAATGTATGAGCAGCCTTCCTGCTGGAGACAATTCCAACGGAGCAGCCTGCCATTCCTGCTGTATGATTTCCGAAACAGCTTGCGAGAATGGAAACCGTATGCTTGATCGTGGCCTTGTTGTACCAATCTCCGGTCGCGAAGAGCAATCATATTTTAAGGACTTGGTGGTGGACTTATGCCAACTGGAAATCTGACCCTTGATATTCTTCTTGGAAAGGTTGCGGAGGATGCGGTTAGTGGAAGAAAGACTTCTGTTGCCGCCATGAAGAAACAGTTTCCCTCTCTTACAGATCAGGAGATCAATAATCTCTTCTTGATGTTCATGAGCGTGTATGCTGATAACAATCGGGAGAAGACTGCGCTTGTGGCAACTACGCCGCCGTCATTTGGAATTAGAGCTAAATCGACAATGAACACTGTTACAGATTTGCTGACACATGCAAATTCCAGCATCCTGATTACCGGCTATTCATTGTCAGATTATTTTAACGATATGGTTGACTGCATAATTCAGAAAAGCCAGCAAGGGGTACTGGTTAAGTTCTTTGTCAATCAGATCGAAAATCAAAGGCATTTTGATAAACTGTGCCGATACAAGGGAAGGTTTTTGAAGATCTATAATTACCCGCCGGCAGCAGACAAAATGTCTGCACTGCACGCCAAAGTGGTGTGTGTGGACCAGGAAAAGACCCTGATCACATCGGCAAACCTTTCCTATCATGGGCAGGAAGGAAACATTGAGCTTGGAACACTGATTGAATCCAGGAAGATTGCAAAACAGGTTGAGGATCTGTTCACGAAGCTTCTGTTCAATAAAGTGTTTGTCGAAGTGTAAGCAAACAAGGGGGCTGTGTTTATGGCAGACGTTCACTCTCCGGCAACACGTAGCTATAACATGTCGCGGATTAAGGGGAAGGATACAAAGCCGGAAGAGATTGTGCGCAAGTACTTGTTTTCTCGAGGCTTTCGATACAGAAAAAATGTAAGTGCCCTTCCAGGAAAGCCGGATATAGTTTTGGCCAAGTATAGAACATGCATTTTTGTGAATGGATGTTTCTGGCATAAGCATGAAGGCTGTAAATATTTCGTCTGGCCGAAGAACAATGCCGAGTTCTGGAAAGCTAAAATAGAAAGCAACGTTGAAAGAGATCTGATAAATCAAAAAAAGCTTCAGGAGCAGGGATGGCAGGTTATTACTGTATGGGAGTGTGAACTGCGCAAAGATAAAATGAAGCAAACGTTAGATGTAATTGTCGATGCCTTAAATGAATCGCAGGGGACAATAACCTATAAATGAATAGCAAGAAAGGTATATCAGGTACATGAAATTCACCATTGGAACTGTATCAAACAATACTGACTTTACTGAAGATCTGCAGTTGATCAAGAGTTCCTTGCTTTATGCCGATGAAATAGAACTGATCGGCATGGTGGAATATGCTATCTTAAACTACTTGCCGACAGTATTAGAAAACGCAAAGGACATATATTCTCTTATTGGAGCAATTCGACCTCTTCTCAGAGCTATAGATAATCAGGATACGAAAAAACTGGAGGTGCAACTCGAAGACATTCTCGTCCAGCTTGAACCCTATAGATCAGTATTAACAAAAAAGAAAAAACGAAATCGGCAAGAGTTGTTGGCCCAGATGAGAATGGAACAGGAGTTGAAAAAAATCAGACTGGTTTTAGATGAGGCTTTGTTACCTGTCCTTAATTCTGACGGTGCAAATCAGCTGCTATCTTTGGCACAGGATGGTTTGATTTCTATACATGACTATAAATACAGAGATTTTGATCAAAGTACTCTGGCAGGTGGATATGTTGGAACCTTGTTAAGGACAATGCAGGAAAACACTTCATATCCTTTGTTTGATTCAGTCAGTAATAATGCGGTTTCAGCGTTTGTTGATAACAATATTATAAGGTTAAGTGCTGTAAACAAAGAAGTTATTCGTCATGCAGGTGTTGCGACAAATATTTTGATGACGCTTCCAACATTGGAAGCTGCCAGTTTTGATGAAATCTTGGATTTCAAAAAAAGCATGTCAGGACCACTGGTGAATTTTCGGAAGGCGGTATATGAGTTTTCTGCAAAAATTCAAACTCTACCATGGGATAAAGACTTTCAATATGAATGCCTTAAACTGTACGGGATGGAGGTGGCTCCAAGGATAGAGGAATTAAATGTGCTTTCTTCAGAAACAAGCACGCTGAAGAACTTTGGAAAGAAAGTTCTTGCAGATGAAACCGTACGTAAGGAAATGGGTTATATAGCAGCCGGGTTGGCGACGACTGTTACGACAAACACTAATATGGTTGGTGTGTTAAATTGGATCTCTCTGATTTTGAATTTTGGAGCAAAAATTGGGATAACAGGTACTGCTGTCACATCGGGGTTTAGACTTGCGGACTTTTTTGTAAAGGCAAAAGAAGAAGCTCGTAAAGCCACGGACAAAATGAACGAGAATGTTATGTTTTACTATTACAAAGCAAGCCAAGACCTTTGAGTGCGCTGAATGCTAGTTCTGTGGGGTGATAAAACTATGGAAAACGGAACCAGACTAAGACTTTTATACATATACCAACATCTTCTAAAATACTCTGATGCAGAACATCCGGTCTCTACACCGGAACTGCTTCGATACCTGAAGGAAGAACACGGAATGGAAGTTAATCGGACTACCCTGCCCGGCGACTTTGCCATGATGGAAAAGGCGGGTCTTCACTTTGAGATCATCAAATCCCGGCAGAACAAGTACTATTTTGACGGCCGACTTTTTGATGTAGCCGAGCTGAAACTTCTGATTGATGCGGTTTCCTCATCCAAGTTCATCACAGAGAAGAAAAGCAAAGACTTGATTCGAAAGCTGACCACCTTGACTTCGGAGTACAACGGAGAAAAGCTTCGTCGGCATGTAACGGTCGAGGGCCGCGTCAAGTCGGAGAATGAAAAAGCATATTATATCCTGGATGCCGTCAATGATGCGATTGATAAGGGCTGCAAGATTCGTTTCCAGTACACGGAATACAGCAATAGGAAGCGCAAGGCCATGAGGAACGCCGGCGAGTATTACGTTGTCAGTCCTTATGCCTTGGTCTGGGACGGCGATTACTATTACATGATCGGATGGTGCGACAACAGGGAGCATATGCGTAACTTCCGTCTGGATCGTGTCTACAAGACTCCGCAGATTTTGGAGGATGAAGAGGCTGTTCCGGAGCCGAAGGATTTCAATCTGGCGGAGTACTCTCAAAAAGTGTTCCGGATGTTCGGAAACGATGATGAAACGGAAGTCGAATTGCTCTGTGAGACCGGCATGATGAACGGAATCGTGGACCAGTTCGGGACAAAGGTGAAGACGGAAGAAGTCGATGACCAGCAATTCCGGGCGACCGTTACTGTCTGCCCCTCTCCTACCTTTTATCGGTGGGTGTTCGGGTGGAACGGCGGTATGAAGATCCTCGGTCCGAAGAATATAATTGATGAATATAAGGCGATGGCCAGAAGAGTGTTGGAAGAATGATTCTCTGGACGATTCAGGAAGAATGTGTTTACAGGCAAATTCTTGAGAACGGCGTATACCATTGTGATTTCAGTCTGTCTTCCATGCCGGAATGGCAGGCGGAATATGACTGGCTCGTAGGACAGATGAAAAAACGCATCGGCATGCCTCCGGAAGGTGTAACGTACCCGGTCTGGGCTTGGTACCGGCATGACGGTAAGCGTCGTAAACCGGATCTCCGGCGAGAACGTTGGGGATACGGGCTGAAGGGTGATATATACGTCTGTATGGAAATAGACGTTCCGGATCAGGATGTTCTTCTGTCTGATTTTGATGCCTGGAGCATTATTCTGCTGCATGGACTTCTTTCGGATACCGAGGAAGAGGATGAACGGCTTAATTCGCAGTATGAAGCGCTTTCGGTATCCGAACAGGTTCTGATGAAAGAAAAGAACTGGGAACGGGCCTTTGACCTGACGCCTATGGATAATGAGTGGATGCGTAAAGGTGACACCATTCAGGCAACCTTTTGGGAGCTGAAGAAAGAGTATATAAAGAAAGTCCGGTTTTTTACGGCGGCATCTAATATTCCTTCGCGTCCCAATGATGAAAGAGCCCGGGCATACCAGTGAGAGAAGGTGAGCGAACGTG
>Ga0256405_10012006_pt1 | contig 10870 bp, 12 predicted proteins | sample RumenRJG_02DNA_FD_189096 | JGI IMG/M metagenome (GOLD analysis project Ga0256405, IMG submission 189096) | Bovine rumen microbial communities from Lethbridge, Alberta, Canada - RJG_02 | ecosystem: Host-associated > Mammals > Digestive system > Stomach > Rumen | place: Canada: Alberta... | reverse complement strand
TCAAGCGCAATCTAATCAGTAATCACACAATCCACTTTTACATCATAATTTTCTTTTGGCAATTTATCACAAACCAACTCTTTTATCATTGGCACAATTGTATATATATTCGGATACTTTGCAAGGAATCTGTCATAATAACCTCCACCATATCCCAAACGGTAATTGTTTTCATCAACCATTAATGCAGGAACAAAAATCAAGTCCAATGTATTAGGAGAAACTTCGTCCGACAGAGGTTCCATTACCCCAAAATCTGATTTTTTAAATTTACCATTGTTAGGGCATACTAATAATTTATCCTCTTGTACCTTTGGAAAATAAAAATTTTTATCATCATTTAACAATTCCAAAAGATTAATTTCATATTTCATAGGATAAAAAATCATAATATTATTAGCTTTTTTATATATATCAAGAGTGCGAATTTTTTTAATAATGATTTCTTCTGCATTCGTTAAATTGGCAGAACGCCGTATCCCTTTTGCATATAATCTTAATTCTTGCTTACTTTCCATAAATTTATTATATAATAAAATAAATTTGTTTATAAATTATACCCACACATAATAAAAGAGTTATACACCAAAAGGGGGCAAGTATTAACAAACTTGATATTAGAAAAAATTTTTTATATAATTTTCGTATGAAGAGATTTTTGTTTTTAATTATTATTAGTTTGGTTATAAATATAGCACAGAATTATCCTGCGCAAGCCGGATTTATAGCGGACAAAAAAGCCCAAATTGAGCAATCAAAAGTTGAAAAAAATTATAAAAAAGAAATTATTGAACTTTTCAATAAACAGGATCGATATGCCAAGAAATATGATCTTAAAAATTTGAGAACACTTTATAGCCAAAATTTTACAGACAATGACGGATACAACAAAGATGTCTATTTCAGCTTGGTAAAAGAGACTTGGGAAACATATCCGGATATAACCTATGAAACAAAAATTAAGAAAATAACAATAAATGGGGACTTCGCAACGGTAGAAACCTCAGAATCAGCAATTGCCACCACTGATGACATAGATAGAGCAATTGTTGGAGAATTACATTCAAAATCAAATTGCATTTATCATTTGCAGAGATTTTCAAACAAGTGGGAATTTACGAGTGAGCAAGTCATAGACGAGACTTCTACATTGAAATATGGTGAGGCCAGATTTATTGATATGAACCTGGAAGCTCCGAAACTCATTGGAGCAGGACAAGATTATACGGTAACATTAAACATTGATTTGCCAGAGAACTTCGTCGCTATTGCTTCAATTAATCAAGAAAAAATAGTAAATCCGGCACAAAAGCCTGAGGAAAGTTTTAAAAGGGTTTCAGATAATAATACCTTGGCAAGAATGTTTACCGCAAATACTGACAATATAAACGAGTATTCTGTAGCATCTATAGGTATCACAAGTGTGAATAGCGGGGATGACGGAAAAATTCACGTATATATGAACGGATTAGCTTTTGTAATGACAAGAATAAACGTCATCCCAAAAAATAATTTTGCAAAAGTCGGAGAAAAAACAAATGAATAGCAAATTTGGTAAATTAGTGTATTTTATAGTATGCTTTGTATTTTTCTTAATTTCAGATTTATTTCTGTCAAGAATGCTTTACCATAGCATAAACGGAGGATACAAATTCTCTAATAAAATAATGGAAATAGTATTTGTGAAAAATACAGGGGCTGCATTTAATATTTTCCCAAACGCAAGAGAATTTTTAATAATTTTATCCGTAGTTGTCCTTACTTTGTTATTCTTATACGTGATAAAAAATCTAAAATCTATCTGGTTTAAAGAAATTTTCTTTATATCAATATTATGTGCCGGAATTTCAGGCAATTTACACGAAAGGATTTGCCTTGGATATGTTAGAGATTTTTTCAACTTAAATTTTATAAACTTTCCGGTATTTAATATATCTGACATTTTAATAAATGTTGGAGTTATTGCTCTTGTAATAATAATTTTATTAAAGAAAACAAAATGATATATATTGCAGACGAAAATGATGAAGGCAAAAGGCTTGATATAAGATTAACAGAATTTTTGGAAGAAGCTTCCAGATCAAAAATTCAAGCGCTTATAAAATCAGGAAATATTCTCGTCAATAAAGAATGTAAAAAAGCATCTTATCAGTTAAAAGAAAATGATGAAGTTGAAATTTCGGATAAAATTTCTGAGCCGCTAAGTATCAAACCTCAAGACATACCTTTAAATATAATATATGAAGATGAAAACTGTCTTGTTATAAATAAACCTAAGGAAATGCTCACGCATCCGACAAATACCGAAACAGAAAACACCCTTGTAAATGCACTTTTATACAAATATGGGAACAATTTATCTGATATAAACGGAGATTTTAGAAGGGGTATTGTCCACAGATTAGATCGAAATACAACCGGACTTTTAATTATTGCCAAAAACAATAAAACCCATGAATACTTTTCCCAACAAATAAAAGAACACAAAATAGAAAAAAAATACCGAGCAATAGTTAAAGGTATATGGGAAAAAGATGAAGAAATAATAGACTTACCAATAGGAAGAAACCCAAAACAGCCGCATAAAATGATGGTCTTACCGGATGGAAAAGACAGCAAAACTATAGTTAAAGTAATAAAAAGATTTAAAGAGGCAACTGCGATTGAGTTAACACTCATCACGGGAAGAACTCATCAAATAAGAGTTCATACAAGTTTTAGAAATCATCCGATATATAATGACACCTTGTACGGAGCAGGTAAAGGAAAAGTTCACACAACAGAACAAGTTTTGCAGTCATATAGCCTAACCTTTACAAAACCATTTTCAGATGAGATAATTAAATTGGAAATTCCGCCTGATGAGGATTATAAAAAAGTATATAACTATTTTGAGGGAAAAGAACTATGAAACTAATCTTACAACTATTGGCATTTATAACACTATTTTGCATAATATATATAATTGTAATTAATGGGAACGAAACCATTGCTATACAATTATTTGCACCGCATTATGATGCTGTTGCACAAACGACAGTCCATAGTACAAAAAACCTAAGCATAGCATTCTACACGATTATGGTACTGGGAGCAGGATTATTCTCAGGTTTATGCTTGTTTATACCTTTTTATCTAACCCAAACGGAACAATTATACGCATATAAGCGAGAATTGGAAAAGAATTCTGTAAAAACAGATAGCAGCACATCACAAGTAAAAGTATTACAAGCCAAAGTGCAAGTATTAGAAAAAGCATTAAAAGAAGCTCTTGATAGGTAATAAAAGAGCGGCTCGGTATAATACCGAGCCGCTCTTAATTTATCTATAATTAATTATGCAGAAATCTCTTTAGAATCATCTTTTGTCGGGAGTTTGACAATTTCTCCTGAGTTTCTGTTTTTTACCATTTCTGCTGTTATAACCAATTTATCCGCATGTTCTTTTGATGGAATATCGTACATTACATCCAACATCAATTCTTCAACAATTGAACGTAATGCTCTGGCACCTGTTTTGCGTTTAATCGCTTCTTTTGCAATCAAATCAACGGCATCAGGTTCAAATTCCAAATCAACTCCGTCCATTTCTAACAAACATTTGTATTGTTTTAGAACTGCATTCTTTGGCTCTGTCAAAATCATCTTCAATGTTTTTTCATTCAACTGATCCAATACTGCATATGTCGGAACACGACCAATAAATTCAGGAATCAAGCCAAATTTTAACAAATCTTCCGGCTGTAATTTCTTCAACAATTTAGCGGCATTTGCTTCTTTTTCAGCTTGAGACATTGCGGCTTTCGCACCGAAACCTACAGTCTGACCAACATCAGCTCTGCGTTCGATTATTTTTTCCAAACCTACAAACGCACCACCAACTATAAATAAGATATTACTTGTATCAATATCAATAAACTCTTGGTGAGGATGTTTTCTGCCACCTTGAGGCGGAACATGAGCTGTAGTACCCTCAATAAGTTTCAATAATGCCTGTTGAACACCTTCACCTGAAACATCACGAGTTATTGATGTGTTTTCGGATTTTCTTGAAATTTTATCAATTTCGTCGATATATATTATACCTCTTTCAGCTTTTGCTGAATCAAAATCCGCATTTTGATACAATCTTAACAAGATGTTTTCAACGTCATCACCTACATAACCGGCTTCTGTTAACGTAGTCGCATCAGCTACAGCAAAAGGCACATCCAACATTTTTGCCAAAGTTTGTGCCAATAATGTTTTACCTGAACCCGTAGGCCCTACAAGCAAAATATTTGACTTTTGGATTTCAACATTATTTTTCAAATCGGCACTCTTGTTGTGTTTAAGGCGTTTATAGTGATTATAAACGGCAACAGAAAGAACCTTTTTAGCATCATCTTGGCCGATAATATATTGATCCAAATATGCCTTAATTTCGTGTGGTTTTGGAATAGGTTTTTCTTCTGCTTTAGCTTCCTTATTTTCGCCGTCTTTTTCTTTACTTTCAAGAAATTCTTCATCCAGAATTTCATTGCAGAGTTCAACGCACTCATCGCATATATACACTTCAGGACCGGCAATAAGTTTTTTTACTTGATCCTGTGTCTTTCCGCAAAAAGAACATTTTAATCTGCTTTCATCATGCTTTGGCATAATACAAATTCTCCTACTATGAAAACCTACTTGATTTCATCTCTTGATATAACTTTATCAATCATACCGTATTCAAGAGCTTCCGCAGGTGTCATTATATAATCTCTGTCTGTATCTTTTTCAATTTTCTTAATAGACTGCCCGGTATTTGAAGCAAGAATTTCATTCAATGATTTTTTTATTCTCAAAATTTCTTGAGCTTGAATTTCAATATCGGTAGCCTGACCTTGAGCTCCGCCCAAAGGTTGGTGAATTAAGACTCTTGAATGAGGAAGGGCTAATCTTTTGCCTTTTGCACCTGAAGATAATAAGAATGCACCCATAGAAGCTGCTTGACCTAAACATATTGTAGAAACGTCTGCTCTGATGTGCTGCATTGTATCATATATTGCAAAACCTGCAGTAACACTTCCTCCTGGGCTATTGATATATAACATAATATCTTTTTCCGGATTTTCACTATCTAACAATAATAGCTGTGCAACAATCAAGTTTGCAACCATATCATCAATAGGTGTCCCTAAGAAGATGATTCTTTCTCTCAACAATCTTGAAAATATATCGAAAGATCTTTCGCCTCTGCTCGATTGTTCTATAACTACAGGTACAAAACTCATTTTATTTTCCCTTTCTTATTATATTATACGAATATTACTATTTATCTTCAACTTTCTTAGATTTAGATTTTTTAGGAGCAACAATCTCAACCTTATTGTTTGCCAACAAGAAATCTCTTACTTTGTCATTCATGGCTTGCTGAGACAATGATGACAAAATTTCAGGGTTCTTTCCGATTTGTTTATACAAATCTTGTTGAGAAATTCTATACGCTGCACTCAATTCTGCAAATTTTTTATCTAAATCTTCTCTTTCCAGTTTCAAGTTTTCTACTTTTGCAATTTTATCAATTACAAGAGAATTTTTAATTCTGATTGTTGCATCTTCGTTTAAATGCTTTGTAAATTCTTCTTCACCTTGGTTTTTAACAATCATATCCCAGCTAATACCTTGGGCTGCAAGTCTGTTTTTGTATTCTGCAAGAAGAGATTTTGCTTCTCTGTCAATCATTGATTGAGGAATTTCTACACTTGCATTTGCAATAACCTGTTTGAATACTTCATTTTCAGAATTACTTTTGTTTGCATTTTCTCTTGCTTCATCAAGATATTTTTGAATATCAGCTTTTAAATCGTCCACTGTTTTGAAAGGACCAACTTTAGCTACAAATTCATCTGTCAATTCTGGAAGAATTCTTTCTGAAATTTCATTAATTTTTATTTTAAATACAGCTTTTTGACCCTTTAATTTTTCATCATGGTAATCTTCAGGGAATGTAACTTCAATATCAAATTCATCATTTAGTTTCTTACCGACTAATTGTTCTGCAAACCCAGGGATAAAAGTAGAATGGCCTAAATCAAGCGGATAATTTTTACCTTCACCACCCTTAATTTTTTCTCCGTTTACAGATCCGTCAAAATCAATTTTAACAATATCAGTAGCAACAGTTTCTCTGTCGGTAATAATATTAGTTTCTGCATGCTGCATTCTCAAATTTTCTATAGCTTTATCAAGAGCTTCTGCATCAACAGGAGAATCCTCTACCTTAACCTCTAAACCTTTATACTCGCCAAGAGTAACTTCAGGTCTGGTTTCAACCATTGCTGTAACTTTAAGATCATTTCCTACATTAAAATCATAAGAAGTAATGTATGGTTGAGTTATAACATCTAATTTATTTTCGTCAATAGCTTGACTCAAAACTCTTGGCATAAGACCTTCAAGAGCTTCCTGTTTAATTCTTTCAATACCGACTTGACGTTCAATAAGTTCTCTTGGAGCTTTTCCTTTTCTAAATCCTGCAACATTTACATATTGCGAAATACGTTTTACAGCATTGTTATATGCTTCTGCTGCTTCTTTTGCTGAGACTGTGATGTCCATTTTTACGACATTTTCTTTTTCATTTTCTAGTGAAACTTGCATTGTTTAATATCCTTTATTTTTTCATACATATCTTTCCAAATTATATCGCAAAAAAGAATTCTTGCAAGTACGTCAAACGTATGAAATTATGTTGCCCGTTGGTTTTTTTCGTGTTATCTTAATCATATGGTTAGACTAATTAATAAAAGAAACGTATATATAGTAAAAGAATTAATAAACGGGTATATGCAATTCCAAAAGCACTATACTCACATATACAATGTAAACAACAAAGAATTAACACCTTGTATATATGCAATGTGGCATCATGACCAATTTTGCTTATATGGGGTACCTGATAGAGAACACACCAATATTCTGATAAGCAATTCTTCTGATGGGGATATTGTTGCATATTCAAGTGAAGGTCTGGGTTTTAAAACAGTTAGAGGTTCCAGCGGAAGGAAAGGTTCTGTTGAAAGTACTCTTAAAATGGTAGAAAAACTTGAAGACGGTGAATGCATAGCCATCATGGTTGACGGACCACATGGTCCACTGCATAAAGTTAAAAACGGAGTAGTTAGAATTGCAAAAATGTCAGGAGTACCAATAGTTCCTGTAGGCTGGTATTGTCCACAGTGGAATTTTATAAATCTGCCTTCTTGGGACAAGATGACAGCTCCGATAGGAGAAGCTAAAATTTTAAATCTATATGGAGAGCCCATATATGTACCAAAAGATTTGCCTGACGAAGAAGAAGGGAAATACAGACAGAAGATAGAAGATTCTTTAAATGACATCCAAAAACGTCTTCCGGAAGAATATAAAAAAGCGAAAAAAAATAAAGCTTGGCGTAAAAAGAAGAAATAATTAAGACAGATTTCATACTGGCATAAAAATTAAGTTTGAATTATAATATATACAGATTAAGAGATAGAGAAATTAAAGTTAGGGAAAATGGCAGATTATTATGAAATATTAGGCGTTGACAAAAACGCAACTACAGACGAAATAAAATCGGCTTTCAGAAAGAAAGCCAGAACCCTTCACCCCGATGTAAATAAAGCCCCGGATGCTGAAGAAAAATTTAAAGAATTAGGAAAAGCGTATGAAACACTTGCTGATGATAACAAAAGAGCAACATACGACAGATATGGTGAGGATGGCCTGAAGAATGCAGGCTTCGACACTAACGGACCTTTTGCCGGTGGATTTGGCGATTTGAATGATATCTTCAATTCATTTTTCGGTGGATTTGGAGGCTTTGGATTTGGCGGAGGACAAGATCCTAATGCACCTACACATGGAGATGATTTAAGGTATGATGTTGAAATAACATTTGAAGAAGCTGCATTTGGAACTACAAAAGAAATAGTTTTTGAGCATTTAGAAACCTGTCGGGAATGCGGTGGCACAGGGGCAGAAAAAGGTTCAAAACCTGAGGTTTGTCCAACATGTCATGGTCAAGGACAAGTTCAAACTGTAGCGAGAACACCGTTGGGCTCCTTTACACAAATTAGTACTTGTCCTGATTGCCATGGAAAGGGTACTAAAATTTCAAAACCATGTAAAGCATGCAAAGGTTACGGAAAAATAGAAAAAGAAAAGAAAATTGAGGTAAAAATTCCTGCAGGTGTTGACAACATGTCAAAAATGAGAGTTTCAGGTGAAGGTGATGCCGGATCTAACGGGGGACCTGCCGGAGATTTATTTGTTGTCATACATGTAAAACCTTCCGAATACTTTACAAGAGATAATATTGATGTTTATACGAAACTGGATATTTCTCCGGCACAAGCAGTTCTTGGCGATGAAATTACCGTTAAGACACTTGATGGAGAGCAAAAAATTCAAATCCATGCCGGCATTCAGAACGGAAATACCATTAGGATAAAAAATGCAGGTATACCTATAATATCGAGACCTTCTCAAAAAGGTGATCAGATTATAGTTGTTTCAATAAAAATTCCGAAACAAATAAATGAAGAAGAAAAATCATTATATAGAAAATTGTATGAGATAGACAAAGGGAAAAAACCTTCGGAATCCATTCTGTCAAAAGTTAAGGGAGTATTTCAGTAAATGAAAAGATTGTTTGTTATATTTGCAATTATGTTATGTACAATAATTCCGGCAAACGCAACAAAAGTACCTGAAAATGTAAGAAATTTCATATCGGAAGAATTTCCGGATACGGTTTTTCGTTTTGACGGAGTAGTTATACTACCGGATGGCACAGTATATTTACCGTTAATTCCGTCTAAATTTAATGAAGAAAAGCCCGTTGATATAAAGTACACAATTCCTGCAGGCAAAAATCTTGCAATGAAACCTGATGCCTTGGTTTTAGATAATGATTATGTACTTTTGAAATTACTGAAAAATGAGAAGGGTAAAAATACTGTAATCAACCTTCCTGCTCCGCCTGTAGAACTTGTAACAGGATTATTTCCGCAGGACATGCTGGTACCTAAAAACTTTGTACTTCCGCTTTCTTTAAAAAACATCAGCGGAAATTTAGACATACAAATTGAAAAAGCAAACGGGCTTGTCATTCCTGTGGCAACACCTAAAAATTCTTATATAAATTCACTTGACAGTGTTCCGGTTTTGAAAAACAAAGTTATGTATATAGCTTCCAATTTGTCTAAAAATATTCAAGTAGTAAATCCGGCAAAGGGAAATGCCAGTTATGCATTAGCTCAAGAGGAAATTCCTATTACAATAAAGGGTTATGACGTATTTTTACTTGTTACCTCCTACGGCAAAAAATCAATGGATGTAATTTCACTAAACGATGATAAAGTAATTAAGGAAATTGAATTCAAAACTCAGCCTGAAGAAATAGTTATAGACAACAAGAACAAACTTGCATATATTTCAAGCGGAGAAAGTGCAAGCATGTACGTTGTAAGTTTAGAAACAATGACAATAAAAAAACAAATCCGTCTGAACGGAATGTGTGAAAAAGTTATCATAAGCGATGACGGCACAAGAATATTTTATAACGACAAACAAACAAGAGAAATTTGGGCAATCGAGTTAGATAATGATTATTTATTAAAAATGGTCGGCAGATTCCCTAATGTATCAAAAATAGAATACACCAACGGAAAGGTATATATTACAAGCAGAACTAAAAACAGACTTGCAATTATTGACTATGAAACAATGGGGTTGATGTCTGAGAATGAAATTTCTGCAAAACCTGTAGATATGCTATCATACAAAGATACTTTATTTATACTAAGTGCAGGAGATAAAGCTATTGATGTTATAGATACGACTATAGACAGTTCTGTAGGAAAAATAGAGCTCCAAAACATTTTCCCTACAAAAATAACTCAAATTGATGATTCTAATATTGCAATCATTACAGATGCCGGTGCCGGGAATTATTCGATTTTAGATATGGACAAGAAAGCCATCATAAAGACAAATAAGCTTGATATACCTGTAAATGCGATATATGTAACCAAAGCTGCAAATAAAGTAGGCGCAAAATAATGATAGAAAAATTTGACGCAATTACCCAAGAAACTCTTCTTAATTTAGAAACTACGCAAAGGGATTTTTGGAACATTTCAAGACAAACAGCTGAGTTTTTATACAATACTATAGTAAATGAAGGGTTTGTGTCAGGGATTGAAGTTGGCACATCAAACGGCTATAGCGGCATTTGGCTAGGCAAAGCCTTTAAGAAAAACGGCGGAAAATTTAGCACAATAGAATTTTATGAAAAGCGATATGCAATCGCAAAAGCTAATTTTGAAAAATGCAATGTAATAGATGTTGTTACAATTCGCCCCGGAGAAGCAATAAAAGTTCTGGAATATCTTCCTGAAGATTTAAAATTTGATTTTGCTTTTGTAGACGCAAACAAAAGAGAATCTGTGGATTATTTTAAACTAATTCACCCGCACCTAAAAAAAGGCGGAATATATACGTGCGACAATGTTCTTTCACATAAAGAAAAAGTTCAAACATACATTGATGCGATAAACGCTCATCCTGATTATCTTCATACCATACTTGACTTGCCGGCAGGACTATCCTACGCAAGAAAAATTCATTAATAATCCAAATATATTGAACGTAAAATAATTTCTTCAGCCATTTTCTTTTTGTCAGAAGTTGTTTTCGGATCATTAATCATAATATCAAATGCATACTGATTACCGCGTCTGGTTTTGATATAACCTGCCATAGCACTGACATTTGATAGCGTTCCAGTTTTTGCTTGTAAATTATCGCCAAAATAAATCATGCGATTAGCTAAAGTACCAACACCGGGATAAGCCATT
>Ga0256405_10012005_pt1 | contig 10871 bp, 11 predicted proteins | sample RumenRJG_02DNA_FD_189096 | JGI IMG/M metagenome (GOLD analysis project Ga0256405, IMG submission 189096) | Bovine rumen microbial communities from Lethbridge, Alberta, Canada - RJG_02 | ecosystem: Host-associated > Mammals > Digestive system > Stomach > Rumen | place: Canada: Alberta... | reverse complement strand
GGCAGGCTTCGGGGGAGAGCGCAAAAACATCGCTGCGTATAAAAACGCGCATGAAGCAACTCGTTGAAGAAGGTCACTACACTATGGGAGTGGCTCCTTACGGGTATAAGTTTGTCAAGCGCGGACGCAAGAATAAGAAGGGCAACGATGTCGGAGATCTTGTGATAGATGATGAAGAAGCTAAATATGTCAGACTCGTCTTTGATATGTGTGTGCGGGAAAACAAGGGAACCTATGTTATTGCGAGAACGCTGAATGATATGGGAGCGCGTACACATAACGGTGCTAAATTTCAGGCTAATACTATAAATCATATGCTTTCCTGTAAGACCTACACCGGGTATCTTGTAACAAGACAGGCTTCTTCTCCTAAGCTCGATGATATTGTGATCGTTGATGAGGATACTTGGAACAGGGCGCAGAAGATCATTGAGCAGAGAAAGATCGCCAATGAAGCGAATCGCCGCATACCGAAGAAAACTGAGGGTCAGACACTTTTATCGGGAAATATCTTCTGCGGTGAATGCGGGGGCAGAATGGTTTCGACAACATACCGTCACGAATACACAAAAAAGGACGGCACGGTTGCAAACTACGGATGCACAAAGTACATCTGCTACCACCGGACTCGCAAGCTCAATAGCTGCACATCTCAGGCGACATACGACGCTTCAAAGATCGACAATGCTATAATGCGGATAGTTAAGGATATGTTTGAGCATATCAGCGATGCGCCTGAGACCGACCTCATCGAACAAAGATATCGTAACAGCCTTAAAGAAGCTAAACACGAACAGAAAGTGCAGGCGCTTGCGCTTGAAAAGCTGAACAACCAGTTGGAAAAATTGCAGCTTGAGATCGGTAATGCGCTTATTGGTGAGAGCATTTATTCTGCTGAAGATCTGTCGAATACCATCAAGGCTGTCAAATCAAAGATCACAGAAGCGGAGAAGAAACTCGAAGAAGCAGAGAATCAGGCAAACTCAAGCCGCAGCGAGGCGGAAAGTATAGTTCCCATGTTCAGTAGGTTTACAACATGGGCGGAAGAATTTGACAAGTGCTCCATTGAGGGCAAGAGAGCTATTATGTGCGAGCTTATAGATCATGTCAATGTTTACAGAGGTTACAGGATAGAGATCGTGTTCAATGGCACCTATGAGCAGTTTTGCAACGACTGGGGCTTGTCAGATGTTAAGATTGCATAACGCGGTCTTAAACCGAGAGAATATTCCATTTTAACAATGTAGAATATTTCGCCCAAAAATTGTGCAAAATCAACAAACGGTCAATATAATCCCCGAAAGTTTAGTCGGTTGTAGATTATTGGCTCCTGACAACTGAATATTAACAGTAACGCCAAAAATGCACGACATCTATATAGAACGCCGTGCGAAAATATTAAGATTTTACAGCATTTGGATAAGACTGGTAGTCCGCTCGTTTATGCATCAAAAACCGAGCGACCGCACGGCTTACATTGCCTACCAAATATTATACCACGGAAATCCTTTATTTTCAAGGGGTTTCGGGCGAATTGTACCGAAAACCGCGCAGTAACGAAACGTTATTCAGTCCGAGGGAACGATTCGTTCTCTCAGGGCTTTGACAGTACGATTCCAGCATCAGATCACTAACAGAATATCATATAAAAGCTCGGTTATCGGGAGCGAAATTCTCCCGGTTAACTGAGCTTTTTTGATACCGAAACACAACAGAACACTTCCGCGCCCTGCGTTCGCAAGAATGTCGGGGCTTTTTCTATGCCTGAAAAGCTAACGTCAGAATATACAATCGGGAGGCGGTCACGAACCTCAAACTATACAATATTAACGAATTTTCAAAAGACTTTCATTTTTACCCCGAAAAAGGGTTCAAAAAACGGCACTTTTTTCGCGTTAAGTGAAAGTTTTTTTATTCAGTTATCATTCTGCACAATAAAATCTTGTGCATTTGTGCAGGAGTAACGAATTTTCAGTAAATGTTGGTTTTTTTTCGGAAATAGACTTGTAAAAACGGCATAAAAAAGACGTTAAGTGAAAGGAGTTGTCGGAAGATGTAATTATGCACAAGAGAAAGCTATAAATCAGCGCTCAAATATACAAAATAAACAAATTTTCGAAAAATCTTCAAATATCTATAAAAAATATGTTACGAAAACGCCCTAAAAATGGCAGTGAGTGAAAGGTATTTTTCACTTCATTATAAAGCAATCAATAACTTTCAATAACGGAGCGACAGCTCCACGACAACAAGGAGGAACAGTAATGAAAAGAAAGATGTACACGATCAAGGAAGCCGCACAACTCATCGACGGCATCAACGAGTTCCGCATACGCCAGATGTGCAGATCGGGGCAGCTCCGTACATTCAAGGCTGGCAAGAAATTTCTGATAGCCGAGAGTGATCTTTACGAGGCGGTTTTCGGTAAATACGAACCCGAGGAATCCGAAGCCGGTGCGGTTGAAGACGGTGGTGTAGCTGCTGCACGATGCAGCAAGGACACCTCCGATAGCGCGCACGATGCGCGCATATAAGAGGTGTCCGAGTGATTGATTTCAGGCAGATCAGGCAGCTTGTCTCGCTTCGGCAGGCTGCCGGAATGTACGGAATGGAAGTGAACAGGTTCGGCACGGCGCGGTGCATTTTCCACGGTGACGATCATCCGTCAATGCGGCTGTACGACGATCATTTCCACTGCTACGCCTGCGGTGCGCACGGAGATGTTACCGATCTTACGGCGCAGCTGTTCGGACTGTCAAAGAACGATGCGGCGGAAAAGATATGCAGTGATTTCGGTATTTCGTCAACGCGCTCGCCGCCGGCAGCTCCCGCACGGAAACGGGAATTAACGAACCGTGAAAAGTCGCTGCTGATGCTCGACATTCTCACAGATTACTGCTGTATGCTCCGGTACTTCCGCGAGCATTACGCGCCATTTACATTCGAGAAGGAATTATCACCGCAGTTTGTGGAAAGCCTGCAAAATCTCGAATACGCAGAGTATCTGTGGAACGCATGGTTTGACAGTACCGAGGACGAGCGTGCCGCGTTCTTCACGGAGAATATCGGGCAGTTCCGGAGATATTACGCGAGCCTTGCACAGTACGGTTTCCTGCGCCCGTCTCTCGCATAGCAAAATACAGTCAAGACCTGCAATAATCGCAAATTATTTTACAGAAATATTCTTGATGAGCCAATGTATTACACGAACATTTCCGGAGAAAAACAGTCGGATTATGCAGGTCTTGAAATGTATAAAAACAGCGGATTACAGGTTTTTCTGAAAAATCAGCATTTATCACCGTAAAAGATATTCAGCTTTGCAAACATATCTTCGAGTATAAATCTGCTGTCGATGCTCTGATATACCCGTATCTTGTTGTCATTGAAACCGATGTATCTGCCGTTTTCGTCGCTTATGGGAGAATTTCTGTACTCATAAGTTCCGATGCAGGGATCCATACCGAGACCGACAACCGGCGAGTCTCCGAGCGCCCAGCTTTCACCCATAGTCCAGCCGGCTTTCTCGGAAATGCCGTATTCCTGCATTTCGTCGAAAAGGTATCTTCCTATTTCGCCGCAGGGACGTACTTTTTCCTGCAATTCTGCATAGCTTACTCTCATTCGTGAATAGCAGTTGATCGGCACCTGCCACAATTCAATGCCGGAAGCGAACATCACATTTGCAGCTTTGTAGTCGTTATGGAGATTGAATTCCTCTCCTTCGTCCGGATATGTACCGCCGATAATGCTGATGACAGTCATACGGCTTGATATTTCCGGAGCTTTTATAAGAGCGCACGCAACATTGGTCACAGCACCCTGACAGAAAACGAACAGCGGATAGGGGCTTTCGGTCAGTGCTTCACTGATTATGAAATCCGCAGCTTCCGTGTCGGGTGCATTGGTCTCACTGCTAATTGCCTGCGCCGCTCCATGAAGCACTGGTATTTCTTCCCGGTTCATCAGTTTCAGTATCTTTTTTATCTCATCATAACTCTGCTGTTCTGAACCGGCTGCGCAGAAGTGCTCGGAGCATATTCCTCTTATGATAAATTTCTGTGTCATAAGAGCGTGTGAGACAGCATACTGGTCATCGGCTTCGCACGCAGCGTCGGTGTCAATTATAACACGGATCTTCTTGTTATCCGCAACTTTGTATTTCTCGCTCATTATCATTCTCCTTGTCGTTTCCGGATTCGGTTTTTTATAAGTATATCATTTTTCGGAATGTTAGTCAATATCAGAAATCAGGTAAAAAGGAGGCTATTTTATGAAAACAGGACTGAAAAAGAAAGAGAAGTTCACACGCATCTATTTCAACGAAAGCAGCAGCACCGTTGATATCTTCACCCACAACTCTGCGCTCAAACGCAAGCTCCGCGAATACTGCGGGAAATATCCGGACGCGGCTCATATGATTCAGGAGGACGAGTTCGGGGGTGCTCAGTACGAAATCGCAAAGGGGCGTTTCTCCGTCAGGCTCACAGCTCCGTACTCCGACGAGCGTAGGAAGAACGCGAGCGATCTCGCGCGGAAAAACAGAAATGCGGAGAGGCTTAACGGAAATGCTGATGAAAAAAAGACAGGGGTATGTAAAAAAAGTGGTGACACCGGAGACAGTGGTGACACTCCGCACTGCAAGCGGGATTGCGGATGTGAGTTGTCACCGGTTTTGGATGATCTGTCACCACTTCTGTCACCGGATACGGATAAAAAAGACAGCCCGCCGATCCGCACAGCAAGCGGATTTGCGCAGCTGTCACCACTGTCACCGGAAAAATAAACAAGGTACTGATTTTTTTACGAGGTATAAGTATGAACAATGAAAACAACAAAACGGCCGCTGCCGAAGAAACGGTCAAGACTCCGACCACAAGTGAAGAATTCTGGGAGAAACAGACCAGAGAATACTGGCAGGCGATGAGCGAAAGTGGCATAAACAAAGAGATCTATGACTCTTTTTGCAGACTGCTGAAACCCATGCCGCAGGTATCGTGGAACTGCGACACTTTGTTCAAGGCGGGAGCCAAAACGGTAAAGCCCGTTGCGAATTTTCTTCCGGTGCCGACCGAGGAAATCCTCTACGATGACGGCAAGGAACAGCAGAGATATTTCCGCGTTACCGGGCGCAGGAGCGAGGATTTCCGCATCATCGAGCTGCCGGAAATTACGGTCAAGGCGGCTGACATGATGAGCATGAACTGGATCATTGAAAAGTGGGGATTCGGCGCAAACATCTACCCGCCGTATCAGAGCAACAAAGACACTCTCCGCAGCATCATGGTCATGATCGGCGAGCAGTGCGCCGCTCACAAGACCGTTTTTACTCACACCGGCTGGCGTAAAATAAATGATAAATGGTGCTTCCTGCACGCCGGCGGAGCGGTAGGAGCCGATAACGTTGAAGTCAGACTGGAAGGCAATCTGAGCAGGTATAAATTCCCGGAAAATGAAATTGAAAAAAGTGAGTGCGATAACGCTTTCCGTTCAGTGTTCAACGCTGCCGACAAGCGTACAATTCTCCCGTTTATCGCACAGGTTTTCCTTACTCCGCTCAATGAATTTCTGCGTCAGGGCGGTCACGAGCCGGCGTTTGTTCTGAACTATGTCGGCAGGACGCAGAGCAGGAAATCTACGCTTGCGGCACTCATGCTTTCGTTCTTCGGCAGCTTTACCGCAGCGAGCCTTCCGGCAAACTTCAAGGACACCGCGAACGCTCTTGAAAAGAAAGGGTACATTCTGAAAGATATGCTGATGATCGTTGATGACTTCCACCCGGCGGCAACGATGAATGAGCGCAGGACAATGGAGCAGACGATGCAGGCAATCTCACGAATGTACGGCGACCGCCGCGCAAGGGACAGGCTGAACACGGAGATAGCGCTCCGCACTGGCAACATTCCGCGCGGAAATGTTGCCGTTACCGGAGAGGATATTGCTTCGATCGGGCAGTCGGGTATCGCACGAAACTTCATCGTTGAGATACAGCCGGATTCCGTTCCGGTTAATGACAATCTGAACGCGGCACAGGCGTATGCGGAGAACGGAACTCTCGCGGCATTCATGCGAGGATATATCGAGTGGTTGATAACGCAGGCGGACGATCTTCCGGAGAAACTGAAAGTGCTTTTCGAGCATTACCGCAAACGTGCAATCACAGAAAAGATCTGCGGTCTCGGACGCGCCGGTGATGCAGTCGCTTGGCTCATGACCGCGCTGCATATTCTCTCCGATTATCTGTACGTCATCGGCATCAACGACATTGACCTGTCGGATTCTTGGGAAATACTCAAAGAGATCGCGGCTGCACAGCAGGACAAGAATGAAGAAGTCACGCCGACAAAGATGTTCCTCGATGCTGTCGGTCAGCTTTTCGACAGCGGAAAAATATACACCGAGAACATCGGTGAAATGCCGCATCCCGATAATTACAGCGGAGCAAAAGTCGGTTACTGCGACAGCGATATGTACTACTTCATACCCGACACACTTTACGCCGAGATCGGAAAATATTACTCGTCACAGAATAAGATTTTTCCGCTCAGCAGCCAGCGTCTGATGAAGCATCTTGCGGCTGAAAATATCTGCCTGTCTAACAACGAGCGATACACTTTTCAGAAGCGTATCGGCAACCGCCGCCGCAGGTATCTCTGCATACCAAAACAGTTCATCGACGATGAAAATCTGTCGGCATAATGAAAGGGACGGAGCCGCCGATACGGCTCCGTAACTGAAAAAACTGATTTTCTGAAAAAATGGGTTTTGGAAGATAGCAAGCACTGAATTATGGTACCCAAATTCGGCTTGTTGGGCATATCCCAAACCCTGCTGTCGGGCTCCGCCCTCGGAAAAATGGAAGGAAATTTTTATGGGAAAAGAAAAAAGATACAGAGAAAAGCAGTTGAAATTTCGCGTCACAGATCAGGAACTCGCAACCATAAAACAGCGCAAGGAGATGATGAATTTCAAGAGTATGGAGCAGTATCTGCGGAGAGTCGCTTGTGGTTCTCCGCTGTACACAATCACCACAACGTCGATCGATAATATCGCGTCTGACGTGTCAGGAATTTCCCAGAACATCAATCAGATAGCCAAGCGGGTAAATGCAACCGACACGGCTTACGCGGAGGACTTACGGCAGATAAAAACAGCGCAGGAACAGCTTACGGAAATGATAAAGCAGGCATTCAGTTCGCTGCTTAGAATAAAGGATTGAGAGGTGATCTTATGGCGGTTACAAAAATTCATTCGATAAACGAAACGATGAACGCGGCGCTCGATTACATCATGAACCCGATGAAAACTGACGACGGATTCCTCGTTGACGGCTTTCACTGCACACCGGAAGTTGCGGCGGAACAGTACGAATTAACGCGTAGGAAATTCCATAAACAGGGCGGCAAACTCGGCTTTCATCTGATACAGTCGTTCGCTCCCGGCGAGGTGGATTACGACACCGCGCACCGCATCGGAATGGAGCTTGCAGATAACATTTTCGGCGGCAGATTTCAGTACGTCTGCGCAACGCACATCGACAAAGGACACGTTCATAATCACATTGTCAGCAGCTCCGTCAGCTTTATTGACGGGAAGAAATTCTACGATCAGAAAAAGACGCTGTATCAGATCAGACAGGAGAGTGACCGGCTCTGTCGGGAGAACGGATTGTCAGTGATAGAACATCCGAAAGACCGCGGCATTTCGTACTACGAATACACGCAGCGGCGCGAGGGTCAGAGCTGGAAGCAGCTTCTCCGGGAAACTATCGACCGGTTCATCATTCAGGCGCAGTCGTGGGAAGAATTTCTCGGACTTATGCGGCAGGCAAAGTACGAGATCAAAGAGGGAAAATATATCTCGTTCCGCGCGGACGGGCAGGAACGTTTCACCCGTTCCAAGACGCTGGGTGCGGACTACACCGAGGAGCAGATACGCAGCCGTATTTCCGGCGCACGGCGGCTCGACACCGAGAAGAAGAAAGGCTTGTCGCTGCTGATCGATATTGACAGAGCGGTTCAGAGAATACAGGGCGATACAGCGGGATTCAGGCATTGGGCAACGCTTGAAAATCTCAGAAAAGCCGCCGAGACTTACAATTATCTGAAAGAACACGTTCTGACTTCACGGGATGCTCTCGACGAAAAGATCACGCTTACGAAAAAGTCCAAAGATGACAGTTTGTCCCGCATCAAGGAGATCGAGGCGCGGCTGAAAGTCATCAAAGAGGACATCGAAAACATCGACAATTACCGCAGGACAAAAGATGCCGCGAACGGACTGAAAACAGCCGTATCCAAGGATAAGTACAGACGTGAGCACGAATCCGAGCTTATCATTCACGATGCCGCTGTGAAGTATATCCGGAAACGGTTCACGGACGGGAAGCTGCCGTTGATAAAAGAGCTCCGCGCAGAGGAAAAGGAGCTGAAAGCAGAGAAGAACCGACTGTATGAAAGCTATTACACAGCAAAGGACGAACTTTCGGAACTCAGGACGGCGGAGAAAAATCTCGCGGAGATACTCGGTCAGACAAGGAATGATCCGGACAGGACAGAGGACAGGAAGAAGAACGACGAGCTGGAATAAAAATCTTTCCGAATCTTATCCACAAGGGCTATTAAAATCTGCTTTTCCACTTGACAAAATCACACTTTAAAGTGTATAATAGTCGGTAGAAAATATACAGCTATGACAGGAAGTCATAGGGCAGTCCGAGCGTAAGGACACGGTTCAGGCAACTGCCAGATAGCCTTGTGGTTTATCATAGGAGGAATAAACACATGGCAACAGTTTTAGAAAGAAACGGAAGCTACAGGATCAAGGTGTCCTGCGGCTATGACATTCACGGCAAACAGGTCACTCAGTACAAGACATGGCGACCGTCGGAGAATATGACCGAGCGTCAGATAAAAAAGGAACTCGAAAGGCAGTGCGTCCTTTTCGAGGAAGAGTGCAAGAAGGGTCAGATCACGGCATCGATAAAGTTTGAAGCTCTCGCGGAAGAATGGTTCGAGAATTATGCGAAGCTCAATCTGAAGAACTCATCCTTTACAAGACAGCGGGCGCTTACTATCAGAGTTTATCCTGCTATCGGGCACATGAAGCTCGACAAGATAACGAGCCGCGACATTCAGAAGTTCATCAACGATCTCGCTGTCAATGGCAGAAACTTACAGAACGGAAAACCCATATCCCGTAAGACGGTTGTGCATCATCTGAGCTTCATATCCTCGGTATTCAATTACGCGATAAAAATGGACATGATCAAGGACAACCCCTGTTCACGAGTGACTGTTCCGAGAGGCGAGAAGAAAGAAAAGGACATCTATACCAAAGAGGAAGTCAAGAAACTGTTCGAGCTTCTCAAAACTGCCCCCTTCAAGTATCGTATGTTCTTTACTCTCGCGGTGTACAGCGGATTCCGTCGCGGAGAACTCTGCGGATTGGAATGGAAGGACATTGACTGGGAACACAGCGTTGTGAACGTCCGCCGCACCTCGAATTACACCAAGCTCCACGGACTCTACACTGACACGACCAAGACAAAAAGGTCGGTGCGCTCGTCCAAGCTGCCGCCCATTATAATGGATATGCTCAAGGAGTATAAGGAGCAGCAGGACAGGGAGCGCGAACAGACCGGTGATAAGTGGGTAGATACCGACAGGCTATTCGTCCAGTGGAACGGTCAGCCGATGTATGCGAACACGCCGTACAACTGGTACAGGCGGTTTTGTAAGAAGCACGATATGCGCTTCTGCGATGTTCACAGCCTGCGGCATATCAACAATATGAAAACATCTTTATTAAAAATCCGTTTAAATTCACATATCTCCCCACAAGAAAACCGCTGTACCAAAGCAAGTACAGCGGTTTCTGATACAAAAATCGATATAAGCCTCCGTCCGAAATGGACGGGGGCTTTTTTGTGCTTGTCCCGGTTTTCGGGACTTTTTATTTATTCATAGTTTTCAGTAGTTGTCGGACAGCATCCTTCTGTTCTTTTGACAAAGAAACCCAGTCGTTGAACAATTCTTTGAGATCTTCGTTCATTTCAACCAGCTCGCTATCATCATCGGCAAAGAACTGTGAAAGTGTGATCCCGAAAGCCTTGCATATAGATTCAAGTGTTGCGATCGACGGAACTGTATTGCGGCTGAAAATATTCCCGATAGTCGATTCCGACAGACCGCTGTACTTGCTCATCTTGTATTCCGTCCAGCCGCGATTTTTAAGCATCTTCCTTAATTTTTCATTTACGTCCATTTCAGATACCTGCCCTTCTGTAAATATTTTACCTCTAAATTGAAATATTTTGTACTTCCTACTTGTAATGCGTGTACATTTATGTTAAAATGTATATTATGTACATGTTAAAGGTATATACGGGAGGGCATTATGAAAACTTGTTGTTTTACCGGGCATCGGATAATAAAAATAACCCCTGAACTTGTTCAAAGGCTACGAGATGTTATACTAAATATGATTGAGGGCGGCGTTACCGATTTTTATAACGGCGGCGCAGTAGGCTTTGATATGCTTTGTGCCGAAACGGTTATAGCGTTGAAAGCTGAATACAGCAATATAAAGCTTCACATGCTCCTTCCGTGTCCGTCGAGGGAACAGATCAAAGGCTGGAGTAAGGCTCAAATCGCACGATACAATGAAATATTGCAAACTGCCGATTCAGTGACCGTGATTTCCGAACACTACACAGATGACTGTATGAGGCGTCGTAACGAACGGCTTGTCGAGCTTGCGGACTGCTGTATCTGTTACTGTACCAATCCGCGAAGCGGAACGGGACAGACTGTGCGCTTTGCAGAACGCAAAAGCATTGAAATAATAAATCTGTTTTCGGGATAGATTTT
>Ga0256405_10012004_pt1 | contig 10871 bp, 12 predicted proteins | sample RumenRJG_02DNA_FD_189096 | JGI IMG/M metagenome (GOLD analysis project Ga0256405, IMG submission 189096) | Bovine rumen microbial communities from Lethbridge, Alberta, Canada - RJG_02 | ecosystem: Host-associated > Mammals > Digestive system > Stomach > Rumen | place: Canada: Alberta... | reverse complement strand
AGAAGAAGGATCACAACGCCTTCTACAATATTTTTTATCTGTCTGCTCATTTGACCACCTATCTGTTTCTCTGATCCCGTACATCATAGCATACACGGGCAGCGATTTCAATTCACAGTTGAAAAGGCCATATCCGTTCATAGTATTTGGAAAAGGTTATTAGAAATCTGATGTGGTTTGAGCAGTAAACTAACCGTTCTATAATCAAGCATAATAAGTGTGGAGAATCCTTTGAAAATGAGGGTTCTCCTTTTTTGTTTCTTGTGTGGTATTCAGAGGCCATTTTTTCGTCTAAAATAGTAGTGAAATTTGGGGCTGGGAACCTGGCTGACTATATGGGAGGTGAGACTCTGTGGCAAGGAAAAAGCGTGATGGGATGTTCAACTTCGTCAATAAAGATGATCCGAATTATCGTCCCAATTACGGTAGTACGTACACAAAACGACAGATGGACGTATTGGCTGGTATCATTCCGCTGGAAGATGTGAGAATCAATGACCTTGCAATCTTGGTTCATAAAGCAGAGCAAATGGGCGATATCGAAACATACGAGCAAGCGAAAGAACTGTATGATCGGAAACTTGATCCGGGAACATACTTTCCAACGTACACGATAGAGGAGGCGAAGGATATTCTGCAACGGTTAACCCCTTGGAAAATTGACTGGGGAGATTCTAATGGCTGAGTATTGTTACGGCATCGACTATGAAAAAGGAATGCGTTGGCAAACCTATGTGGCCAGCATCAACGGAACCGATCCAAACTACATTCTCCATCGCGATTTTAGAAGGGTTCATACCAAAAGAACCTGGTATGGACATAGCTGCTACATAGAGCTGTGTAACGGTCTCTATGAAGTTGCAATCATCAGGATTGATGAAGAGACTGGAGAACGTGTCCGGCGAGAGCGATGGTGGATCATCGTCGTGGACGATGATATCTATGATTATGAATTTGATGAGATAAACTGGCAGTATGCCCTGTATACATCATTCCTTATCAAGTTGAACTTCGGAGAACAGGAATCCACATTAAAGTTGGAAGCATAAGAAGAGAAATCTAATATGGATTGCAAAGAGACTGCGTCAAGGTTGGAAGCAAAGAATTCCAATTATGGCGTGGCCTCTTTTGCTGTTCGTTTGAATCAGGTAATAATACACGCCCCACACAAGAACCGGGAGCATTGGCTTCCAAGTTTAGTGTGGAGCGTGCGTGTATGCATTTCAGTCGATAAAACCTTCCGGGTTGGCCTTTCTTGCTGCGCGGTAGTAGGCAAGTACGGATGTGGGATTGTATACCGTATCTTCCTTGTGTTCGGTGAGAACTTCGGTCTCTTCGTAGTAGGTTTCGTATTCGAGGTTGAATGCACCGGGGGTTAAGAAACCTGTTCTGTGGGTGTTGTCGGAGCCCTTTAGTCGAGTCTTCGGAACCGACTGCTTATCGAATGAATACCATGATCTCTGTGCTGCTTTGTGCCAGAATAGTGCTCTCGCTCGTAATCGCTCAAAGGAATAACCGTTACCAAGGCTGTTCATGTTTTGAATCAGATGGTTGGTTCCCTCCGCAGCAGCGTTGGTGTACCGCCGATTAGTTTCGGTTTCGTCGAAGAAGTTAAAAACCTCTTTATGCCACTTTTTCATGGCGTTGTAGAAGACGCGAAACTCTTTGAACAGCTCGGCTTTCACCCCATATTTTGCTTCCCAGGCAACGATTTGATTGGCACCGGAAGGCGGCACCAAAGGAATCCAACTGTCGAACTCAGCCTCTGCATCGCTCCGCTTATCACAGTCATAGATCTTCTCGAATCCTTCTTTTAGAAGCCGAAGATGGTTGAACTCCGGGAAGGTTTGGCAAAGATCTGCCATCGCAGCAACACGGGCTTGTTTCTGCCCGAGCTTTTCCATGCTGAATTTGAACAGATAGTTGTTGTTGATTGCAAGGTCGCGAACATCGCGGAGGTGCTTCTTTCGATCTTCGTCGGGTTCAGCTGCAATCTGTGTTCCGATATACTCTAAGATCTTGGTTCTCGTCTTTGTAATCTTCTGATATAGATCCTGGTACACATGATACTTATCGACGATGATCTTCGCATACGGAAGGCACTCTTCCACATAGGCCTTGTATCCATTTGCCATGTCCATGGTGACGATTTTGATGTTCTTATCGTAATCGACCATGCTCTCTATCGTCCCCATGATATCGGACCGCTTGTTATCAGGACGAAGTTCGAGAAGGCCACCGTTTTCGATATCAACAAAAACCGCCCGCATTTTATGGACGATGTGTTTCTCGTCAATCCCGAGGGCATACGGGGCAACAATCGGGCCACGTTCACTCTCAAGCTCTTTTGCATACTCGTCGAAGATATTCGCAACGGTGGTGTCAGAATAACCGTACTGCGAAGCCACGTCTGTGAAGGAATAGCGGAAGGAATCGCGTTTGATCTGTTTATAGAGCCTTTCCGTCATTTGCCGGTTTTCGATGATCCCTTCAAATTGTCGGCTGAACGATTCACCGCAGTCGTAACACTGATACCGGTCTACTCTCAGCACGATATCCACTTGCGTTACGCCGCAGCTCACATCATGGATCAGCCGAGGGGACGGTGTATCGCCAAGAGAACGGATGTTAACGGAACCACATTTTCTACAAGCGCGGTATCGCCATGGTTTCGTGCCGGAACAAATGAAAACCCGGTAGTCTGATCCATCGTTAGGCTCCAAGCATTCCAGTTCAACGATATCCGGTAAATTCAAAGAGGGCACCGGATGGATTTTATGCATTTGGCTGTAATCGTAAGCTATCTCTTGAAGATCCTCACGCATTTATCTGTTGTAACCTCCTGTCAGTCCAATTCGAATTGCACTACGTCCTGAATATTGCATTTGAGGTATGTACATATCTTCCACAGAACTTCCATGGACACGCTTTCCGAATGCCGCAACTTAGTCATCGTACCGGCCGACAGCCCAGTTTTTTCCTGCAACTGTGTTCGTGTGATATCTCTGTCGATCAGTAGCTTCCACAGCGGTTTGTAGCTAACCTTCATCGCAGTCCTCCTTCCACAGAGATGTCGAATCCTGTCGAATGCATGCACCGACAGGATGATTGTTTATACTCTAATTATAACAGAATATGCCGATTTTTGCAACAGTTTCTTCTAAAAACTCGACATTTTTGTTTACCATCTTGATGATACACCGCATTGATGGTTTGCAAATAATAATTGTAGCGAATTGTATTGCTTTTTCACTTCAAGCATAGTATAATATAGTTATGAGAAAACCATATACTTCGGGAGGATAGAGATATGGCTGTGTTCAACGAAGATACCAGAGTTAAGATCCCCGCCACAATCCAGTTCATGCGGATCGGCTATGAGTATCAATCTCTGAAGGATATTGATTTACATACTGCGACCCGTATCGCCATGAATCGCTTTGCGCCTGCCATTCGCAGGATCAATGGCAAGAACTATTCAGACGCAGAAATTTTGGCTCTTGTGGAGGAAATCCACAGCGTCATTCGGAATAACGACATGGGTCAGGCTTTCTATAACTGGTTGATCGATCCGCAGGACAGAATCAAGCTGATCGATTTTGACAACGTCGAGAACAACGACTTTGCCGTGGTGGATGAGCTGATTTTTGGAAAGGACGGAGCTGAGAGCGAACGTGAAGGCTCGTTCCGCCCGGACATCAATGTTCTGATCAACGGAATTCCTCTTTCTTTCCTTGAAGTCAAGCGGCCTAACAACGAAGGCGGTATTCAGGTGGAGTTTGAGCGTATGCTGAACAAACGCCTGGAAAAACCGGAATTCAAAAAGTTCTTTAACATGCTGCAGGTTGTGTGCTTCAGCAACAACATGGAGTATGAGGATGTAGACGATGCGGCACCGGCCGAAGAGGTAAAAGCGGGTTCTTTCTATACCACGCCTAACGGGCAGAAGACTACATTCTCCTTCTTCCGCGAGGAACGGCCCAGAACAGATGGATTCACAGCGGTCACCGATGATATGGTCAAGTATGTTCTGAAGGATAACCACTACTCTCCGGCAGAAGCAGATACGCCTGAATTCAAGACTAACCTTGACCCGGATACACCGTGTAATCGGTTTGTGACTTCACTCTTTACCAAAGAGCGCATTCTGTTCTATCTGCATTACGGTATCACCTATGTGGATGGCGCTGTGAAGCAGAAGTTCATCATGCGTTATCCACAGTTCTTTGCCTCTCAGGCTATTCTGGAGCGCCTGGAAGGCGGTGGAAAGGCCGGCATCATCTTCCATACCCAGGGAAGCGGGAAAACCGGTCTGGCGGGCTTCAGCGTGCGAATTCTGCGTGATTATTACGCCAAGAAAGGCATTACGGCCCGTTTCTACTATGTGGTTGACCGCTTGGATCTGCTGACTCAGGTATCCGGTGAGATGCGAGCCAGAGGAATCCTGACAATCAACGTGGACAGCAAACAGGCTTTCCAAAAAGAACTGGATCGTCCACTCAGCAAGCACATGGCCAGCGACACAAACGGCGAAATCACTGTTGTGAACATCCACAAGTTCGGCAACCAGATGCCGGAAGCGAAGAACGATTACGACGCCAAGATCCAGCGCATCTTCTTTGTGGATGAGGCACACCGCTCTTACGCCATGCACGGCGAGTTCTTTAAGAACCTGATGCTGGTCGATCCGGATGCAATCTACTTGGCGATGACGGGAACTCCGCTGCTTTCCAAAAAGGAACGCTCCAGCTTGAAGTTTGGCGACTACATCCACAAATACTTCTATGACAAGTCTATCGCAGACGGCTATACGCTGCGGATTAAGAAAGAGCAGATTGATACCACGGCCCGCACAGAGCTTCGTAAGAACCTTGAACTGGAAGACGGAAAGCCGATGAAAGACGGCGTTTTGGAATCTGAGGACTACATCAATGCTCTCTGCAAGTTCGTAGAAAAAGACTTCCAGTATTTCCGGCTGACCAACAACGACAATACCATTGGCGGCATGATCGTCTGCTGCTCCAATCCGCAGGCTAAAAAGATCAAAGACTGGTTTGATCATCACAGTACGCTTTCTGCTGGCCTCGTGATCTCTGATGATGATGTTCTCACAGCGGCGAATAAAGCCACTCAGATTGCGTTTAAGAACACGCTGCAGCCTGACATCTTGGTCGTCCATCTGATGCTGACGACTGGATACGATGTGAACCGGCTGAAAAAGATGTATCTGCTTCGCAATGCCCACGAGCACAACCTGCTGCAGACCATCTCTCGTGTGAACAGGCCGTATCGCAGTCCGAATGGTAGAAACTATCAGTACGGATACATTGTTGACTTTGTAGATATCGAAGCTGAGTATGACCGTACTATAGAGATGTATCTCAAAGAGATCAACGAAGAATTCAATGAGGATGAAGACACCGGCAATCTGAATGGCCTGGTCATCGGGCCGGATGATATCAACAAGCGCTATCTGAAGCTCAAATCGGATCTGGATGGCATGATCGATACCACGAATCTGGAGATGTTCGCCAAGATCCTAACATACATGAACAAGGACGGGCTTCTGACGATTCGCCGCTACCTCAACGGCATCAAGGACTGCCACACGGAATTCCTGCTCTCCAGAGCTATTGAATATGCCAAGCAGATCGATATTGACCATATTCGCAAGTTGCTGAAAATCACGCAGGACCGGATCGATTTCATCAACCTGAAGACTACGCCCACCAGCCTCCTGGCCATCATTGATAATCACGATGTCGTTAATATCATCTATGAGTTCTTCAAGACCAAGATCTCCATTCTTGACCTCGGAAAGTATCAGGAGTTGCTGGACAAGTTCAGTAATTCTCCCGGGTATTCCAAGCTGACTGAGACTGTTACGGAAATTCAGCGCGAAGTTAAGAAGAATCGCAATCACAATCAGATTGAGATGATCAAGCTGGACGAGCTTCTGCAGAAGATCTTTGCGATGCTTGAAATTGCCGATATCGACAATCTTGCCTCTGTAAACGAGGAGTTAGCAAAGGTTCTGGCTGAAATCCGGCGCATCAATGAGGAGAATGACCGTCTGGCTGCCCGGTACGATGGTGACTACGCCTTCGTAAAGACCTACACGGATGCGGTAGAGATCCACCCGGATCTGGATAAAGAAGATATCGCCGCTGTGATGGACGTGGTCTACGCCGCCGTGAAAGATGTTCGAAACACCAACATTCTCACCATTCAGCAGCGTGACAACTTTGTAGGTATCGTGAAGAAGAACACTACGGCTGCACTTCTGAAGAGTGGACTTTATAAGAAGCTCAATCTGAAGGATTGGTACACCGACATTCTGAACGAAACCTATGCTAACATGAAGATTTTCTGATAGGAGAAGAACAGATGACTGATATCCATACTACAGAAAGCAAGATCAAAGAGATCATCGACTCTCTGAAGGGCCTTTGCTCGCAGAATGGCCTCAGCAACACTGCTAATGAGGAAGTTGTCGTCACCAGCGTATTCCTGTACAAGTTCCTCAACGACAAGTTCATGTATAACCTTGGCAAGTTTGCAGAGGAAATCGGTATGCCCGTTGAGGAAGTCCTTCTGAATGAGAATGACGAGCTGGATGCCTTCTACGATGCGAACTCCACGGATGTCTCCTTCGGCTACGAGGATACGATCCAGTTTCTGATCAATCATGTGGAGCAAGATGACTTTGCGAAGCAGTTTGACGCAGCCCTTGACCGCATTTCCAAGAGCGTTCGAAACGAGGCCTTTGCGGTGGAAACCGCCGGCGGTGAGCATAAGCCCCTGTTTGAGCCGCTGACCGTTATGGTCGAACCCGCAAGGCGGAACAACTTTGCCAAAGCCATATTTGGCATCATTGGCCAGGATAAGTTCGACTTTTCCGGTGCCTTTAACGGCAGCTTTGACTTCTACTCTGCGATCTTTGAATATCTGATCAAAGACTACAACGTAGCAAGCGGCACCTATGCCGAGTACTTCACGCCGCAGGCAGTAAGCTCTATTATCGCAAAATGCCTTGTCGGTATGAGCGATAAGATCGATGCAGCGGAGATCTGTGACTGGGCTGCCGGAAGCGGAAGCCTGGTTCTTCACCTGGCTCATGAGCTTGGTCAAGAGGCCGGAATGAACCGTGCAGTTGTGTACACGCAGGATATTTCCGCGAAATCCACCAGATTCCTACGCCTGAACATGATGCTGAACGGCTTGTCCGAATCCCTTGGAAACATCATTCAGGGTGACTCCATGCTCTCTCCGGCGCACTTCACTGTGGAGCATGAGCCGGATTCCGGTCTGAAAAAGTTCGACTACCAGACGATCAATCCTCCGTTTAAATTGGATTTCAGCAGCACCCGCAACGATATTGAGCAGAAGTGGCAGGATACCGGTCGTTTCTTCGCCGGCGTTCCAAAGATTCCGAACGCGAAGAAAGAGTCCATGGCAATTTACCTGCTGTTTATCCAGCATGTCATGTACAGCATGAAGCCCCAGGGCAAGGCAGCCATCGTTGTCCCTACTGGTTTTCTGACGGCAAAGAGTGGGATTGAAATGTCGATCCGTACCAAGATGGTCGAGGAGCGCATGATCAAGGGTGTCATCTCCATGCCCTCCAACATCTTTGCAAACACTGGTACGAACGTTTCCGTTCTCTTCCTTGATCGTGCAAATAAGGAAGATAGTGTAATCTTGATTGATGCTTCCAAGCTGGGTGAGAAGGTCAAGGAAGGCAAGAACCAGAAGACAGTGCTCCGTGATTGGGAGATCAAGAGGATCATTGACACCTTCACTGGACGTATTGTGGAAGACGACTTCTCCGTTGTCGTACCCTTTGAGGATCTGAAGGAGAAGAACTGCTCGTTCTCTGCAGGACAGTATTTCGAGGTCAAGATTGATTATGTGGACATCACTCCTGAAGAGTTCCAGAAGCGCATGGATACATACATGACCCTGCTCTCTCAGCAGTTCCGTAAAGGAAAGGAACTGGAAGATAGCATCATGAAGCAGATGGGAGGGCTGAAATACGATGAGTGAGAAAGAATTGAGATTTTCTTTGAAAGCACCTCTTAATGAGGGAGATACTGAAGATCAGACCTATGGGTGTCGTGCAAATAATCCTGATATATGCAAAAATTGCTATATTCCTGGTGTTTGCGCCTTTACATCTAATGATAAGATTTGCAGAGCCCCATCGGCTAAGTGGAAGAAGTTTTTCTTGCAACTGAAGGAGGATGAAAAATGATTCGGTATATGACATTGGGAGATGTTTGTACGGATATTATTGATTGTCCTCACGAGTCTCCTGATTGGAAATCTGAAGGAGTCGCTGTCATTCGCAATTTCAACTTAGTAAATGGGCGAATTGATATGCAAGATGGTTATTATGTGGATGAGGATACATATATCAGAAGAACAAGACGCGCTGTACCATCTGAAGGGGATATTATTTTTTCCCGTGAGGCGCCTATTGGTAATTGTGCGATTGTTCCAAAAGATTTTAAATGTTGCTTAGGCCAACGTCTGGTATTGCTGCGGGTAAATCATGCAATTTGTTCCTCTGAATATCTTTTAGCTGTTTTACAATCATCATATGTAATGCAGCAGATTGAGCAGGTTTCAAAGCGTGGATCCATAGTAAGCAATTTTGCTATTGGCGATTTGCGTGAACTTGTTGTTCCAGTCTTAGATAATCAGAATGAAATTGCTGTATTTTCAAAAACTGTTTCAGAAAAGATTTCCAACAACAATGCCATCTGCTCCAATCTTGAAGCAATGGCAAAACTGCTTTATGATTACTGGTTCGTTCAGTTCGATTTTCCTGATGAGAATGGCAAACCATATAAATCTTCTGGTGGGAAGATGGTCTGGAACGATGAGTTAAAGCGTGAGATTCCTGCTGGGTGGGAAGTTAAGCCGTTAAGGGGCTTATATAATATCGAGAGAGGCTTGTCTTATTCATCTGATGATATTGCCACAGGTAATGGCGTTCCGATGATCAATCTGGCTTGTATAGATAGAAGTCGGAATTATCGTGATGGAGAATTGAAGTATCACAGTGGGTCGATTCCCACTAACGCTTTTTTGAATCCAGGTGATTTGTTGATTGCGTGTACAGATTTAACACGTGAAAGGGAGATTATCGGATGCCCGATACTTGTTCCCGATGATGGCAAAAAGTATACCTATTCAATGGATATTGCAAAGATTTCTTTTCCTTCAATGAATATTGATGATTTGTATATGTACATGACATTGAGAACAGATTTTTACCATGATTATATTAAGGCATGGGCGTCTGGAACTAATGTTTTACATCTGAATCTGGAAGGGTTGGATTGGTACAGTGTTTGTATACCGCCATTGGCTTTGCAGAAGGCGTTCGCAAATATGATTCGAAATGTTCATTCTAAAAAGAGCGAGGCTCTTTTAGAAAACCAGCAGCTTGCTTCTCTCCGTGATTTCCTTCTTCCGATGCTGATGAACGAGCAAGTGAAGGTCGGTGATCACGTGTCATGACAAAGTGGGAACTGGCGCGATATTTGATTGATGCCAAGAAATGTGTTGACAGCGTTCTCTATATTCAAGAGAACGCTGAGCAACTGCAATACATCGACTTACGCAAGAAGATTGAGGATTTACGGCGCGAATTTTTCATCAAATGTTGCACGGTTATTGACGAGCATATTAAAACAGCCAATATCAAGAAACGAGATCTATGTGTCGAAGATCCAATAGTAGACCGCATTTACTACGAGCGAGATAAAAACAGTAACATAAGGACTCCAACTACAAGGCGCGAGAGTATGGCTCTATATCTGAAATATGTGACGAAATGAGCCGCCAATGTAAGCACGTTCGAGAAGTGTGTGTAGATAGTCTTCCTGAAAACCTGACACTTGATTTTGTCCCCCATGACCGCAGTTTGTTTCGGATCATCCATCATCTTGCAAAAGCGGAAGAAGATGAGATCCTACGACGCAAGCACCCTCTAATTGATAGTGTTAACTTTTCAGACAGTAAAGAATCAAAATCGTGGAGGCTGTTTCAAGACACAGAAGATCTTCGCCAGATTCCAGAAGAAGATCGAAAAGAGTATGCCGTATTGATGGAAGATGGCATTTGCATTTATGAAGGCCTACAGAACAGGCAAGATGGATGTATCAAAATGAATGTCTTGTTTGGTCTCGACACTTGGTGTTCTGTAAAAAAGAAGGAATTTGAAACCGTGCAGCGTCTAACAGAGCTTGGATGTTTTGACGAGTATGGAATCATTCAACCACCACCGACAAATCCGAAGATTCTCGATGAAGTGTTAAGAATTATGGCCGCCGATGATGGCAGTGGGGAGATATAAGATGCCAAGAATGAAAAAGGAAAACACGCCTACCAGCTTCCGCCTTGCCACAGACGTATATGAGCGGTTGGTGAAGTTCTGTGCGGAATCAGGGCAGCCGAAGACAGTGGCTGTAGAACGTGCGATCAATATGTATATCGACGACTACGATGCCAAAATGAAACGTCTGGAAGAAGAAAAGAAGCTATGAAATTACCCCGCCATCTCCCAAAATGGCGGGGTAAAATATTGCTTGACGTACTCTGTTTATGATGACCACACTAAACTTGGAAGAAACAAGTGTCCCACGATTCAGCTCAGGCCACATTATAGTTGGAAGAATCAAGTGACCGACTTCAAGACTTTCAAGCAAAAAGTCCACATCAGATTTCTAATAGCCTTTGGAAAAAAATTAGTTGACAAACGAGGCAGTATTTGCTATTATAAGCGGGCTGAACGGAAACGCTGGTGTAGCTCAGCCGGTAGAGCAGCTGATTTGTAATCAGCAGGTCGGGGGTTCGAATCC
>Ga0256405_10012003_pt1 | contig 10873 bp, 10 predicted proteins | sample RumenRJG_02DNA_FD_189096 | JGI IMG/M metagenome (GOLD analysis project Ga0256405, IMG submission 189096) | Bovine rumen microbial communities from Lethbridge, Alberta, Canada - RJG_02 | ecosystem: Host-associated > Mammals > Digestive system > Stomach > Rumen | place: Canada: Alberta... | reverse complement strand
AGTATCCGAACAGCCGCGACATCGAGAACTACCTGTATCTGTACGTGGTGAGCGGCGGCGCGGACAACCCCCGCCAGATCCAGCTACGCAGGAAACCTTCCACCGGCGAATGGTTCATCTGGGTGTTCCAGGGTCTGCTCATGGACATCCGCATCCCGGTCTCCGAGGATAAGTGGGCTTAAGGCGGCTTCCGACCGCCGGAGCAAGAAGGCAGGTGTCTTATGGCAGACGCCTGCCTTTTTTCATGCGGGCGCCTTCAGCTCTCTTCGTGCGAAAAGCTTTTTTACTTTTTTACTTCCTCGGCTTAATTTGTGGATCGTTTTGCCTGCAAATGTCGCTTATCAGGGTGAAAGGCCTTGAAAACAGACAATCTTTCCGGAGGACGCGACCTTGGATGACGACAAGATCATAGAGCTCTACCTGTCCCGGGACGAGTCCGCCATCCGGGAAACGCAAGAAAAATACGGTGCAAGGCTGCGGCAGACCGCTTACCGGATCTTAGAGGATCGCGGCGCCGCGGAGGAGTGTGAGAACGACACCTACCTGAAAGCCTGGAACAGCATCCCGCCGCACGAACCGCGGGGCTACCTCTTCGAATTCCTCGTCAGGATCATCAAGCACGCAGCGATCGATGCGTGCCGGCATGACAGCCGCCTGAAGCGGAAGGCGGATTTCTGCGAACTGACAAGGGAAATGGAGGAATGCCTGCCGGGCGAAGGCGGGACGATGCGGGAGATAGAGGCGCAGGAGTTAGGCGGGATCATCACGGATTTCCTTCGTGACTATCCGGAGGAGTCCTGCAGCATCTTCCTGTGCCGCTATTGGTTTTTTGAGACCGTTCCCGAGATCAGCCGCCGCTTCGGCTGTAAGCAGGGAAAGGTCAAAAGCATCCTGCGGAGAACGCGGGAAGCACTGAAAAAGCGATTGGAAAGAGAGGGTTACCGACCGTGAAAGCAAATGATTTGCTGGATGGCATCAATAATGTTGACTTCGATTTGGTCTGCAAAGCAGGATCTGCCAAGCCTGCGGACAGGAAGGTGAAAACGGATCCGTGGAGAAGGCTCGCGGCAAACAGACAATTTGCCGGCGGTGTACTGGCCGCTGTATTTGTCGCTGTTCTCGTGTTGACCATCGTTTTAAGCAGCGGACGCGGCGCATCCGACTTGAATGCGCCTGGCCAGAATAACGAGCTTTCTGTTCGTTCCGGAATCGACGTCAATGATTGGTATGAGCAGGAAATGGAAAGACAAAAGCATGCTGTTGCTGCCTATGCTGCCTTAACAAATTCATTTGAAATGGATCCTCAGGGGAATTATGTCTATCCCGATAGTTTCTGTGGCGCCTGGATCGAGGATGAATATTTGGTCATTGCTCTGAAATCCCCGGATGCTGCCGTGAAACAAAGATATGAAAAGGTCCTGATCGAATACGAAAAATATGTCAGATACGTGGAACGGAAATACGCGAAAAACGATCTGTACGATCTGATCGAAAAGGTATCCGCCGAGATCAGGCAGACACACGGAGAGCCGATACAGTCATATTCGCTGCGTGAGCAGGAAAACCGGGTGGAGATCGGCGTACCAGAGGAACTGCTGGCAAGGCTCCGTGAGGACGGATATGTTGACCGTTATGCTCCCGTGATACGGTTTACGGCCGGCGATACGGTCAACACCAGAGTGTCTCTGAAAGGCGGTATGGCGATAACAAACACCAATGCATCTAGCAGCATGACACTAAGTGCCTGTGGCTATTATGGCGGAAATAATGCCATTATAACCTGCGGCCATGGAGGGCAGGCCTGGTTGGATCCAATTCAATACGGAGGATCATTGATCGGATATATTGAAAGCAAACAATACTCTGATTATGGCTATGGTGACTATTCAATTATTCCCGCGTCGACTGGAAACCATTCCATTTCCGCAAAGATATTATCCTATACAGTGACTGGTTGGTATAACAGCCTTGCTGTAAATACTATTGTGAAGTTTTATGGCTATGCAACAGGAAGCATAGGCTGGGGTCAGGTAAAGGATACCGGTGCCATGGTTTATACGAATGACCACATCCACATCAAAGGAGTTCACAAGGTCGATATCGATCACGGCAGTGTCACAAACGGAGATAGCGGAGGCCCTTTCTTCGTCACAACAAGCAGTTCCACAGCTTCCTATTGTGGGGTCCTTTGTGGGGACTATATAACAGAAGAGAGTCAGTGGATAGTTGTATTTACACCATGTCAGTATTTATCTGGTTTTGCAGTAAAATATGAACACTGAGCGCTAACGCGTGGCATGAGGCTATGACACTATAATACGAGGAGGCAAACAATATGAAGACAGGAAGAAAGATGCTTTATGCATTCATCGTAACGTTATTTGTAGCGATATCTATGTTTACCAGCGTTTACGCTGCGGACATCACTCACGATTATTCCCTTAGGGGAAACGGCAACGATAATTCTAGTCCAGTTTCAGTTACAGGGAAAATCTGCCGAATGACGGATGACACATTTTATATGTATATTGATCAAGGAACAGCCTACAGAAACATCACTGTAAGATTAAACTATATGACAAAGATAGGAGCGGGAGTATACACTATAAGAGACTATATGTACATTTATAATAATATGCAATGGGGAAATCCGCTGTACATTGGCGATGCAACGGTTTCGAGATCTTTGACAAATGTGGCGTTTGCTTGGGTGCCATTCAGCCCGGGCTCGGATCAGGGTTTGGTTGCCCTTACTGCATCGGGAGCAAACAGTTCATTTTATTTTAGAATATATGATGCGGAATTTAATTTTTCGAATTACTAATTAGTATTGGATAAGAAGGAACAATGGTACTGTTACAATCAACCCCATATATTATTCTTGCGACCATTGTGTATATCGTTTGGTTACTGAAAAAGCCGAAACGCCAAATATCTTATGTTGGCAGAATGATTTTTCTTGCAGGATGTGTTGTCTTGGCAGGATATTATCTACTTCCGCTTCCCTTGGACACACTTGCTTTCGAAACATTTATGGATCCGCTTTTACCTATGAATGAGGTGATAAGGATTAATCCTATTGTGACGATAATGGAAAAACAGCATTATTTGTCGGAATATTTTGCCAACTTATATCCGATATTTGGCGGTGCGGCGCTGATTGGTTTTTCAACAGATCTAATCCCAAATAAACCGTTGGCCGTAAAGAAGCATTTGCTGATATCTTTTCTGATTCCATTCGGCATTTTTGTCTTTCATGCATGCTTCAAACTGATTAGCGGTTATATGTGGAAACAGGCAGACAGCGGCCAAATCATCTGGTTCATACTGTTCTATTTTCTAGGATACGGCGTTTGTTGTTTAGCTGAAAAAGTCCGACATGGCATCATAGCAAGGAATGATGAGGAATAGAGTGAAAAATAACCTAAGGAGTGCGGATTGAAAAAGTTGGTTTTGATCGCACAGGATTTAAGCACATTGGTAAGACGGGAGAAAGTGGGATTGATCATCATTCTACTTTCTCTCAGTCTTTCTGTTTGTGCTTCACTAACTATGGTCAGTTTTTATTCCTCCTATAGGGAAGTCTTTCAGAGGATGCGGATTGACAAGGCCAGTTACAAAGTTCTGTTTAATGTATATGCAGAGCGGGATGAGCAGTTGACGCCGATGGAGGTGTTTGATGATTTTCTGCTAAGCGACAGCAGCCCAAGCGTTATTGATGGTTATGCAATGAGCTTTTTAACCTATCCGTCGGAAGATTTTACAATCACTTTTGGTTCTGTCTCCCATAATGAGAATGGTCCAGAAGCGCCACCGGGGCCGCCAATCCGCTGGCGCGCTTATTTTCCGGGCGAACGTCTGTCAGCGTTATCCGAGAGAGAAGAAGAAAAGCACTTGCTGGAAGGGCGTTTGTTTACGGATGAAGAGCTGCAGGAAGGCGCAGCAGTTGCCGTTGTAGGTCGGAATTCATTTCCGGGGGCACATCCCGGCGACCGCATAGAGGTGCTTGGTCGTGAAATTGAAATTATAGGCGTGCGGAGGATGAATAATGCCTTGCCGTATCGTCTTATGCAGATGTTATCAGATAAAGAACAGGGATTTGCTCCGGATAGTTTTATGTGTATTTTTGAAGAACCGTTGACGGAAGAACTGCTTGAGCAGCTGAATCACAAAGAAGTCAGTCTCACCAGTTATTTTGATATTCGAAAAAGCGGATACTACACGGAAATTGCGATTTCACTGAGTATTATAAGCGGGATATTACTGCTGACAGTTTTGAATACTCTGAATATGTTTCGGTATCTTGTTTTGAAAGCTCGTTACCGTTTAATGGTGATGAAGGTTTGCGGTGCCGGAAAGAAAACGGTTTTTGAAGCGCTATATCTTATCCCTCTTCTGGCGAGCATGGTAAGTAGCGCAACGGGAATACTGCTTTACCGTCTGCTGTTGGAACCAATCATTGTTCGGGAATTTAGTTTTTCTTTGCTGACAAGTGTTGAACTGCTGATAGTGTTTAGCGTTGTTCTGCTGCTGTGCTTCCTGACACTGATTCCGACCGTTTGGCGTATAGTGAAGGCGAGGCCGGTGGACATGGTTTTGTGGAGGTAAGCGATGAAGCGGCTGCAGTTGATTAAAACGGCTTTATTCCGAGATTTACCTCGGCGGATTCTGATTTCCGCTGAGTTAATAGTTGCTCTTATTTTTCTTTTTTTGAGTACGAGACTTCTGATGAAAAGCCGAGAAATCGACCTCTACATGGAGTTATATGGCGATATGGCGGCAATTGATCCAAAGAACGAGGAACAACAGGCGTATGCAGAAGAACACGGGATTCTTTTCACGCCTACAGTTCAGCTCCAAACAGAACCACAGAGCGGTAAAACGTGGTACGGAGAAATCAACAGCTTGGCTTACTATATGGCCGTTCCGTTAAATCTTTCTGCCGGTAGCTGGTTTACTGATGAGAATTATGGTTGCACATATAATGCGGTCGTTCCTTATTCCCTGAGGAACCGCTTTTCCCCGGGAAAACGTTATGAGTTGAGCTTTTTGCAGTGCGGAACGATCTCGTTTTATATTTGCGGCGTGCTGGATTCGGATATTACCTTTGGCAACAGTTATAATGCCGGTTTTGATGATGCAAGTTGCCATATACTTCTGTGTCCTGCGAAAAACGCAAAAGAACCAGTCAAATTCAATTATTATGCGCGCACCTATGTCAAACTTAGAGATATAGATCCCGAAGCCCTTCAAGCGTTGGACATCGATGCTGTCTGTCTAATGAAAGAGGTCTTTCATCAGGGAAATCGTCAGCTTATGGCAGCACCGATTTTTTTAACAATAATTCTCCTGGTTCTTTTTGGAACAGCGCTTATAGGAGACCATTTTCTCTCTGCAAAGGAGAGTGAGAAGACACTTGCCATTTACTTTTTGTGCGGCGCAAGCATAAAGGAGGCGGTCCTCCTTCAGGTCGGAGTCAATTTTGCAGAGGTGCTGCTTCCTTACCTTCTTTCTCTTGCGGCAGCATTGATCATTCCGATCCGTTTGCATGCATTCAGCGTGTTTGGAATTCTTTTGATATTGTTTGCGGGTTGTGCTTTTCTTTCACTGATCCAGATGGTACGGCTTAGACGGGAAAGCCCGTCTAAGATCATTGCGAGGAGGTTCCGGGGATGAGTTTGATCCAACTGGAAAAAATCGAAAAATACTATAACAAAGGCCAGGAATCCGAGGTCCATGCTTTAAATGAAGTCTCTTTATATATCCGTAGAGGAGAAATGGTTGCACTGATGGGAGTGTCCGGTTCTGGAAAATCATCTTTACTGCACATATTGGGGCTGCTTGACAGCTTTGATGAAGGGACATACCTGCTTGATGGCAAAGATGTAAAGACACTGAAGCCGAGAGAACAGGCGACGATTCGAAATGAAAAGATCGGCTTTATTATGCAGAATTTTGGTCTGGTCCTGTATCAGACATCAGAGCAGAACGTGAGTCTGCCTTTGCTGCTCAGTCGAAAGACAAATTATGGAGAGATTAGACATCGCAGTCTTCGGCTGCTAAGAGAACTCGGTATTCGTGAAAAGGCCGCTACTCCGGTTGATCAACTCTCCGGCGGCCAGCAGCAGCGGGTTGCCATCGCCAGAGCAATTGCAAACGATCCGATTCTGTTGCTTGCAGATGAGCCGACAGGCGCCTTGGATGCCGAGACAGCAAAAGAAGTAATGCATATTTTCCATGCGCTTAATGAAGAGAGAGCAATGACGATCCTTATGGCAACACATGATCCGAGAGTGGCGTCAGAATGCACCCGAATTCTGCGTATAGATGATGGAAGGGTTCAATAGCCTCTAATCAACGCGAACAAATAGATGTTTCCGCTTTACTTTTCCGGATAATCCGCTATGATAGAGGAAAATCCACCTGTCCGGGAAACGGAGCGGAAAGACCATGAACACCCGTCACGATAAAGACAAGCTTATCAATATCAACATAGAAGAGATCAGGGAGGCTGCCGCTGCCCGCGCGCAGAAATTCAAGCAAGACATCCAGGCCTCCCGGAAGTCCAGCGAGACGGACGACCCTTTTGACGTCTTCGTCTACGACCCTCTCGCCATCCGGCTGACCACCCTGTTCATCAGGATGAAATGGTCGCCCAACGCGGTCACGCTGTCTTCTCTCGTCTTCGGCGTTGCCGGCGCCTGCCTCCTGTATCCGAAGAACGTTCTCCTTAACCTTCTGGGCATCGCCTTTATCATTTTCGCGGCAGTCCTCGACTGCTCGGACGGCCAGGTCGCGAGGCTCTGCCATTCCGGCACCCCGTTCGGCAGGGTCCTGGACGGCGCCGTGGACATGGCCAACTATCTGGCGATCTACCTGGCCCTCGGCTTCCGGCTGGCCGGCGAGACCATTCCCATCACCCCCACCACGGACATCCGCCTCTCCTGGTATATCTGGCCCGTCATTGTCCTCTCCGTAGCCTGCCACGCCTCTCAGGCGCGGAAGGCCGACTACTACCGCGGCCTGCACCTGTATTTCCTGAAGGGGACGAACGACAACTTCTTTGCGCGCTCGAAGGACCTGCGCAAAGAGCTTGCCGCGCTTCCGGAAGGAACCTCCCCGTTCCGCAGGCTTTATCTGAAGATCTATCTGCTTTACACCGCCGTGCAGGAAAAAGGCGCGAAACAGACGCAGCACCTGCTGGATAAGATTGATGAGAACGGCGGCATCATGCCGGAAGGCCTTGCCGACCGCTATATCCGCGAAAGCCGCAAAGTGATCCAGGTCACCAACACCCTGGGCTTCAACCTCAGGACCTATATTCTCTTCCTTCTGCTGCTTTTCGGGAAGGAGATCTTCTGGTTTCTCTTTGTCTGCATCGTTCTGGAAGGCCTGAAATACGCCATGATGGCCCGCTACGAGACCGTGGCCGGACGTATCTCCGCCGAATTTTTCCCGGAAGACGCGGAACGCAGCGGCAGGAGAAAGGGCGGAAACGGCCGATGAAGACAAGATACCGTATCCTGTTCTTTCTGATTGGAATCGCCGGCATCGTCCTGCTCGCCGTCAAGGCAGTCCCCGACGGATCGGACTGGGGAGAACTGTTCACCCCGCGCCTGCCTCTGCTGCTTCTCGGCCTGCTTCTTCTCTGGGCAGTCATTTACGCGATCCATACCGCGGTCTACCTGCTCATCATGGGAAAGGAAGCCGCCTCCGCAGTGGGATTTCCGCGGATGTACCGGATCTGCATTTCCGGCTTCGCGATCAACAACGTCACGCCGGCGGGGATCGTCGGCGGGGAGCCGTACCGCATCCTTGAGCTGAAGGCATACATGCCGGCCGGGAAGGCTGCCTCCTCCGCCATGACCTTCAACCTGATCCACATGATCGGGCACATGATGCTCTGGATCACCGGAGCACTCGTCTATCTGGCCCTCGGCTGTCCTGGAAACACCCTGACCACTGTCCTTCTGATGATCGCCGCCGCCCTGCTCCTTACGGTCTGTGTTTACTTCTTCCGAAGAAAGCAGAAAGGCTTCGTGGTCCCGGCGGTACGCTTCTTTGCGAAGCTCCCGCTCATCGGAAAAAAGATCGCCGGGTTTGCGGAAAAGCACCGTGATACGCTCAAAGAAACGGACAGCTGCTACTCCGACTTCTGCGCGGACCGCGGCCGGCTGTACAGGGCAGTGCTCCTGGAATACGCAACGCGCCTGCTGGAAGCCGTGGAATACTTCCTCATCTTCCTCCACCTCGGGATCAACATTCATTTCACCGGCGGGATCCTCGTACTGACCTTCGCTTCTCTCATCGGGAACCTCCTCTTCATGATCCCGATGCAGGCCGGAACGCGCGAAGGCGGTATCGTGCTTGCCCTCGCCTGCCTGGGCTTCGACATGGAGCACGCTGTCATGGGCGGCCTGATCTTCCGGATCCGGGACCTTTCCTGCATTGCCGTCGGGATCCTTCTGATCCTCATCGGCGGGAAGAAAAAACAGAAAAGCTGAGCAAGCAAAGGGTGGACACTTCGGCGTCCGCCCTTTATAATAGCAGTGAAAGAAAACAGACCTGTCAGGAGGCAACATGATCACCATACCGAAATTATTCCGCAAGACGAAGACGGTCCGGCAGATCCAGGAGTACATGGACGTAATGTTCAACGAAGTCCTGCACACCACCCTGAATCCGGACGGTCCCGGCGCGATCCGCATCCACCTGATCCCGCCGAAGAAGGAGGAAAACGTCCTCAACCCGAGCATCGCGATCGTAAACGGCACCGACGTCGTACCGGTGAATTTCGTGTACGCCGTCATCCTTGCCGAGATGATCCGCATGACAAACTGCTACGACGGCAGGGAGATCGGTGAGAAGGACGTCCAGAACATCCTGGAAAAGACCGCCGAAAGCGTGAAGGGGATCATCCCGATTCTGTCAAAGAAACGCATTCAGAACGACATCTTCACCATCTACACCACGCTGAAGCAGATCGCGTACCGCGAACCGGTCACGACCGAGATCCACTACATGAGCCTCGGCGAGTACGCAGACGAAATGAACGCCCCGCACCGTATGGACGTGATGGTGAGCGCGATGACGAAGGACGGCAAATGGCACTGCAATCAGAAATGCGTGCACTGCTATGCGGCCGGCCAGATCCACTCCGACGAGGCGGAACTATCCACCGAAGAATGGAAAGAGATCCTCAGGAAGTGCCGTGCGGCAGGCATCCCGCAGGTGACCTTCACGGGCGGCGAACCGACCATGCGCGAAGACCTGTTCGAACTCATCCACGACGCGCGCTGGTTCATCTCCCGTCTGAATACGAACGGCATCAAGCTGACGCCGGAATACTGCAGGAAACTGCACGAGGCGGAGCTGGACAGCGTCCAGATCACCTTCTATTCCTGCGATCCCGAGGTGCACAATAAGCTCGTCGGCGCTCCGCAGTTCGCCAACACGGCGGCCGGCATCGGCAACGCCCTGGCGGAAGGCCTTTCCGTCAGCATCAATACTCCGCTCTGCACCCTGAACCGGGACTACCTGAAAACGCTGGAATATTTGCACGAAAAAGGCGTCATCTACGTGACCTGCTCCGGCATGATCACGACCGGCAACGCAGCGAAGGAGCCTTCCGAGACCCTGCAGCTGACCGGCGCCGAACTGGAGCAGATCCTGCGTGAAGCCGTCACCTACTGCCACGAAAACGGCATGGAGATCGCTTTTACCTCGCCCGGCTGGATCCCGCAGGAAGTCTTCGACGAGCTGAACATCCCTTCCCCGTCCTGCGGCGCCTGCCTTTCCAACATGGCGATCACCCCCGGCGGGAACGTCGTCCCCTGCCAGAGCTGGCTTTCCGACGCCCCGCTCGGCAACATGCTCACGGACGACTGGGAGACCATCTGGAACAGCGACGCCTGCCTTGAGCGCAGAAGCTTCTCGTCCGCGATGACCGGCGAGTGTCCGTTAAGGAGGTACTGCTGATGAAAACCGCATATAAGACCGCAAAAGCCCTGCTTCTGGCAGCCGTACTTTTCGTCGCTCTCCTGCTTCCCGGAGCGAAGGCGCAGGCCGCGCCGACCGACGAGATCCTGAACTTCACGATCCAGGTCGACGTGAACGAGGACGCCTCCCTGACCATGACCTACCATATCGAATGGAAGGTGCTGTACGACGGCGGCGGCAAGGAAAAGCTGGAATGGGTCAGCCTTGGCGTTCCGAACAAATATCACGAGGATCTTAAGCCGCTTAGCGATACGATCAAGAAGATCAAGAATGAAAACTCCAGCGGCAATACGCTCCGGATCGATCTGGACCGCGGCTACGCCAAAAACGAAGTCGTCACCTTTGAGTTCTCCATGACGCAGGACCATATGTACCAGATCGACAAATGGGTGGAGGGCGAAACCGTCTACACCTTCACGCCGGCCTGGTTCGATGATTTCTCCGTCGACGAGCTCGTCATCCGCTGGAACGCGGAGGATGCGGGCGCCTGGCAGCCCGACTGCACGCAGGAGGACGGCTATCTGGTCTTCCGGGAAAAACTCTCCCCGGGCGACAGATATACCATGAGCGTCGTTTATCCGAATGACGCTTTCGGCTTCTCACCCGACCGTCAGGCGGACGGCGGAGGAAGCGGTTACGAGCCCGGCGGCAACAACAGCGGCACCGACAGCACAAACCTCTTCGACATCATTGCCGGCATTCTCGGGACTGTTTTCGCGCTGGCTGTCATCTTCCTTCCGATCCTCGCCGTCGTTAAATTCTTCAAATATATCTTCAGCGGTTCCGGCTTCGGCACCGAAACGAAGACCGAGAAGAAGATCACCCGCACGAAGATCGAGTATTACGAGTTCTGCCCGGGCTGCGGCATGCCGCG
>Ga0256405_10012002_pt1 | contig 10873 bp, 6 predicted proteins | sample RumenRJG_02DNA_FD_189096 | JGI IMG/M metagenome (GOLD analysis project Ga0256405, IMG submission 189096) | Bovine rumen microbial communities from Lethbridge, Alberta, Canada - RJG_02 | ecosystem: Host-associated > Mammals > Digestive system > Stomach > Rumen | place: Canada: Alberta | collected... | reverse complement strand
TACGAATTCTTCACTCTTCACTTTTTTATGAACTGTATCGGTGTTATGACATCAGGCAATGATGCGCCTGGAATGAATTGTGCAATACGTGCCGTCACACGTAGCGCCATCTACAACGGATTCAAGGTTAAGGCTATCCGTCGTGGATACAAAGGTCTTATTGACGGTGAGATAGTAGATTTCGAGACTCAGAATGTGAGCAACATCCTGCAGTTCGGTGGTACCATCCTCAAGTCTTCGCCAAGTAAGGAATTCCTCACTCCCGAGGGACGCAAGCAGGCGTTTGAGAACGTGCAGAACGCAGGTATCGATGCGCTGGTTGTGATTGGTGGAGTAGGGACCATCCACGGTGCGAGAATCTTCGCACAGGAATACGACATTCCTTGTATCGCCATCCCTGCAACTATCGACAATAATCTCTGCGGTACCGACACCACCATAGGTTACGACACGGCTCTCAATACCATCATGCAGAGCGTGGATAAGATTCGCGACACTGCCACCAGCCACGAACGTCTTTTCTTCGTTGAGGTGGTCGGTGACGATGCCGGATTCCTTGCTCTCAATGGTGCAATCGCCTCTGGTTGCGAGGAAGCTATCATACCTTCAGAACAGGTTGAAGAGGATCAGCTTAAACAATTCATACAGAATGGTTTCCGCAAGACAAAATCGAGTAGCATTGTACTTGTTGCTGCCAGCGAAACAACTGGTGGCGCTCTCCATTATGCCGATCGTGCGAAGAAGGAATATCCTGACCTTGATGTCCGCATATCCATCCTCGGTCACCTCCAGCGAGGAGGTAACCCAACTGCTCACGACCGCATCATCGCCAGCCTCATGGGTAGTGCCAGCATCGAGGCGCTGAAGAAAGGTCTTCGCAATGTGATGATAGGAATTGACAACGATGAGATTGTCTATGTACCCTTCTCCCGCGCTGTCCGCGAAAACCGCAAAATCGATCATGCCCTCCTCGACATCCTCCATGATGTCTCCATCTAGAGTTTCTAAAAGTTTCTTTTATTGTCAAGAATTACAGAATAGTTTTTGCATCGCAAAAACTATTCTGTAATTCTTGATTAAACAACATCTATAATCAAAGGTTAAGTACTTGAAGTTACTTGTACTTCCCCTTTTAAAACATAAAAGCCTCGCTCATCGAGCGAGGCTTTTGTGTTTTAAATACTTTCAAATTTAGAATGGGAACACAACTCCTACGTTGAGAAAGCTTGATCCGTCCCACTGAGTCTTGTAGATGTATTCAGCCTTGATAGCGAATGAGCTGACAGGAACCTCTACACCTGCACCCAGGTTAAAGCCTACCTTTGAGTCGTCACCGCCGCCGTCCCATTTGCAGCCGAGTACGTTAAGACCTACGATTGGATAGAGTGCCACCTTGTTTCCACCAAGACGGAAGAGGTATTCTGCATTAAAGTTCAAACCCCAGTAGCTAACATTGTCCTTCTTGAAATAGTAGTCGAAGCCTGCAACAGCGCGAACGTTGTCAAGGAATTCATAACCAACGTTTACACCAGCACCGAGGTTGTGTGGTGAGTCGATGATGTAGTTGAACTGTGCGCCAACTGTAGCTGTACCTTTCTGTGCGAATGAAGCAGTGCTAATGCACATCATGCAGAGAACGAATAATAGTTTCTTCATAGTTTGTTGTTTTTAAAATGTTAATAAATGAGAATGAAACTTAATTCAATGCAAAAGTATACATTTTTTTTAACATCCAAGTTTTTTTTCTGTTTTTTTTGACGAAGAGCCACAAAAACATTGCAAAAGTATGATTTGGGTTTTGGTTCAAAAAAAATATTAATGGAAATATATGAGTCATTAATGGTAATTACATGTTTTAATCAAAATTATTCAAAGTCAATACATTTTTCTTTGAAAAACCTGCTTAATTGTTAAAAAATCAGGGCAAAAACTGTGAAAATGTCAATTTACTCTTAGAATTATTTGTTTTGTATTAAAAAATATCTCACTTTTGTAATTTTGAGCATAGATTAACCAAAGTTTTCAGCTCATAATTATCAAATTAAACTATAGTCGCTCTTACATACTAACCAAACATCGTGCTCCGCACTATGATGTAAATGATTAAAACTTAATTACTCACCTTGATTCGCAGATTAATCTACATATTGTTGTTCATGTTGGCACCCTTTGCTTCCAAGGCACAGGTTGTAGATTCATTGCTGCAGGAGTTCCTGCGCGAATACATGCACCAGAAACCTCAAGTTCCTGAGACAGCGACTGTTGCCGTTAAGACCAATCTGCTCTATGACCTCTTTGCTGTAGGAAATATCGGAGTTGAGGTGGATCTCGGTAAGCGTTGGTCTGCAGAAGCTGACTGGTTTGGTACATGGTTCCAGGCACGTGTCTCCAACAAGTTCTGGCAAGGCTATGGAGGATATCTCACCGTTCGCCGTTATTTCGGTCGAAACAGAAAATCAGAGATCAATCCTGTTACCGATGGACTTCGCGGACACCACATCGGTGCCTACGGACTTGGTATGACCTACGATGTGGAGTGGGGAGGAAGAGGTTATCAGGCCAAGCGCTTCGGATTCGGAGGCGGTATTGAGTATGGTTACTCCACTTACGTTTTCAAGGATTTGATGCTGGATTTCACCATCGGCGTGGGATTCCAGGATGGAGAATACAAGGAATATCTTCCGACTTATGATGGCTCAGGCCACTACGTCTGGCAGGTAACCCGACTCCGCCACTGGTGGGGACCAACCAAGGCAGAAGTCACCCTCAAGTGGATTATCGGCAAGAAGAAGAAAGGAGGTGCAAGATGAAGCACTTCACTCTTCACATTTTAGCAGCCCTGCTGCTCCTCACCTCTTGTGAATACAAAGACCTCTGCTACGATCACAACCATGGAGATGGATACAATGTGATTCTGAAGCTCATACTGAAACTTGACCTCGGGCTTGACCTTGAGATTGACCCGCAGTCAAATTCCCAGATAGAAATGCCTGACTACATGAAGGTGTGTTTCTATGGTCCAGAGGACGGAATATTGAAGAATACAGAGTTTGTGACGGGTGAAGGCGGACCTTTGTACACCGCTCCTGGCATCTACAACATGGTGGTTTACTCCTTCGGAACCGAGTACGTGCAGATACGAGGCGAAGGCGACATCAACACACTCGAAGCATTTACCAGCGACATCACTGCAACCAAGGGACGATTGTTGGCAGGATTTACCCGCAGCGGCGAGTATGAAGCCCCAGGTCCTATCATCTATACACCCGACCACCTCCTGGTAGCACGTAAGGAGATTGAGATTCCAAGCCATGCGACTGGCGAGACGGTAATCACGGTGACAGCCACCGCTTCCACCATAGTCGAGACCTACGGGTTCGAGGTACGCAACATCCAGGGACTGGAATACATCTCCAGCGTAGAGGCGTTCGTCACCAATCAGGCGCGAAGCAGTTTCTTCGGACGCGGCGAGGTTAATAATTCCCCGGCAACCTTGTACTTTCCCGTTGATGTGGATCTGAAGAAGGGAGTCCTCTACACCACCTTCAACACCTTCGGAAAGCTGCCGGGCGAAAGCCATAGCTACCTACACATCCTGCTTGTCGATACAGAGGGTCAGGAATACCGCATCTCCACTGACATCACCGACCAGTTTGAGAAGGAGGACCACGAGATTATCATCGAAGACGAGATAGACATCCCTCAACCTACTGGCGGCGGCGGAGGTATAGCGCCAACGGTGGATCCGTGGGACGAAACCATACATGATGTACCGATAGGATAAAAAAGCCTACTCCCGGCTTTTCCACCTTCCCTACGGTCACCAACCGCTTGAGCGACTATACGCGCGGTTGCCCAAAAGGAGGGGAGAACGGAATCATCTGGCGGATGATGAATTATTTCTTTCTAAAAAATAATTAATAATCAAAATAAAGTTTAACTCCAAAAAAACAGAGAAAAAAAAGAAAACTAATAACTAAAACAAAAACAAAAAACAAATTAATTAATCAATTAAAAAGTTTCAATTATGAAAAAGAATTTATTTTTCATGGCAGCAGCTTTAGCATTCTGCTTCTCCTGCTCCAACGACGCAACAGTTGAAGAAAATTCAGTTGCAAAACAACCTAAGGAAATTGCATTCGCTCCTCTGAGCCAACCTAACACTCGCGCTCAGTATTCCGTTATTACAACAGGCTTCCCAACTGATAACACTATGGAAGTGAAGGCTTACCAGACTCAACCAAGTGCTGCAGCCTATTTTGACAAGTGTACATTCTCTAAAGGTGTTACTTATTGGCAGGGAGGTCAGTACTGGCCTTTGAGTGAAGCCAAACTTAATTTCTTTGCTGTATCTGGTTATGGCTTGACAAATAGTCACATCACTATTGCTGATGAATTAGCTTCTGCTACAGTTGCTTACACAACGGAAAACTCTTACTCAGCAGATACCCAGAGCGACATTATGTATGCATTCGGAAGAGGTGAAGTTACGAAGGCTGGAAACGCTCTGACATTCCCTGCAAAGGTTGATATGCAGTTCAAGCATGCGCTGGCTTTGATTGATTTCGAAGTTAAAGGTTATTCCGCAACAGAGACGACTGCAATAACTGTTAACAGCATCACACTGAAGGGTGCTAAGTATAATGGAACCTTGACCCTTACCAACACCAATGCTGCTACTGAAAGTGGTGTCGTAACGACTGCTGTATCATGGGCAGCAGGTGATGCGGTTGTTTCAAAACTTGTACCTGGCATTTCTTCTGGCACAGCAATTACAGCCGACTTTGCTCGTATAGGTAATGGCCTTATGGTTATTCCTGGAACAGGTTTCTCAAGTTTCGTGATTAATTATTCTTTGAACGGAAATAGTTACGATTATGAGTATACTCCTGTACCTGCAGTTTCTTCTACTACAGCAAACAACAAGTACACATACCAGATTACTTTCAAGCTGCATGAGATTCTGATTAATCCTAGTGTTGAAACTTGGACTAACAGCGATACTGGTATAACAATTTATGAATAAATTCTGATTGGACAGTTTCTGTCCCACTTTATCCTTTATGATATAATTAAAAACGGCAGCCGATTGGCTGCTGTTTTTTTATTTATTTCTACTTGCATTCCCCATACCTGAATACCGCTTAAACACAGGACTCCCGGATGTGGAATAATCCCCAAAATTGTGAATTGAAATAAATTGCTTATATTTGCAGAAGAATAAAAATAAAGGAGAGAGAGAATATCTTAGCTTCTACTATTTCTGTAGATATTTCTGTAGATGATTTTTTCGAAGAACTGATAAGACAAGTACATAATGACTATGCAAATAAAGCTTGTGCATCAGTCTTGTAACGCCCTTCTCAACTCTTTTCACATATATGCTTAACCATAAACAGGTGTCATCTTAACCATAAACAGGTGTCATCTTAATCAGAAACTTAAGATAGCTAAATTCTAAACTCAAAATTCCGCCGTGATTTACAAAAATTTCGGCGGAATTTATATAAATACCGGTGGAGTTTACAAAAATTCCACCGAGATTTTGACTTTATACTTCTCCTCTTTTGAGTTTTTACTTCCTCTCATTTGATTATCTACTTCCTCTCATTTAACTTTTTACATCATAGCTTTTGAGAAGATGTTGAAAAAAGACATAAACCTTAACGAAAGTGTTTTGTTTGTTTTTTTCAAAATATAGTTTTTTATGATATTTTGAGATGGATTTTGTGTGAGATTTTGTGTCCTTAAGTTCGTATCCTTTAATCATAGATTAAAAAGTCCTGAAAAAGTGATGAATTTGTTTGGCTGATTCAATGATTTGCTATATTTTTGTAGATTAATAGTAAACTAAAGTTGGTAATAAACACGAATTACCGCAGCTAATTGTTTTTTTAACACGAATGGTCACGAATTACCCATTAATTTTTCATATAATAAATTTCATGGTAATTATATGGTTAATTTATGGCAATTATATGTTTATTATAACACGAATTTCCACGAATTATTCATATAATACATACAGATAATTACATGGTCAATTACATGGCAATTATAAGTTTGAAATAAATCTTTAATTGATGATTATTTAATGAAACGTACTGACAAATATATATGGATGTGTTCATTGCTGTCAATCCTGTTGTTGGCAGCTTGTTCCGATGAGGATGGAAACGGCAAGGTGAAGGCAAAGATTCAGGAGATTGCCGTGAAGACCAACGTGGCAGGCATGTTAACCCGCACCACCACCATCGACAACAGCACCGCGCTGCAAGACTACGACATCAAGATTGATGCGTACTTCCACGACACTGAGACTGCATATCTGAACGGCGAGAAATTGCATTACACGGGCGGCAATCCTTCATGGTCGTTCTGGGACGGCTCTGCAGCCCTCCACTACTACTGGCCTATCGCGGGTTCAGTATATGAACCGGCTGGTGCCAATATCACTTTCTCTTCCCTCGACTTCGTAGGTTTTTGCCCTTATGATAAGCCTTTATATATCGGCACTCCGACATACAACCACTCTACGGGTGTCACTTTTACAGCGACATTGCCTACCACGGAGGTGGAAGACGTCGATTATATGACCTTGACCAATCAGGCTTCCCTACAGGAATATCTGGTAGCCGTGCTTGATGGGCAGACCTACGCCACACAAGATGCGGCAGATGGTGCGCTGCCTCTGCAGTTCAAGCACCCCTTCGCACTCATCAAGTTCGTTATCACAGCTGAGAGCGGAACACACGTCCAAATAAACAGTATCAGCATTGAAGGCCTGAAGACTACTGGCACCTGCGCCTATGACGGCACCACGATGACATGGAGTTCACTGAGCGGCAGTGCGACCATGAAGTTGGAGCAAGTGCTGAAAAACGGCGGGACAACCGAGGGCACGCCTTTCCTCGTCATCCCCAAAAACTACGGTTCGAAGTACCTCACCGTCAATGCCACCTGGGATGACTGGAGCAATACTGTGACGATAAGCGACTATGGCAAAAATGTGGATTTCAACTGGGAAGCCGGCCACATCTACACCTACAACCTTACCCTCGACAAGTACGGCTTAAAGGTAGATGCTGCTAAGTACACCGAACAGTGGTAGATGATGTATGAAGGAAGATGGAAGAGGGAAGATGTAAGATGGAAGATGGAAGAGGGAAGAAGTTAGAAGTAAGAATGAAGAGATAATAGACAATATATATATGAGCATAAAGAGACTACTGATATTACGATTATTCGCATTCCTGCTCCTGCTGATGACAGGAGGAGTTGCCAATGAAGTGTGGGCGGCTAAGGTGACGTATCATATTTTGACGTTGCCGATAGACGATCCGTCAACTCCGGGAAGTTACAATTACCATATGCGTGAAGCGGTTTACACCCACCGTCTGGAGGCTATTAAGGTCGTTGTGGACAATCAGACAACCGTCGAGCTGCCTGCACACTACAAGAGTCCGTTGGCTACGAACTTCAAGTACTATAAACCTGAAGATATTACTATCGGTGCTGTCACGAAACTCTTCGATAACCCAAACAACCCCAACAAAGGCATTATTTATGATATCAAAGCCGGTTCAGAAGAGAAAAATGTTGCAGAAGGTACGGTGATTGCAGGAACCACTGCCGAATATTATGTCGTTTATACCTATAATGAAAGTAATACCATTGCCAAGCTTGACGGTTCGGTGAGCTACAACATCGCAACCATGAACAAAGACAAAGGTGTGTATAAGGACAAGGGTTTCTTCGCTTACAACCGAGGCCGAAACAACCGCCCTGCTGTCGTTCCTACAGCCAAAGTCGATCCTGAGATGCTGGCAAGTCCTGACTTTATGAAGGTGGAAAGTCCAGGTGCAGGCATTTCAACCTATTGGGCGAGTGGCGACAATAAGAACAAGAGGGAAGAAGTGGAGTCGCAGTTCCACTTCATTTTCCGGTTTGAAGGTCTGGACCCTTACAACATCATCATCCGTAACACCTATGACAGTGATCTTACCTACATCGAGAAGAATGACGACGGAGACAAGAAATTCGTCTATAAGTGGTATAAGGGTGGTCAGTTGTTCTCTGTGGGAACTGCCAACTCTTACATTGCCAGCGATATACATAAAAGATACCTAAAGGAATACGACAGTGCAATTCCGAACCCGACAGATCTTATTGAAGGCACAGATTATATCAACAGAAACGGTCAGTTCCACGGACAAGGTAATGCTATATGGAGTTCTTATGCAATTCTCAACAACAATGATAATAACGGTTATGTCTTCATGGGTACCAGGACGGTTGACGGAAATGGAGCCACTCCGGATGCGCCTTATTACCTGAAAGAGGCTAATAGCTTAAACAATCTTGTCCTTAATAAAGTGACTGCCGAGAATGCTTCGAACAACCTTTCTATTAAGGGCCTCTATCCCATCAAGAAGCTTACATTTAAGGTGCCGACATCGTTCTATGACCCTGAATCCCCTTCTGATGCACACATTGTCTCTGTAGCAGACTGGGTCAGCCAATATACAGTAGAAAATGACCCTATCGAGACTAAATACCTGCCTGCTGCGCTGAAACGTAAGTATTGTACGTTCAACGGTAAGTTCTACAGCGACGCTGCACGCACCCATGAGATTACCTATTTCTCGCAGGCTACTGAGGACCCTATAGAGGGATATCAAGTCTATCTGGGCTATGATGTGTCCGCTTCCATCCCCTTCAAGGCGATTACGCCGTCTGCCAGCTACACCACAGCTACCTGGTACGAACTGACCGATGCAGGAAGTACACAGGAGTATGGCCGCAAGATTAAGAACAACGCCGGCACCTACAAGAACAATGGTGGGAACGGAGAGTATGCTAAGGAGAGCGAGTTTGCCTTTGTCGGCGACCCGTATGAGCTGAAAGTGCTCTATCGCAAAGGCTCTGAAGATGCAAGCGCAAATACCTACGTCACCCTAAGCACCTACGACACATGGCAAATTCCTGTGGATGCAGTGTCAGGCAGTTTCCTGTTGCAAAAATACAAGGGCACAGGCTTTTGGAACTGGGATGTGGGACAGCCGACAGGTTCTGTTACCTATCAGTCAAACCTTGCACATTCGGCTGGTAAAGACGCTCAGACCATCACGTTCACCGTCAGCGGATTGAATGGCAGTAAGTATCTCAAGGTCACCACGGGTGGAACAGGAACAGACGTGGCACAGATTGTTTCCGTGACCCCCACCGTCGGTTCCGTAGTCGCTGAAACAGGAACGACTGCCACCGTTACCGTGAGCTTGGCGGAAAACACGGGTGCCGCAAAGACGATGACCGTTACTATTCAGGAATATAATGATAATGAAGGATCTTCGGCATCAGGAACAGCTTCTGTCATCACTATCACTCAAGGCACATCGCCTTCGTCATTTGCCGGTAATACCGTAGATTACCATGCGACCAACTCCACCTACGTCAAGCCATTGGAATTGCCGAAAAAGACCTTTACCTACAAAATTGTGGATAGAACGGGCCGCATTGCGGTGACGGCATCAGCCAGTCAGACCATCTTCTCGCCGCTCTCGCTGGCCAGCATACCAAGTATCATCGTCAGCCCGTTTATCGTGGACGAGATCATCACCTTCTACTCATCGTTTGACAGCGGCAGCGGTGCCGGTACGGGAACAAGTCGTACACATCTGTCAACGGAGATTAAAGAGACCCCACCTGCTAACGCTGCGATTTACGTGAAATATGAGACGGCCAGATTGAACGCGAAGCCCTTTAAATTGAACGAAGACCAGGAGATTTTTGTTCGATTGAACGGTCAGTATATTTATTATGATGCTGGCACACTCAAGAGTTCGGCAGAATCTGTGAATGATGATAGATACAAGTGGAAACTGAGAAACCGCGACCCTTACGCCATGCTGATTGACAATATGGGGGCACGAACTCATCTGGGAGTGACAGGTAACGAGACTATTTCCATGCCTATTGATGATAACGGTACAATGGATTCCCAGTCCAGACAAAAAGGTGCCTGGGTGGATGTGGCAACAATTGAAAATGCAGGAGCACTGAGTTTTACCACTACCAGAGCCGACGCCCAGCAATTTATTGCCAAGAGTAGTGCACGAACAGGTGTCTATGAGGTAATGGTTGCCACAGGCGATGGTGTGGATGCCAGCTCTACCTATTACAATATCGGTCGTCCGGAAGAGAATACGATTAAAATTTATAGCAATGCAACCTATCAGGCTACTGATGACGATGAAATCAAGTTCCGCCTGGAGGAAAATGTAACTTATATCTATCATCTCATTGATAAAGCCAATCATGAACTGCTGACACTAGAGAGCAAGAGTCCTGAGCTAGTGTTGCCGGCAGAGTATCAGAGTCCGTTGGTGGGTGCTGCGAACTATAGCTACTATTCGCGCGACCTGATGACCATCGATACTTCTAAGGATCCGGATGAATACACGCCAACGAATCCTGCAGTCAAACTTACCGCTATTACTGATCTTGATGCGCAATTCCCAGGGAATGTTGTCGCGAGCAACGAATCAGAGTATACAGCGGCTGCGACCGCAAATAAGCATGAGGTAGGAAGCGAATCAGACATTGAGAATGAAGCCAAAAAACTGACGACGACAGGATACCACTATTACAATGTCAATAATGGAACATCATATAAGAAAGTCAACATAACCAGAGCTTATCGTGGAACTGACATATACGTCACCTACACCGTGAACGATCTCATAGGATTCAACAATACCGGTAAAGTGAATGACCATCCTTATCTGCTAAAATTCCTCGAGCCATTTGCAGGTGGTTACTATCTGGAGGACGGTGCCGATAAACTGACAACCGAGAAGATTGAGGCCATCTA
>Ga0256405_10012001_pt1 | contig 10873 bp, 5 predicted proteins | sample RumenRJG_02DNA_FD_189096 | JGI IMG/M metagenome (GOLD analysis project Ga0256405, IMG submission 189096) | Bovine rumen microbial communities from Lethbridge, Alberta, Canada - RJG_02 | ecosystem: Host-associated > Mammals > Digestive system > Stomach > Rumen | place: Canada: Alberta | collected... | reverse complement strand
CGGGGACGGTTTCGCGCGCCAATGCGGACGCATCGGAGAGCAATGCCCTCAAGGATGTCATGTTCCAGAAGATTGCAGCGGCGCCTACCCTTTCGGGAACCACCTATGCGGGAATGGAGGTGGAAACAGATGACGAGAACGGGGTGGTCACCTATTCCCTGCTCAATGAGAATAAGTCCGTCGGAGCCATGGTCAAGGAGACGACGGATGCGAGTACGGGTGCTGTCACGTATCAGACTTCGATGGACGGTGGAAATACGTGGTCTGCTTCCGAGGCAGACAATCCCATCGGGAGTTCCAATACGAGTTTGGCCGTTACAAAGGCAGACGGAAGTCTCGCTCTTGTCGAAAGGGATGCGAAGGCATTTTCCTTCAAGGTGGGGGATGGGGAATTAAAAACAACCATCAGTCTTACTTACGGGGATCTTGCAGATGGGAAAGATTTGGATGCTCTGGTGTCCAAAATCAATGACAGTGGGCTCAATGTCCAGGCATCCTATGAAAATGGAAAGTTCAGCATTGTCAACAGTGAAATCGGCGTGGAAAGCAAGGTCGTTCTGACAGCGGAGGATGACGGGGCAGCAACGCTTCTCAATCAGCTGGGGGTTACCTCCAACATGAAGTCCGGTGACACGGTGTCGGTAGACGGCGGTTACTTCTCGAATGGGGAAACTTCCGCAATCAGCGGCTCCAACGGCAAGATTACCGTTGACGGGCGTGAGTACACGAACATCACGGACAACAGGATTACCGTGGCCGGTGTCACCTATACCTTGCTGGACAAGACGGAATCGGCTGCCACGGTGACGGTGACACAGGACACGGATGCCATTGTTGACCGTGTGAAGCAGTTCGTCGAGGATTACAATTCGATGCTTGATGACCTGCAGAAGAAATACACGGAGACGAAGTATTCCGATTATGATGTGCTGACGAAATCCCAGGAAGAGGCCATGACGAAGGAGCAGGTCGAGAAGTGGAACGAGAAGGCAAAGTCCGGTCTGCTCTACCATGACAAGTATATCGGCGATATCATCAGCAAGATGCGCGAGGCTCTTTCCACACCGGTGGAGGGCGTGTCCGGCAAGTACAATTCCGCTTTCAACATAGGAATCCGTACTTCGACAGACCAGGGGCATATCGAGCTGGACGAGGACAAGCTCAAGGCCGTGCTCAATGAAGAGCCGAACAGTGTCTATGAGGTTTTCGGCAAGCTGGGTGCCTATGATGAGAAGACGAAAAAATATGATTACAAAGCCAGCGGCGTGGCACAGCGTTTGGGGGATGTCATCAATGACGGCATGAAGAGCATCAAGTCCTATGCCGGTACCTCCACAGAGGCGGATGACGGCAGCACCCTTGGCACCAAGATCATGGAATGGCAGAACAAGATGAGCGATTTCAAGACGAAGATGAGCGCCTTCGAATCGTTGCTCTACAAGAAATACGATGCCATGGAGGTCGCCCTGCAGAGGCTGGCGATGACCTTGAACTACGTCTCATTCAACAATGGCTGATGAAATCGGATCCTGTGCATAGGAGGCAATGAAATGGTAAATGCGGCAGAGGCCTATAAGCGGCAGCAGATCATGACGGCAACCCCGGAGGCATTGACCCTCATGCTTTACAACGGTTGCCTGAAGTTCATGTCGGAGGGCATGGAGGCCTTGGAGAAAAAGGATTATGAGCAGGCCAACACATCCATACAGAAAGCAGAGAACATCATCTCGGAGTTCCGGGTGACACTCAATATGGACTATGAGATCTCCCATCAGTTGCTTCCTCTGTACAACTATGTTTATGACCGGCTGGTAGAGGGAAACATGAAGAGCGATGTGAGCAAGATTGAAGAGGCGAAGGGGATCATCACGGAGCTTCGGGATGCCTGGGTGCAGGCCATGAAGAAGGCAAGGGCGATGAAAGGACCGGCGGGCAACTATGCATGAGAATGCAGATGTGAACGAACAGGCGGCAGCACTTTGGCGCAAATATCTCGTTCTGTCGAAGGAACTGCTGAAGTTCATCAACCAACAGGATATCGATACCTTTCTGGAAATCGTGGACCAGCGTTGCGCCCTGGTGGACAAGATGAAGGCACTGCCTCCCCATACCTTCCGAAAAACCAAGGAGTTCGCGGATCTGGTGGAGGAGATCAAGCCCATCGACATGCAGGTCATCTACAAGGCACGGACCTGGCTCAACAAGTCACGGCACAATACCAGCGCGGTGAAGGCCTATGACCTTACCTCGAGTTTCGGCTCGGCAGGCAACTTCTTCAATCGGAAATATTGAAAACACTCCCCTTCGGGGGAGGTTTTTTTTGTGCCTTGGAGAAGTATATAACAGACAGGATGGGAGGATGGGCCATGAAAAAGAAGCGTACGTTTTATCATGCCTGGAGGAATGCAGACCAGAAGAAGATTCGCATCGGATATCTTTCCCCATATTTTTGTTTTCATGGGATGATGCAGCTTGGCATCGTTTTTTTGAGCAACTATGACAAGGAGCGTTTCGAGGTCTTTGTCTATATGTACGGCAAGGAGGATGAGGTAAGCGGTTTTCTGGAAGGCCGGGTGCAGGGATGGAGATATATCGGCAACTGCACGGCAGATGAGGCGGCAAAGCGTATCTATGGGGACAGGATCGATATCCTCGTGGATATTTCGGGAAATGCGGAAGGCAGGGCGATCCCGATTCTTGAGCGCAAACCGGCTCCCATACAGATAGCAGGGATTAGGTACTGCGAATCGACGAAATGCCCTGCTGTGGATTACTTTCTGGGGGATGCTTTTGTGGATGATGATGAGACGGAGAAGGCATTTCGGGAGGAATTGCTGATTCTGCCTCAAAGCCATCTCTGCTATACCCCTGCCTGCCGAAGCGGGTCTGTGGTGGGAGCTGTCGATTCTTCGGGGAAACCCGTTACCTTTGCAGGCATCTGTTCCTTGGCAGAAATCAAGGAACATGTCTTGTCCGCATGGGCAGAGATTCTGAAACAGGTGCGGGATGCCCGGCTGGTGTTTCTGACGGAGGACAGCGGGAACGAAAAACTGCAGAGAAGGGTGCTCCGTCAAATGAAGGCGGCAGGTATTGACCTTGCGCGATTGGAAATGCGTGATGTGCCGGAATCTTTCCTGGTGGATTTCACGGGGATCGATATCGTTCTGGATGCAGGTTCCGGATGGAATGACTGCGTTTTTTGCGATGCCCTTTACATGGGCGTTCCCGTGGTAGCATGGAGTGGGGAGACACATCGGGAACGTCTGGGGAAGTGCATTCTCGAGAATGCCGGTCTGGGGGATCTGTGCGCAGGCAACGGAGAAGAATATGTGGGGCGGGCTGTTGTGCTGGCAAGGGACAGGGAACTTCTTGCAATGCTTCGGCAGAATCTTCGTGGTATGATGGAGAAATCTCCTCTGATGGACGAAAAAGGTTATATGGAATCCTTGGAGCAAGGATTTCAGATGACATGGGAACAGCTTGTTTCCTCCAAGAAGCTTCCGTCCCCACAGGAACAGGAACACCTTGTGGCTGTTATGGATGAACTGATTGATACGGGGGCGAGAGAACAGGCTTTTGGGATTGCAGAGATGATTCTGGCAGCAAAACCAAAGGACATGGAGATTAAGCTAAAATTGTTCTCTCTTTACTTGGGAAGGGAGGACAAGGAAAGTCTTGAGAAAGTGGTGCCTCTTTTTCCAAAGGACAGTCCTTATGGGAGGTTGTTGCGTGCACAGATATATTTCGTGCAGAAGAAGTGGACGGAGGCAAAGCACCTGTTGCAGGTATTGATGGCACAAGGGGGCATGCCCCATCCTTGGGGGAGTACAGCCCCATATCTCTTGGCCAAGACTTGTGAAAGCCTGGGGGATGTGAAAAAGGCTGCGAAATGTTATCGGATGGCCAGCGAGTCCAAGAATGAAGGCGTTGAGAATAGGAAGCGACTTTCGTTCAGCAGTTACCTGCTCAGTCTTCATTTCACATCGCAATTGCCGGAATTCATGTACCAGGAGGCTTGTCGATTTCATGAGTTCTTCAAGGATGTCAAAGGTTTTTCCCACAGTCGTCGAAACCATCACAAGAGACTTCGTATCGGCTATATCTCCCCGGATTTTTGTCGGCATGTGATGATTTGCTTTGTTCAGGCGTTTTTTGGAGCTGCAGACAGGGAGCGGTTCAAGATATATGGGTATGCGAATTGTGCGGAAAATCTCTTTAGCCGGGAATTGGAGAAGAAATCGGACGTGTGGAGGAATGTTGCACAATGCAATGATATGGAGGTGGCACAGCTTATCTATGATGACCAGATTGACATTCTCGTGGAACTTGCGGGACACACTGCAAACAATTCAATGGCGGTTATGGCATTGCGTCCTGCTCCGGTGCAGCTTTGCGGCATAGGATATTTTGCGACGACAGGACTTCGTCAGGTGGACTATTTTATCGTGGACCGATATACTGCGCCCACTGGGGAGGAGAAATTCTTCTCTGAGAAATTGTTGCGGCTTCCCCATAGCCATTTTTGCTATGAGCCGGTTCTGGATGATGAGGAAGTTCGGACAGACTTGCCTTGCGAGAGGAATGGCTTTGTCACCTTTGGCAGCATGAACCAGATGAACAAGGCCAATGAGGATGTCCTCAGAGTGTGGGCGGGGATTTTGGAACGGTGCCCGAAGTCACGATTGCTGCTGAAGAATGCTGACTTACTGAAAGATTCCTTGAGGTGGGAAATTGAGATAGAACGATTGCGGCAGGCCGGCATAGATCCCTCCCGCGTCATTATGGAGGGGGCGACGAAGAATTATCTTAAGGAATACAACCGCATCGATATCGCTTTGGATACCTTTCCCTATCCGGGAGGAGGGACGACCTGTGATGCGCTCTATATGGGGGTTCCTGTCGTTACGCTTGTGGGAAACAGCCATCATGAAAGATTTGGGGCGAGCTTTCTTTCGAATGTTGACCTAGAGGATCTCTGCGCGGAGACATTTGAAGAATATATTGACATTGCAGTGAATCTGGCGAAGAATCAGGATCGCTTGCGGCAGTTGCGCAAAGATCTTCGCGACCGTATGAAAAAAAGTGCTATCATGGATCAGAAGCTGTACATGAAAGATCTTGAGTCTGCTTATGAGAATATATGGAGAAAATATGAGGAATCGCTATGAAAAAGAAGCATACATTTTATCATTCTTGGAGAAATGCAGACCAGAAGAAGATTCGCATTGGGTACCTTTCCCCGTATTTCTGTTTCCATGGGATGATGCAGCTTGGCATTGTTTTTTTGTGCAACTATGACAAGGCGAAGTTTGAGGCCTTTGTCTATATGTACGGCAAGGAAGATGAGGTGAGCGGTTATCTGGAAGACCGGGTGCAGGGATGGAGGAATATCGGCAGCTGCACAGCGGATGAGGCAGCGAGGCGCATCTATGAGGACAGGATCGACATTCTCGTGGATATTTCAGGAAATGCAGGAGGCAGGGCAATCCCGATTTTGGAACGCAAACCGGCGCCCATACAGATTGCGGGGATTGGATATTGCGAATCGACGAAATCCCCCTTTGTGGATTATTTTCTGGGGGATGTTTTCCTGGATGACGATGAGACGGAGAAGGCATTTCGGGAGGAATTACTGATTTTGCCCCAAAGCCATCTCTGCTATACCCCTGCCTGTCGAAGTGGGGCTGTAGTGAAACCGGCTTGTTATCTCGGGGAGACTGTCACCTTCGCCGGTATTGGTTCCTTGGCGAAAATCAAGGGAGCTGTCCTGTCCGCATGGGCAGAGATTTTGGGGCAGGTACAGGAGGCGCGCCTGGTATTTTGGGCAGAGGATAGCGGGAGTGAAAAACAAAGGAGGAAAACAATCCGGCAAATGGAGGCGGCGGGCATTGACCTTGCGCGGGTGGAAGTACGTGACATGCCGGAGTCCTTTCTGGTGGATTTTTCAGGTATCGATATTGTCTTGGATGCAGGTTCCTGCTGGAATGGCGGTCTTTTTTGCGATGCTCTTTACATGGGGGTTCCGGTGGTAGCATGGAATGGGGCATCTCACAGGGACCGTTTTGGATGGAGTGTTCTCAAGAATGCAGGATTGGGAGATTTGAGCGCAAATACTGGAGAGGAATATGTGAGACGGGCGGTCATGCTGGCAAGGGACAAGGAGCTTCTTGCAGCGCTTCGGCAAAACCTTCGCGGTATAATAGAGAAATCTCCTTTGATGGATGGAAAAAACTATATGGAGTCACTGGAACAGGGCTGCCAAATGGCGTGGGAACAGTTTGTTTCCTCCCAGAGGATACCTTCCACACAAGATGTGGAGAACCTTGTGGCTGTTATGGATGAACTGATTGAGGCGGGCGAGAGAGGGCAGGTCTTTGCGGTTGCAGAGCGGATTATAGCGGCAAAACCCCAGTCCATGAAGACGAAATTGAAACTGTTCGCCATTTATTTGACAAAGGGGACAGAGGAAAGCCTCGAGATGGCTGTTCCGCTTTTTTCAGGTGACACGATCTATGGAAAGTATCTGCGTGCGCGGACGTGCTTTGCGAAGAAAAACTGGGCAAAGGCAAAACAGCTTTGCGAGGAACTGCTCGAACAAGGGGGGGTACCGTATCCATGGGGGAGCGCGGCTCCCCATCTCCTGGCAAAAATATACGAGTGTTTGGGTGATGCGCAGAAGACTGCGAAATGTTATCGGCTTGCCAGTGAATTCGGAAATGTAGAAGACAGAAAGGAAAGATTGATTTCTTACAGCAGTTATCTTTTGTCCCTCCAATATACATCGCAGTCACCTGATTTTTTGTATCGGGAGTCTGCCCGATTTGGTGATTTTTTTGAAGGGATTGCGCCTTTTTCCCATCGTCGTCGGTCTCGTCGGAAAAAACTGCGCATTGGCTATCTTTCTCCGGATTTTCGGCAACATGTGGTGGCTTGTTTCATTCAGGCATTCTTTTTTGCTGCGGACAGGGAAAGGTTTGAAATTTATGGATATGCAAAATGCAAAGAAGATGATTTCAGCCAAAGATTGCGTGGGATGACGGATGGCTGGAGGAATGTCTTGAATTGTAGCGCGGAAGAGACTGCGCGGCTTATCCAAAAGGACGAGATTGACATTCTGGTGGAGCTTGCAGGCCATACGGCAGACAATGCCTTGTCCGTTATACCTTTCCATCCTGCCCTGATTCAAATCTGTGGCGTTGGATATTTCTCGACAACGGGGCTTCCTTCCATGGATTACTTTCTTGTAGATGAGCATACTGCCATGGAGGGGGAGGAGGCCTTCTTCGTGGAGAAACTGCTGAGGCTTCCCCACAGCCACTTTTGCTACACGCCAATCTGGGATGTCCCGGAAATCGATTCGGCATTGCCATTGGAAAAGAATGGATTTATCACCTTTGGCAGCATGAACAATGTCAACAAGATCAGTGATGATGTGGTGGCAGCATGGGGGAAGATCATGGCAGAACTTCCGGATGCTCATTTGTTCCTGAAATATGGCTATTTGGATGACCCGACAAGATACGAGCGAGAGATGAAGCGTCTGGAAGAAGTTGGCATAGCCTCCTCTCGTGTCACAATGGAAGGATTTACATCTCACCATCTCAAAAAATACGGCTGCATCGACATTGCTCTGGACACTTTTCCCTATCCCGGAGGAGGAACAACATGCGATGCGCTCTACATGGGAGTTCCTGTTGTTTCCCTAGCGGGGAACAGCAACCATGAGCGGTTCGGTTTAAGCATTCTTGCAAATCTTGGCCTTGATGAAGAGCTTTGTGCACGGACAGTGGAAGGATACGTTGAGTGCGCAGTGCGATTGGCAAGAAACGAAGAGAGGTTGCGGGAATTACATGTAAGCCTTCGTGAACGAATGGAAAAGAGCCATGTCATGAACCAGCAGCTTTACATGAAGGATCTTGAGGCCGCTTATGAGGAGATATGGAGAAAATACGAGGAAGGGAAATGAAAAAGAGCGGAAAACAGCAGAAATTCTATCATCGCTGGCGAAAAGAACATCAGAAAAAACTTCGGATCGGCTACCTGTCCCATCATTTTTGCGACCATGTGAACATGCGGCTTCTCTATGCTTTCTTGGGCGGATGCAATGGGGAGCGGTTTGAGGTTTTCGCATATATGGGAGGAAAGGAGGACAAGGTGACCGGCCATCTTATGGGGTTGGCGGATGGCTGGCGAGATATCAGCCAATGCACGGCAGAGGAGGCGGCGAGGCAGATCTATGAGGACGGGATTGATATTCTCGTGGATTTTTCAGGGAATGCCGGGAACAGGTATCTTCCCATTCTCGCCCGAAAACCAGCTCCCGTGCAGATGGCAGGCATTGGCTATCCGGAATCCACAGGGAGCTCTGCTGTGGATTATTTTCTCGGCGATGCCTTTTTGGACGATGGGGCGGCAGAAAGCAAATTCGCAGAGGAACTTCTAGTCCTGCCCCAAAGCATCTTTTGCTACATGCCTTTCTATGGGGACTTCCTTGTGGAGGAAGCCCCCTGCCGCCGGAATGGATTTGTCACTTTTGGAAGTCTTTGCGATGTTTCGGAATTGAAAAAAGCGACACTGAAGGCCTGGGCAGGCATCATGGATGCGGTGCCGGATTCCCGCCTGCTGCTGACAGCCGATGTGAATGACGACGGGCGGAATACCCTGAAACGCATCAGGGCCATGGGGATCGACACGGAGAGGGTGGAACTTCGCGATGCCGGACAGGGATATTGGAAAATCTACCATGAAATCGATATTGCATTGGATGCGTTTTCTTGTTCCAATGCCGGAAAAATTTGCGATGCCCTTTATATGGGGATTCCCGTGGTGACGCTGAAAGGCAAAAGCCATGGGGAACGCTTCGGCTGGGATATCCTGCAGAATGCCGGACTGGGGGAATTGTGCGCCCGGACGGAAGAGGAGTATGCGGAGCGTGCCGTCATGTTGGCAGGGGACGGGGAACTCCTTGCGGCGCTTCGGCAGAACCTGCGCGGCATGATGGAGAACTCCCCGCTGATGAATCGAAAGGACTACATGGAGGCGGTGGAACAAGGCTATGAAATGGTATGGGAGCATTTCGTGGCCGGCCAGACCGTGCCATCTAAACAGGAGGCAAGGCGGCTTGTCTCCATTTTTGACGAGCTGCGGGATATGGGGGAGACAAAGCAGGCACTGGCGGTTGCGGACAGGATTCTCGAAACAAGGCCCGAAGCACTGGAGGTCATAAAAAAGCTTTGCGCCATCTATATCGACGAGGAGGACATAGAGCATTCCGTCAGGGCGCTGGACCTCATGCCAAAGGATTTGCCTTTGGGAAAGTTCCTGATGGGAAAGATGTGCTATTTGCAGAAAAAGTGGGAAGATGCAGAGGCTCTTTGCATGGAAGTGGCAAGAACAGGAGGACTGGATCATCCTCTGCGTGGGGCGGAGCATCATGTCCTGGGGGATGTGTACAAGCTCTGCGGGGAGATGCTGAAATCGGCAGAGGAGTATCGCCTTGCCAGTTCCTGCCCGCCAAATCTTACCATAGAGGAGCGGATGGAGCAGTACAGCAACTATCTTCTGATGCTCCATTTCACGGAGCAGACACCGGAATTCATGTATCGGGAGGCGTGCCGTTATCGCGACTACGTGAAGGATGTGCAGCCTTTCTCCCATGATGGCCGGAGACGGCATGAAAAACTTCGCATCGGCTATATTTCTCCGGATTTCCGTCGGCATGTGGTGGCATGTTTCAGTCAGGCATTTTTTGATGCCGCCGATCGGGAGCGTTTCGAGGTATATGCTTATGCGAAGTGCAGGGAGGACGATATCAGCCGCAGGATGGCACAGCGGGCGGATGTCTGGAGGAATATCCGGGATTGCGGCACGAGGCAGGCTGCCCGGATGATTTATGAGGATGAGATTGACATCCTTGTGGACATTTCCGGCCATACGGCGAACAATGCCCTGACGGTCATGGCCTTGCATCCGGCTCCCGTGCAGCTTTGTGGAATTGGGTATTTCTCTACCACAGGGCTTCCCGCTGTGGACTATTTTCTAGTGGATGAGCATACGGCCCCCGAGGGGGAGGATGCCTTTTTTTCCGAAAAGCTGCTTCGTCTGCCCCACAGCCACTTTTGCTATACCCAGGTGGTGGAGGTTCCCGATATTGCTTCGGAGTTGCCCTGCGAGAGGAATGGCTTTATTACTTTTGGCAGCATGAACAATGTGAACAAGATGAGCGATGGTGTCCTGGAGGCGTGGGGGAAACTCATGAAGGAAATCCCGGAGTCTCATTTATTTCTGAAGCATGGGCTGTTGGATGACCCGGCGAGGAGGGAACGGGAGAGAATACGATTGGAAAAGGTGGGCATTGACAGTTCCCGCATCACGATGGAGGGATTTTCTGGAGACTATCTTAAGGAATACCGACGCATGGATATCGCACTGGACACGTTCCCCTATCCCGGCGGGGGGACCACCTGCGATGCCCTCTATATGGGGGTTCCCGTCATCACTTTGGCGGGCAGCAGCAACCATGAGCGTTTTGGGCTGAGCATCCTTGCGAACATCGGTCTGGAGGAGCTTTGCGGCGGCACGGTGGAGGAATATGTTGCTTGTGCGGTGGGGCTGGCAAGGGACAGGGAGCGCTTGCGGAAGATCCATGGAAGTTTGCGTGACCGATTGGCAGGAAGCGCTGTCATGAACCAGAAGATGTACATGAAGGATTTGGAAGAGGCTTATGAAGCGGTATGGAAAAGGTATGAGGAAGATTTTGCCTTTGGCAAAATTTGAACAATACGTTATAATATAACAAGCAGTTTTTCTGTTTGCTGTTGGAGGTTTTGGCATGGGGTTGGATGCGGGGAAAGTTTGTTTTGTTACTTGCGTC
>Ga0256405_10012000_pt1 | contig 10875 bp, 11 predicted proteins | sample RumenRJG_02DNA_FD_189096 | JGI IMG/M metagenome (GOLD analysis project Ga0256405, IMG submission 189096) | Bovine rumen microbial communities from Lethbridge, Alberta, Canada - RJG_02 | ecosystem: Host-associated > Mammals > Digestive system > Stomach > Rumen | place: Canada: Alberta... | reverse complement strand
GAAGTGAATAGGTCTTGTCTTTCCACAAAGACCGCCTGTAAGTGTATTCATATCAACAAATGATGAGAAATCATCCTCATACATTTCTGATGGTTCAGGATGGAACACTAAAGCTGCCCCTGCATTTTCACAAAGTGCAGCATCTCTTTCCATATCTCTTGGATAGCTTTCAAGATCTTCTGTAGGGCCAAACTGCATAGGATTGACAAATACGCTTACTACAACCTTGTCATTTTCTGCTACAGCTCTGTCTATAAGGCTTTTATGTCCCTCATGAAGGTATCCCATTGTTGGGACAAGACCTACTGAAAGTCCCTGTTTTTTCCACTCTTTTACCTGTTCTCTTACTTCTTTTATTGTTTCTACTATTTTCATTTTAATCTCCATTCCTGCGCAATCCACAACTTAACAATTTTTATACTAGTAAAGTTTATCAAGTACGTCGTCATCTATCTTAAATGTGTGCTCTTCTGCCGGATAAGTGCCCTCAGATACTTCCTTTATATAATCAGCAAAACCAGCCTTCATAACTTCGCCAACTTCTGCAAATCTCTTGACGAATTTTGGCACATAATCAGAGAACATACCAAGCATATCCTGATATACAAGAATCTGACCATCACAGCCTGCACCTGCTCCGATACCTATAGTTGGTATAGAAAGCTTCTTTGTGATAATCTCTGCAAGCTTTGCAGGTATACATTCAAGAACTACTGCAAATGCTCCGGCTTCCTGTACTGCAAGTGCATCATCAATAAGCTTCTGTGCTGCTTCTTCGCTCTTGCCCTGGACTCTGTTGCCACCAAATGCATTGATTGACTGTGGTGTAAGTCCAAGATGTGCCATAACAGGTATTCCTGCATCTGTGATAGCCTTGATCTGCTCACATACTGATGCTCCGCCTTCAAGCTTAACTGCATTCGCACGTCCCTCTTTCATAAGACGTCCTGCATTGACAAGTGCATCATATGTGCTTGTCTGATATGACATAAATGGCATATCTACTACAACCATAGTATTTTTACATCCTCTTGATACTGCAGCACCATGATGAATCATATCCTCTACAGTTACGGAAATAGTATCCTCATAACCAAGCATTGTATTGCCAAGTGAATCACCTACAAGTATTGCATTGATGCCTGCTTCGTCCATAAGCTTAGCTGTTGAATAATCATATGCTGTAAGCATTGTGATTTTCTCGCCATTTTCTTTCGCTGCCTGAAATGTTCTTACTGTGTTTTTCATAATAATAATTTCCTTTCCGGATACCTGCGTTTTTTATGTAATATCTCAGTCTTTTATACATAAACTGTTACATTTTTGGGTCAGGTTCCTAAGTCTAAAAACATATGAAGCTTATTTACATTCTCCCTTTGTGTGAGCATAATTTTCTCTTTATATGCATCATCGCAAAGCCTTTTATCTCCACAAATCATATATTTTCAGCCTTAATTCAATAAGTTCTCCAAATCGGTATAATCGGTGTCAGGATTTTTCTTCTTTGCTATCGAAACAATTGTTTTTCCAACTGCTCTATATACATCCTCTGCGTCAGTTCCGTCTAATGCCTGTAAATGCTTTCTGACGGTTCCAATATCATTGCGTTCTGCCGGCCCTGTAAGAGCTGACACTGTTCCATTTTCCAACATGGCTGCAATGTTGTTCTTCACAAGCGGAGCAAAAAGTTCAAAAGTATCTTTTTCTGAAAAGCCGCACTCTGCCATCAGGTTAAGTGCATTCTGCATAAGACCAACCATATAGTTGCTTGCAAACGCTGCCGCTGAATGATACTTAATCTTGTCCTTAGGATCAAGTGTAAATATCTTATGTCCAAGTTTCTCACCAAAAAGAGAGTTCATTCTGCTTACAGCTTCACTACTGCCTTCCATAGTCAGACATACATTATTAAACTTTTTATAAGATGTGAATTTATCGCTGAACGCGTACATTGGATGAATTGAACAACCATATGCTCCTGTTGCTTCAATTCCGAAGAAAATATCAGATGATAATGAACCACTAAAATGACTAATAACTTTGCCCTTTAAATCATATTGCTTAATGCTGTTCCACACATTTTCTATGGCACCATCAGATGTGGTCACAAAAATGGTATCACATGCCTTTACCAGTTCACCAATACTTTCAAATGCTCTGGTTTTTGTAAAAGTCGCTGCAACGTCAACGCTTTCTTTCGTTCTGCTATAGTATCCCTCTACAGCTATACCGGCATCTGTAAGATACCTACCTATCGTACATCCTACCCTGCCGGCCCCTATAAAACCTATATTCATGTAATCACCTCATTCTTTGGGGTGATACATCATCATCCGATGCAGTTTCCTCCGAATACCGCTCGTCTATTGTGTCAATACAGTGGCACAACTAGAGGGATAATAGCACATAAAATAGAATTTGTAAAGCTAGTACATCGAATAATAAGTAACCAGCCATATGACTTGCCTGATTTTCCATCTGCATCATATAGCCAGAAACTTATTTTTCGATGTACTAGTTCATAAGCATTGCATCTTCCAGTATAAAAGGTTTTGCTGTCTTCTGTCCCCATTCTGTATCATACATTCCCATAAGGTAATTATTCAGTTGTTTGCGATTGTCAAATTTAACAGCCTGATATGGCAGCTCAAAAGACAGTTTTTCTACAAACAACAGCTTTTTGTTACTTAAAGGTACTAGCACACCTGTATGACCCACAAACAATTCATTGTCAGTTTTGCTAAACCTTGAATGAAGTACAACACTTATCAGAGCAGCCTTTGTTTTTTTTGAAAAGGATACCTTATTTTTTCTCCATGTATTCTGCCAGATAGATAAATGCTTCTTTACATTTGTTGTATCCTTTGTTTTTACAGACGAATAAATGTTTTCAAATGTTTTAGTCTGCTTCTTTGTAAATTTAACAGAAGGTGAATATTTCAATGCATCCCTGTCCATAAAAAGCTGTGATGAATCACCTTTTGCATTGTTTCCAACCTTTATAAAATCTTTCATAAGATTGTATGCTGTAATACGACAGTTGTAACCAATAAACATATTGTACTTTTTTGTCCAGCGTGTGGTGATGGCAGCCTCGTTATACTGGGGATTGTTTTTTCCAAAGGCTTTGAAGCCTTTTTTCACCAGACTGACATTGCCAATCGTCTTGTTGTAATTTTTCACATCACCAAGCCATGCATCTACCGTCTTTTTGGATATGCCTGCTGTTATCAGTGCCTTACGCACTTCACGCCTTGAGGCATCGTCAACCATATTGGAATAACTTCCCCTATATGGTGTCTTACCGGCAAAATGCTCTTTTTCACCGACAGAAATTTTCTTTTCTGTTGCCGCCTGTGCCGGTATAAACTGTCCAAAGGTGATAGCAGCTAATGCTGCTATAAGAAAAAATGTTATTATTTTATGTATACTGTACTTCATTTATTTTCCTCATACTGATATTTTATCATGCTTCCTGAACCTTTTCTCTTGCATCTTTCTTTTCTTTGATCTTGTCATACTGTGCAAATATTCCTGCAAGTAATGTTCCAGAGATAGAATGCCATACACATGATACAGCACATATAACTGCTGATTCAGGTGTGTTTGCAAACTGTGCTGTAGTAGTTGCAAGGTTAGTTGCAAGCCCCGCATTCTGCATACCTACTTCGATAGAAATTGTTCTTCTCTTTGCTGTATTCATACCTGTAAATATACCAACGATATATCCAAGAAGATATCCAAGTGAATTATGTAAGAATACTGCGACAAATATTACAACACCTGATGAGAAGAAGCTGCTTCCCTGAGATGATATAACACCACCAACTACGCAGGCAAGACCAAGAACTGCAACACCAGGCATAACAGGCTGAAGTTTTTTGAATGTTTCTGTTTCTCCCCATACATGGTTAATTACAAAACCAATTCCTACAGGAAGAATAACTGTCTCAATGATAGATATAAACATTGGAAAACCACTGATCTTTATATGCGCACCACCTGCAAGAAGTGATACCATAAATGTAGTCATAATTGGTGAAATAAGTGTTGATACTGTTGTCATTCCTACTGAGAATGCTACATCACCGCCACAAAGAAATGACATAATATTTGAAGAAACGCCTCCCGGACAACATCCAACGAGGATAAGACCAAGTGCTATTGCATCTGGTAAGTGAAGTAGCTTTGTAAGTGCAAATGCAAGAAATGGCATAACGAGATACTGTGCAATAGCACCTATACATATATCAAATGGTCTTTTGGCAAGTATCTTAAAATCTTGTGTTGTAAGAGTAAGACCCATACTAAACATGATGACACCAAGTATAATTGACTGTGTTGTAAATTTATTGCCTACTAGATCGAGAAACAACATATTGTTGACCCATGACATCATATTTGGCACTAAGAATGTCAGAACAGCAATAGCGATAACAACTACAGATGTGTAATTAGATAAAAATTTGCTGATTTTTTGTAATGCTTTCATAGCAGTACCTCCATGTATGTATATATTATTATTCCCAAGTAACTACTATACACCTTGTTCAGTTTTTTTCAAGTGTCAATTTATTTTTTTTCACCTAGTTTTTAAACATATCCTTATATTTTGTATATAATATTTTACAAAATGTCTATTATAAGCAGCTTTAAAGAATATAACTACGACTGTTGATTTTGGTAAAAAATACAATGGCTGTCTGACACTTGATGAACACATGGGAGACTGGTTCAAATTCGCACTTAATAAAAACATAACGAAAAAGACATTGCACAAAAATGCAATGTCTTTTTTCGTACTATATGAACTGATTGCTAGTACATCCGATGTACTAGTCAGTTGTATATGGCATGATTGCAACGTGTCTAGCACGCTTAACAGCTACTGTTAAAGCTCTCTGATGCTTAGCACAGTTTCCTGTAATTCTTCTAGGAAGAATCTTACCTCTTTCAGATACATATCTCTTTAACTTGTTTACATCTTTGTAATCAATTACATCATGCTCTTTGTCTGCACAGAAAGCGCAAACTTTCTTTCTTCTACGCATAGGTCTTCTTCTTGCGCCGTCTCTATCGCCTTTATTGTAAGCCATAATTGAAACCTCCTTAAATTATCTACCATAAGTCATCATATCTTAAATGGTAATTCCTCTTCGATGGCATCAGGAATGTTCATAAATCCGTCACCAGCTGCCTCTGTAGGCTCTGGTCTAGATGGAGCCGCTGCCTGCTGATAGTTATTGCCGCTGCCATTATAACCTGCTGCGGCTGCCTTGCTCTCAGCAAATTCCTGTTCTTCTACAACAACATCTGTTGTGTATACTTTCTGACCATCTTTATTGGTGTAGCTGCCAGTCTGGATACGTCCTGTAGCCACAATTTTTGTGCCCTGATGAAGATAATTTTCTGCAAACTCCGCACCTCTGCCGAATACGACACAGTTGATAAAGTCAGCAGTCTGGTCATCACCCTGACGTCTAAATCTACGATCAACAGCAAGTGTATAACGAGCAATTGCTGTCTGATTTTCTCCAGAAGAATATCTTATCTCTGGATCACGAGTTAATCTACCCATTAAAATTACTTTGTTCATGAAGGAAACACCTTCCTTTCTTATGCTTCCTGTCTAACACATAAGAATCTAAGAACGTTATCCATAATGCGGACAACCTGCTCGAGCTCGCCTGGAACTGTAGGCTCTGCATCAAACTGAATGAAGTAGTAGAATCCTTCTTTCATATGCTGAATTTCGTAAGCAAGCTTCTTCTTGCCCCATTCCTCAACATTTGTGATGTTACCGCCGAATTTTGTAACATATTCCTTTGCTTTTTCGACAGTTGCTACTCTTGCATCATCTTCGATCTTTGCATCGACAACTAACGCTAATTCGTATTTGTTCATAGCTGCCTGTACCTCCTTTTGGTCTCTGGCCCTTCTCATGACTACGCTTCCGTGTGACATTCGGAATCGATGTGTTTCAACACATTTTGTCCTAACAGAAAAGAGCAAGGAAAATTTAACGTATCACAATTGGATATTATACAATAATCCTTTTTTAATTGCAAGTGATTTTTTTCGGAATTAATTTATAAAAGTAACAGTTCAGCCTATCATTTCTTCAATTCATAAACCTGCCAGCTATGCTGTCAGTCGCTGCTGCGCAGCTTTTGTTTATTTCATTTCAGAAATGAAAGGCTATTCCACCATAAAAAGATAATCTACAATTCAATGAGCAAGCTCAAGCTTTGCAGATTATCTTTTTATGTCTGAACTGTTACAATTTACTTAACGTTCTGGGCTTTCACCATTCCCTGAATTATCTCATCAATATTATTTATCTTTTCTGATACAGACTGATTCAAAGAACTGCTGCTTTTTGACAGATTCTCAACTTCATTGGCAACAATCGCAAAACCTCTTCCGGCTTCTCCTGCACGCGCTGCTTCAATGCTGGCATTAAGAGCAAGTATCTTCTGTTTTTTCTGTATTCCGTTCATCTGTTCTACATTGCCCTTTATCTGTCCAACGATTTCTTCGCATTTTTCAATGCCGCCTGTTAAATTGTCAACGAGTTTGTTTCTATATTTTTCATTGTAACATGCATCTATACAGCTATTAAGAGAATCGCCCAAAAGATATGCGGCTGCCTTTATTGTTTCTTCTGATCTTACATTTACCTTCTTCAATGCACGAATATATGTATCCTCATCAATATTCAGTTCTCTTGCAACCTGTCTGAATTTGTCTTCATCCGGATGCTCCGGAAGAACCTGTCCACCTATAACAGCTCCAACCTTTTTACCATTAAGCATAAGATCAATACTAAAATCAATTAAACCTGCATGGCAGTAATAAACTCCACTGCATTCCTTATCACACTTTTCACATCTCTTTTTTCCTTCAGCACTTTTACGTGTGTATTCCATACAAAAATCTGTAAAATTATAACAATCCGATATATATTCACCATCTGCATCTACTGCAACAGTTGCAAGGCCTGTTGCTTTTGCCCAATTTGACATAATATTGTGAAATCTGTCCATGTCTGTAAAATCTGTAATTTTCATTTTCTATCCGCCTTTCTAAAACAATGCAAGATGCATCTGTGACAACTGTTCAACTGCCAATACATCTTATACAACAATAATAAGTCTACTGTATGACTACAAACCCACGAAAGGCTTTTTCAACCTGTTTTCTTGGAAGCATAACCTGATGACCACAGCCTGTGCACCTAATTCTTATATCCATACCAACACGCATAATCTCCCATGCATTTGTTCCACAAGGATGCTGTTTCTTCATTTTTATTATATCGCCTACCTTCAAATCCATATATTCCGGCTCTCCTTTCATCATTGATCGGCATCCAGCATACAACTATGTATATTGTATCACACTGGCTTATATTTTACTATTTTTTATTTTAACAACGAACTGTTTATATTGTCTTTTTCATAACATTTCAGCCGCAAAACCATGAAAAACCTAACTGTTACTTTTTCACTTTTCTACACTTTTTTATAAGTAAAAAATTTTATGTTGCATAAAATAACTATTAGGTGTAATATACTAGTCACACAACATAGTTTTTAAAACTACATATTGCATTTTTTTATTTCTATCTACATTAACAGGAGGGATTGTTATGAATACATTTACAAACACACGCACTAAAGTACACACTCATTCAGATACTATTCGTTTACCTGCTCCGAACAATCAAAGTAATGCCCAAGTTTCTGACAAAACCTTTCTTAAAGATCCCGGAAGTGCCATTACCCACTTCATAGGTATTGTACTTTCATGCTTTGGAGCCGTCCTGATCATGAGTAAATCATTTCATCAGACAAGCAAAGCAGCTCCTTTAGCATCGGCTGTTTTTATCGGAAGTATGATTTTACTTTATACAGCAAGCACCTTGTACCACTCAATACATGCCTCTGACAAAATCACACTTATCCTCAAAAAATTTGATCACATAATGATATATTTTCTGATTGCCGGCACGTATACTCCGATATGTCTGCTTGCATTACCAAAATCAACAGGGATCCCACTCCTTATACTTATATGGGGTCTTACCTTATGCGGGCTTATACTTACAACTTTCTGGGTAACCTCGCCCAAATGGCTTAACTCTTCTATTTATATAATAATGGGATGGCTGTGTGTATTCGCTTTTAAACCACTTTTTAACGCAATTTCAATGGAAGCTTTCGGATGGCTTCTTGCCGGCGGGATAATTTACACCATAGGTGGAATTATTTATGCACTCAAACTCCCGGTATTTAATAATATCCATAAAAACTTCGGTTCACACGAAATATTCCATCTCTTTGTACTTGGTGGCAGCATATGCCATTTTTATATGATATATAATTATCTTCTTATATAAATCAAAACGCCAAGCATTGGCAAATGGCAGATTTGCATACTAATGTGCCGGATTGGGAGCGTTTGCAGGATTGCTTCATTGTCCTTAAATTCAAACGTGGCAGGGTGATCATATCGCCCTGCCACGTTTTTTACCTTTTATGTCTTATAAAAACTAAATATTTTATATTACATCATGTCCACCATGATACCACCTATATCATTTACAGTAAATAAACTACTTCATGGTAACATTTTGTATTTCATTTACCCAGTCATAATACTGTGTTGTATCTTTTGTCATTTTCTTCATATTGATACGTTTTGCAGTAAATAACGTTGTTTCTTTTACTTCATACATAGGTATTTCAACTGCCCAGTCACGTATAATATCAAATGACTTTTTATAAAGTTTCTTTTTTCTATAATCCTTTACAGTTACATCTGCCTTAATCGCAAATTTATTCAGCAAAGAGTCATGCACTCCAAATATATTGTCAGAAACACCATATCTTCCGCTCATATCATATCCGGCTTCAATATCGCATGTTCCGCACCACATCTGTAAACTGCCAAGCCGGATTTTCTTATTGAACTCAGCTTTATCATCGGCAGAAACGATATTAAGTGTTATTCCTATCTCATCGAGAGTCTTTGCAGCCGCTTCAATAACACTGTACATAGGATTTGATTCGCCATCAAGAATAACTATATTGTACTTAAGAAGTCCTCCGTTTGCGGCTTCTGTAACTTTATCATTTTCGACTTTATATCCAGCCTTTTCAAGATATTCAAGTGCCGCTTTTTTTACTGCTTCAGTTTTCTTTTCCTCATCTGTGTCATCATCATATATTTCTTCTCCGTTGATATCAGTTGTAAATGCACTGCTGTATTCGTCATCTGATTTGTCCGGATAAAGCCATGATTGTGATGAATATGGATAATCTATGAAGCTTACAGCATCTCCATAATATTCTGATGCCTTATCCTTATAGGCACTAATAACTGTCGCAAGTGCCTTCCTTAGGTACTTTGACTGCCCACTGTCAACTCTTCCCATGACTTTTACTTTGCCGGCATTGATTCCGACATATTCATATGTTTGATTTGATACAAATCCAGTAGATATCGTATCACCTGACAATTTATCATTGGAGTTTGCAAATGCAACCCATCGCAGATCCTCAGCATTTAATGCCATGTTCATAATATCTACTGTTCCCTCTGCGATCTCTGTAACTTCAGGGATCTGATTTACTGCATCCTTTGGTATCTCTGTAGGTTCTACAGTTGGAGCCACTTTATCCGAAGGCGTACTTTTTGTATCAACTGTTGGTTCTGCTGTCTCCTTTGTGTCAGGAGCAGGAGTTGTTACAGTCAGATTTTTTCTGGCATCCTTAATTAGCTGCCCCATTTCTTTAAGCTGTACAAACGCTGTCTTTGGGCATCCATTATAGTAAAGCTCATTGGAGGTATAATAAACAACACCTTTTTCATATTTTACAAAGCGGTATGGGCCTGCTCCCACAGGAGTTGTCTTATTGGCACTGATTGTAGATATATCACCTCGTTTAAATCCAAATCTGCCCTTACTGTAATCGTATTTTGATACATCGCCATAATAATGCAATGGACAGATTGGAAAACGAAGATCATATAAAAGATCATTATTGTGACCATAAGTTGTTATAGTCATCTGATGATCATTAATTCTCTTTATACCACTTATTAACTTAACCTTTTTACCTTTTTTCCCTGACACAAGCTGTCGTCTTGCTTCCTGTTCAACAGCTCTGTCATATGTCTTTTTAACATTCTTGTTAAGCCTGCCGGATTTGATATTCTTTTTTATCCATCTTTTAAGTTTTGCAGGATTTTTTCTAATATACTTCTTTACTTTCTTGTCTGATATTTTCTCCGCTTTGTTATTGTTTGCCTTATAATTGGTGAGTCCGACTATATCACTAAAACCTATCTTTTCATCACCTTTATAATCATTGTCACAAAATGCATAAAGCGTAAATATAACATCATCTATAGTTACAGGCTCTCCATCACTGAACATAATATCATCCCGTATAGTTATGGTGTACGTGGTACGATCCGTCTTCTGCCTGTATCTTACACCAATGTCTGACGTTCCATAATAAGTATAATCCTTGCCGTCATATTCCTTAACTTCTCCGTCTATCCCATTGTAGATAACCTGTCCCAGTCTGTCATTTACAACAAGCTGTGCCTGTGTAAGTCTGACAGCCAGTATATCATCATCTGTTTTTACCGAAAATGGATTGAAATTCCTGCTTAATTTATTGCAGCCAACGATCAGAGGAGTATCCGACTGTCCATCTCCTTTTCCTTTTGCATCTGTATTGCCATCATCAACTACAGTAGTTGCCTTAGGTTCAGGCTTCGGCTCTTTTTTTGTTTTTTTGCCACAACCCGTCATACCTATCACCATAACGCATGACATCGCCAATGCCACAGCTTTTCTGC
>Ga0256405_10011999_pt1 | contig 10876 bp, 10 predicted proteins | sample RumenRJG_02DNA_FD_189096 | JGI IMG/M metagenome (GOLD analysis project Ga0256405, IMG submission 189096) | Bovine rumen microbial communities from Lethbridge, Alberta, Canada - RJG_02 | ecosystem: Host-associated > Mammals > Digestive system > Stomach > Rumen | place: Canada: Alberta... | reverse complement strand
ATGCATTTGTAGCGGTATGTCTTCCCCGGCGTAAGGCCGGAGTACGTGATGACCGCGGTGAGATTGTCCCGGAACCAGCTCACTCTGGTGGTCCCCTCGGCGTAGTCCTGATCGCGGATCACGTTCGTGTACGCCGGCGTTTCCGCGGTCGCCGTACTCTGATTCGATTTGATGTAACCCGTGAGCGTCACTTCGTCCGCGGCGCGGCTCAGTTCCGTCCCGGCCGCGAAGAACGCGCACGACAAAATCACAGCCAGCGCCGCCAAAACCAGCGCGGCTGCAAAGCAGCGGTTTTCTGTGATATTCTTTTTCATGCCAACACCTGTCTGTCCAACAACATTCTTTCTCTTACCATACCACACGGCGCTTACTTATCGATTACTTTTTGCAAAAAAGCCCCGTGCCGAAGCACGGAGCTTTTGATGCAATGAGATGCGTCTTTTCGCCGACTATCTGCTGTAGTCGTAGAATCCGGCGCCCGTCTTCATTCCGAGCTTTCCGGCTCTTACCATCTTCTTGAGGAGGATGGACGGACGATACTTGCTGTCGCCGAACTCTGTGTAGAGCGTGTTCATGATCGCGAGGCAGACGTCGAGTCCGATCAGATCGCCCAGCGCGAGCGGTCCCATCGGGTGGTTGCAGCCGAGCTTCATGGCTGTGTCGATGTCTTCCGCGGAAGCGATGCCCTCGTTGAGGATCTCGATCGCTTCGTTGATCTCCGGGATCAGGATCCTGTTGACGACGAATCCCGGCGCTTCCTTGACCTGTACCGGCTGCTTTCCGAGTTCGACGGAAAGATCCGTGACGGCCTTGTTCGTCTCTTCCGACGTCAGAAGTCCGTTGATGATCTCGACGAGCTTCATGGCCGGAACAGGATTGAAGAAGTGCATTCCGACGACTTTGTCCGGTCTGGACGTCGCCATGGCGATCTCTGTGATGGACAGAGAAGACGTGTTGGACGCGAGGATCGTGTCCGGTCCTACGAGCTCATCGAGTTCCTTGAACAGAGCCTTCTTCGCTTCCATATTCTCCGACGCCGCCTCGATGATGAGGTCCGCGTCCTTGACGATCGCAATGTCCGTGGATCCCGTGATCCGCTCCATTGCTGCGTTCTTGTCATCTTCCGAGATCTTTTCCTTCGCGACCATCTTGGAAAGGTTCTTCTCGACTTTCGCGAGTCCCTTGTCGACGGATTCCTGGTGGCGGGATCTCATGACGACTTCATAACCGTTCTGAGCGAGGACCTGTACGATTCCTGCTCCCATTGTGCCGGTTCCGATAACTCCTACTTTCTTCATGATGTACCTCCTAATACATTCAATGCTTATTGATCAAAATCTTCGATTTTGCTTTGGTCATCCATGCGGGTTTTTTCAACGCCGCCGGGCGCTTCAGACTATAGCACCCTATTGTAAATTCATTATATCACAGTGCTTTTCAAAGTAAAGATAATTAATTAACAAAAATACCGGGGCCCCCGCCCCGGCATCGTCCGCCTTTGTTTTACGCGTTGTACAGGTTCGTCGTCACGTATTCCGGATCGCAGGTCGCGTCCACGCCGAGCGATTTCAGCGTCTGCTCGTCACGGTCCGACAGGATCGCCGTGCAGTGCGCCCGGCAGCCCGAGAGCTCCGTCAGCTTCTGCGCCGCTTCCTTCGCGGCCGGATTCCGCGTCGTAGAGATCGTGAGCGCGATCAGGATCTCCTCCAGGTTCAGGCTCGTCTTGTCCGACGACAGCACGTCCGTGTTCAGGCTCTGGATCGAGGAGAGCACGTCCGGCGCGATCAGGAGAAGATCGTCGTCCATGCCCGCGAGGTATTTGACCCCGTTCAGGACCGCGGCCGCCGCCGCGACCATCCTGCGGGAGCTCCTGCCCGTCACCATGTGCCCGTCCGGCATCTCGATCGCCATCGCGACCACGTTTTCATAGCGCTTGCTGTCCTGCGCGCGCTTTTCTTCCACTTTCTTTCTCGCCGGCATGACGCATTCCCGGTTCTCGGGCATGGCGCCGACGTCGTTCATGAGAAGTTCGGACCGCTCGAGCGTCTCCTCGCCGATCTTTCCCTTCTTGTAATCCACCTCGGCGATCAGATACCGCCGGATGATCTCCTGCACCGCCGCGGCCCGGCAGACGTCGTCGTCCACGATGCCGGTCTTGGCCCGGTTGACGCCCATGTCCGTCGGCGATTTGTATTCCGATTCGGTCCCGGTGATCTTTTCGATGATCCTCTTCACGACCGGGAACACTTCCATGTCGCGGTTATAGTTCACGGCGCTCTGGCCGTACGCTTCCAGATGATACGAGTCGAGCTGGTTCACGTCCTTCAGGTCCGCCGTCGCCGCTTCGTACGCAATGTTCACGGGGTGCTTCAGCGGCAGGTTCCAGATCGGGAACGTCTCGAATTTGGCGTAGCTCGACTTGATCCCGCGCCGGTAATCGTGGTACAGCTGCGAAAGGCTCGTCGCGAGTTTTCCGCTTCCGCCGCCCGGCCCCGTCACGACGACCAGTTTCTTCGAAACTTCGATGTACGGGTTCGCGCCGTAGCCTTCGTCGCTGACGATGGTGTCGACGTCGCTCGGATACCCCTTCGTGAAGTAATGCTTATAGGTTTTGATGCCGCGCCGCTCGAGCTTGTTGATGAACATGTTCACCGCGTCGACGTCCTGGTAGCGCGTCACGACGACGCTGTTGATGTCGAGGTCGTACTTGCGGAACGTGTCGATCAGCCTGAGGACCTCGAGGTCGTACGTGATCCCGAAATCCTGGCGCGTCTTGTTCGTGGTGATCGCGCCGGAGTAGATGCAGATGATGATCTCCACGTCGTCCTTCAGATTCTGCAGAAGCTTGATCTTGGCGTTCTCGTCGAATCCGGGGAGCACCCGCGCCGCGTGCTTGTCGTGGACGAGCTTGCCGCCGAACTCCATATAGAGCCGCTCGTGCTCGCCGCTGTTGATCCGCTCGCGGATGTATTCCGACTGCTCTTTCATGTACTTTTCCGCATCAAAACCGATCTTTTTCATCGAACCTCTCCATTTTCTACAGCGCCATCTCGCCCGCGACGAGGACCGCGGAGCCGACCATCGCGACGATCAGTACGATCACGATGATCTTCGCGATCAGTTTTTTCTTTTTATTGTTCAGCATATTCTTCCCCTTCCTTGCTTCCTTCCGATACTTCGATCCTGAGTTCGTTCCGGCCTTCCAGCTCGCCGTCGAGGCTGACGTGGTAATCGATGTTCACGTTGCCGTTTCCGTCGGCGTCGAGGTTGTTGTCCACCTTGTCCGTCAGGATTTCCATGTCGAGCTCGCCGTACGGCGTTTCGTATTTCCCGGTGAAGCGCTTGCCGCTCTCGAACTCCATGACGGTGCCCGCGCCGGCTTCTTCGCCGATCCGCTTCATCCGGACGTGTTCGCCCTTCAGCTTCAGGCTCGTCTTGCAGCCCGGGAAACCCGAGAACTCGCTCTCGTCGTAGACGAGGTACGTCGCGCCGCCGCGTTCGTACATCTTGCCCTCGGTCACGAACTCCATGTTGTCTTTCGGCTCGTCACCCTCGAACTGTCTCCCGACTATTCTTAGCATGATATCTTTCATATCCATATGAGATGATCCTTTCGATGAGTTCCCCGAACGGCACTCCGGCTTCTTTCCAGAGCATCGGGAACATACTGTATTTCGTGAATCCCGGGATCGTGTTGATCTCGTTCAGATAGATCTTGCCCGTTCCGTTTTCGACCATGAAGTCGACTCTGGAGAATCCTTCGCAGTCGAGCGCCCGGTAGGCCTGCGCCGCGATCCTGCGGATCTCCTGCACCGTCTCGTCCGGCAGGTCCGCCGGCACGTGGATCTCGGTCCCGACGTCGTCCGAATACTTGGCTTCGTAATCGTAGAAGTCGTTCGCCGCGACGATCTCGCCGACGCCTGTGACGAGCGGTTCTTCGTTTCCGATGACGCCGGTCTCGACTTCTCTTCCGTCGATCCCGCGCTCCACGATGATCCGCTTATCGAAGCGGGCGGCCTGTTCGAGCCCCGCCTTGAGCTGCGCCGCGTCCCGCACCTTGGAGATGCCGACGCTCGAGCCCAGATTGACCGGTTTGACGAACATCGGATACGGGAGTTCCTCCTCGCAGACTTTGATGATGCTGTCGACGTCGTCTTTGACCTCTTTCGCCGTCGTGTTGATGAACTCGCAGGTCGGAACGCCTTCCGACAGGAAGACCAGTTTGGCGGCCTCTTTGTCCATCGCGAGCGCCGATCCGAGCACGCCGCAGCCGGCGTACGGGATGTCGAGCATCTCGAGCATGCCCTGGAGTTTTCCGTCTTCTCCGTAGGCGCCGTGCATGATCGGAAGCGCAAAGTCGATCGTGTCTTTCAGCTTGCCGATGTCGAACGGCTCCGCCGTCTTGACCCAGTCTCCCGATTCGATCTCATCGACAGGGCAGTTCACGCTGTGCCATCCGCCCTGCTTGTCGATCCCTATGAAAACAAGTTCGTGCGCTTCCTTGTCGATGGCCCGGATGACCGCCGCCGCGGAAATGCACGATACTTCATATTCTGTCGATTTCCCTCCGAAAAATATCCCAACTCGATCCATTTCCAATGCCTCCTTCGCATAAAATGGCTTGTTTTCAACTGTTTCAGCCTGTAAAGGCAAGGATGCCCACTTCATTATTCTATCATACATTTACAGTCTTGACACAAAAAGAACATATTTTTACCCATAGACTCTTCATATTCTGCCGTTATAATAGAACCATCAGAGTAAGGAAAACTCCGTGCGGCCGCGCCGTCATCCGTGCGCCGGCCGTGAAATTTCTGCCCGAACGGGTCAGGTATCGTCAAAAAGGGTATCATATATATATCATCGATCAAAGGAGAAACGGAACATGGACGAGAACAACAAAAACAACACCTGGTCATGGGACGACACGATGTGGGGCGGCGAGTCTCCGGATAGGCGGGACGAGCCGGCAGGCAGCGAGACCGGGATCAAAGGCAGCGCGCCAGCGAACGCGCGTGATAAAGCTGACGCGGCGGCGGATACCGGCAGGACCGAAAGCAGACCTTCCGGAACGGACGGAGCGGCAAACGCGGGAGCGGCTGCGGCGCCGGGAAAACCGGCGGACGTGGCGAACGGGGGACCCGCGGTTACCGCTCAGATGCCGGGCGCGGAGAAGGTTCCGAAGGCCGCAGCCGGAATGGACGAAACGGCGCAGATGCCCAAGGCCGCGCCGACGGCCGGCGCAGAGAACCGGCAGCCCGAAACGGCGCAGATGCCGGGCGCGGCTGCATCGCAGGAACGCCAGTCGGCGCAGATGCCGGGCGCGGCTGCGAAGACGGAACCCCCGCGGAAACCCGTGCAGCCTGCAAACGAAGGCTTTGATGCCTCCAACCCGAGTTACTACGCGCACGAACCGCAGCAGAGAAAGCCGCAGCGTACGTACGCCATGGAGCACAAGCACTACCTTACCAGAGGGGTATTCATCATCATTTTGATCATCGCGATGCTCGTCACGATGCTCGGCTCGGTCGGCGGCACGCTGTTCTTCATGAACCAGTTCAACAAGACCAACAATGAAGCGACGAACTACACGCTCACGACGTCGGACGAAACGCTTTCCTATAAGAGCATCATCCAGAAGGCGGAGCCGTCGGTCGTTTCGATCACGACGGAATCGGTCGCGAACGATATCTGGGCGCAGAACTACGTCACGCAGGGCGCGGGAAGCGGCGTCATCGTGACGAAGGACGGCTACATCATCACATGCCACCACGTGATCAGCGGCGCGAGCAAGATCACCGTGACGCTGGAGAACGGCAAGGAATATAAGGCAGAAGTCATCGGCTCCGACACGGAGAACGACATCGCCGTGATCAAGATCAAAGCGAAGGGCCTGACGCCCGCGACCTACGGCGACAGCAGCAAGCTCGAAGTCGGCGATCAGGTGGTCGCGATCGGGAACCCGCTCGGAAGTCTTTCGGGCACGGCGACGACCGGGATCATCAGCGCGCTCAACCGGAACCTCACGATCGAGGACATGACGCTGAACCTGTTCCAGACGGACGCTTCGATCAACCCGGGGAACTCCGGAGGCGGCATGTTCGACCAGGCCGGGAACCTCATCGGGATCGTGGAAGCGAAGTCGACGGGGTCGGACATCGACGGGCTCGGATTCGCGACGCCGATCAACAAAGCCGCGAAGATCGCGAAGAAGATCATCAAGAGCGGCGGGAGCATCGGCGACAATAGCCTGAAGGATACGCCGGACGCCGTGATCGGCGTGATGGTGAGAGAAGTCGCCGAGGACCTCGCGCAGCAGTACGGATATTCGCACGGCGGGCTCCTGGTCCAGTCGATCACGAACCCGGCCGCCAGGATGGCGGGCCTCTCGGAGGGCGACATCATCTACAAAGCGGACGGCAAGACGATCTCCAAGCAGGAAGACCTGACGAAGGTCCTCGCAAAGAAGAAAGTCGGAGACAAAGTGAAACTCTCGGTCGCCGGCGAGAACGGCAGGGACGCGGAGATCACGACGACGCTGATCAGTTCCAAGCAGGCGCAGTAGCGCAGATAGAAACGAAAGCAACGACCACAATACCATAAACCACATCACCAAAAAAGGCAGGGTCCGAAAGGATCCCGCCTTTTTGGCTAAAAATCTTTAGCCATTTAAAGCTCATTTCGTTGATTGGCTAAAACAGTTCAGCCTATTCAGGCCGCAGTTCCGCTAAAGGCTGAAAAAGTTCAGCCTTTTCGCCTGATTTGGCTGATTGGGCTGAACTTTTTGCCCTGATTTCTGCAGATCTCCTTCAGAAGTTCAGTCTTTCAGAGCCCCTGCCCGCCAAAAAGCTGAAAAAGTTCAGCCTTTTCGACCTCATTTGGCCGATTGGGCTGAACACTCCTTCGCCGTATGTCCGGAATAACCGTTCTATTTGTATACCGTGAAGTCCGCGCCCTCTTTGATTACGAAATCCTTCAGCCGCTTCACGTGTTCGTCCGCGATCCTGCGCGCCAGCCTGCTGTCGCCCGACATCAGCGCGTTGATGATCTCGCGGTGTTCGGTCGGCATGTTCTGGTAATTCTTCAGGTCTTCGTAATACAGGTAGCGGAACCGCTGCACCTGCGCCTGCACCGTCTTCGCGACCATCGAAAGCGTTTTGTTCCCGGCGAGTTTCACGATCTTCCGGTGAAACGCCTCGTCGGCGTGGATCATCTGGTCGAGGTCCCCGTTCGAGATCGCGTCCTGGTATTTGTCGGTAAGTTCGAGCAGCTTCTGCTCGTCCGCTTTTTTGATCCGCTCGCACGCCAGCGACGCCGCCAGCGCGTCCAGATCCTCCCGGACAGTCAGCGTGTCGATGATGCCCTGCACCGATACTTCCTGCGCAAAAGCGCCGCGGCCCGGGTCGATCCGCACGAGGCCTTCTTTTTCGAGCTGCCGCACCGCTTCCCGGACCGGCGTCCGGGACACGCCAAGCTCCTCCGCGAGGTCGACTTCCATCATCCTCGTGCCGGGTTTGATCTTCCCGGTCAGAAGTTTCCGTTTCAGTTTGTCGTAGACGTGCTCGCGCAGCGTCATGCGCCCTTCCTGTTCACTCATAGAGATCCGCTCCTGCTGTTTCCTGGGATCCGTTCCTATCGTTCCTGTCGTTTACCGAGTCCGCGCCTGCCGCTCGTTCAGATCCGCTCCTGCTGTTTCCTGAGATCCGACCCTATCGGATCGTTTTGGTCCAGTACGCCTCAAAGCCTTTCTTCCGCAGCCGCGCGCTCGCGCTTTTGGCGCCTTTGATGTCGCGGAAAACGCCGAAGACCGTCGGCCCGCTCCCGCTCATCAAAGCCTTGACCGCGCCGCATTTCTTCATGAATTCCTTCAGTTCGGCGACTTCGGGATACGCCTGAAGCGTATAGCACTCGAGCACGTTCACGAAGTCCCGGTAGATCCCGGACGCGTTCGCGCCGGACGGTCCCTCCGAGAGCGCCTGCTCCAGCCGGTCGTTGTCCGGCCGCTCGCCGATCTTCACCCGGTCGATCCCGTCGTACACCTCTTTGGTCGAAACGCTGAACCTCGGTTTTGCGATCACGATCCACGACCGGAACGGCGTCAGAGGCGTCAGGTCGCTTCCTCTTCCCCGCGCGCGTGCGCAGGACGAAGCCATCGCGTCCTGCCGGACCTCCTCCGGGACCGCCGCGTTGCATTTCGCCTGGCCCATCGCGCAGAACGGGACGTCCGATCCGAGCTCCCCGGAGAGGTCCATGATCTCGCCCAGGCTCAGCCCGAGTTCCCAGAGAATGTTGAGCGCGTGGATCACCGCGGCGCCGTTCCCGCTTCCGCCGGCGAGGCCGCCCGCGACCGGGATCCGTTTGCCGATGTCGATCTTGATCCGGCCGGGCCGGACCGCGCCGCCGTACCGTTCCGCGATCAAAGCCGCCGCGCGGTACGCGAGATTCCGCTCGTCCACGGGTAAATAATAGCGGTTCGTTTTGACTTTGATATCAAACGAACCGCTCGTCGTCAGATCCGTCTCTTTGCAGTCTTTGCCGTCCGCTCCGGGCGCTTCCGGGGCCGCCCCCGGCGCGCCGTCCGCCGCGCGTTCCGGTTCTCCGTACGGTTCGTACGCGACCGCCACGTCGTCGTGGAACGACAGCTGCTGCATGATCATGTCGACCTCATGGAATCCTTCGCTGCCGATTCCCTTGACGTCGATGGACAGATTGATCTTTGCGAATGAAAACAGTTTAATGCTTTTCATCTTTTATTTTTTCTTTTTGCCTTTGCCCTTCGTCTCGGTCTTTTTCTTCGACTTCTTGGCGTAGCCCTTGGACTTGCGCTCGGCCTTCTCCGCTTCGCGCTTTTTGGCTTCTTCCGCCGCCCTGGCTTTTCTGCCGGTCTTGTATGCAGAACCCGCCGCCGAGATCGGACGCGGTCCTCTGACTCTGTAGTGGTCTTCCGGAAGCTCGTCTTCTTCTTCTTCCTCTTCCGCGCTGCCGCCGCCTAAAAGTCCCGCGAGCGGACCGCCGCCGCCGTCTTTCTTCTCATGCTCTTTGATCACCTGCTCGACGGTCTTGCCGGTGCGCTTCGCTTCCTTGTACGGGTTGAACGGGCCGTCGTCGTCGCCGCTCTCCGCGCTTTCCATGATCTGCTTCCTGCTCTGGATGACCGTAAAGACGATCATCGCGACCATGAAGACGACCATGATGATCATGTAGACCATCATGTCGCGGCCCTGGTTCATCGTCGTGAACTCGATCACTTTGTCCTCGCCCAGCGTGTGGCCGTGGTTGTCGGTGAAATCGCCGTCGATCGTGCAGATGTATTTCGTATTGTCCTGGATCGCGTCTTTGCCGGTCTCCGGCACCTTCGTCGTGTCGATGCTGATCAGCGCGACTTTCGGATTCTTCTTATTGTAATAGACCAGGCTCGGGATCTCTTTCCCGTCCTCGCTGACGATCCGGAACGCGCCTTTGTTGGCTTCCCTCGAATCGGCGTTCCCGACGTCGCTCGAAAAGATCACCTTGACGCACATATTCTCTTTGGTCGTGTTCTTCGCACCGCTCTCGGGGACCGTATCCTCGATCTTGAAATCTTCCGCAAAAACAAGCGTGCCAGCCATCATCACCATCATGAACGCGATGCATAGTATCGAACCGATTCTTTTCATTATTATCCTCCGTGTATACATACTGCATATGAGTATACAACAAAATGATCAAAAACTCAAAAGGAGCGGTGCTGCCCGCTCCTTCTTCCAGATTCCGATATGCGGCAAGCCGTTTTCGCAGGAACCGGTTGCCCTTGTTGATTCGGCTTTTCACCGTTCCCTCGGCCACCCCGAGTTCTTCGGCGATTTCCCGCATTTTCAGCTTCGGCCCGAAAAGCCCGCTGTACCGTTCCATCACTTCCCGGAACGGCGCCGGGAGGCTGCCGACCGCATCGGCGAGCTCTCTGCGGAGTTCCCTGTTCTCGGCGCAGCGCACGGGATCGGAGCCCGGCCTTTCGTCGACGACGTCCGTGTCCGCCCCGCATTCTATCATTTCCGCCGTCATCAGCAGGTGCCGGCTGTCGCGCTTCAGGATGTCGAGCATCTTGTGCTTCGCGATGCCCGCGCCCCAGGAAATGAACCGCTTCGGGGAGTCCAACGTCGTGATGCCTGTCCAGACCGCGTAATACGCGCTGTAGACCGCTTCTTCCACGGCGAAATCGTCCGCGCCCCGGAAAGAACTGCGGAGGATTCTCGCGACGTCGTCCTTCGTCCCGTTCATCACGGCTTCGAACTTTTTCTCGTCCCTCTCGCCTTCCATCAAATCTTCGATATAACTGACCAATCTTTCATTTAACATAACATGCCCTCCGGATTCTAACGGGTTATAGTTGGATCGCCGCGGTACGCCGGTACCGCCGTATGATAGTAGTCTGCCGACCGACTATCGCTTAACAGTTCTGAAACATTGATCGTGTGTTTCTTTGTTCTTTTCTTTTTGGGGTTCCTCCTTTCCGGTTCTGATCGAACGATGGCTTCTGTATGGTCTCTGAATCATAGTCGCTTCCCCGTTCAAAAAGGTTCGGCTTTTTGACAGATTTTTTCTCAGTACTTTTCTTTACGAATATGATACCATATAATGAAGGTATCCTCCGCAGCATACCTGCGGGTGATCGTGTGCATCACGGCATTTTTGATCAAAAGGATCACGCCGGCGATCACGGTTTTGATGATACGCGGTCCTGCCGCGCGGGAAATCGACGCCGCCGGCCCGAATGACGCTGCGTCAGGGAGCGGCGGGAACTCTATATTACTACCCGGAAACACGCGGGTCAACCGTTTTTTTCGGTTTTTTGAAAGATTTCAACCGGCGGGAGAAAACGCCCGGAAAGGAGCAGCAA
>Ga0256405_10011998_pt1 | contig 10876 bp, 9 predicted proteins | sample RumenRJG_02DNA_FD_189096 | JGI IMG/M metagenome (GOLD analysis project Ga0256405, IMG submission 189096) | Bovine rumen microbial communities from Lethbridge, Alberta, Canada - RJG_02 | ecosystem: Host-associated > Mammals > Digestive system > Stomach > Rumen | place: Canada: Alberta | collected... | reverse complement strand
TGGCACTGAGCTCCAGCTCCACGACTACCTCAGCGAATATGTCAACGATCCGGCCAATCTCTATGAGATTATCCCTGCAGGTATGGTTGGCGGTGCTGGCGCAGGCTCAGAAAGTGGCTCTTTAGCTGCTTCAGGCGGTACAGCAGGTACTTCTTCGCTGTTAACCCAGCATAACGCCTTGGTCAATCAGCGCAAGGACCTGCTGAAGAGTGTCAGCGAAATGTCACCGCAATTGCAACGAGTAAACCAGTCTATCCAGGAACTCCAGCCGGCTATCCAGACAGCCCTGAAGCGTGATCGCCAGCAGATTGTCATGCGCCAGAACACCTTGATGCGAGAATATGGCAAATATTCCGGCCGAATTGGCAATGCCCCTCAGATGGAGCGTGTATTGACAGAGATTGGTCGTCAGCGTGAGATCAAGCAAGGCGTCTACCTTGTGATGCTCCAGAAGCGTGAGGAGACAGCCATGGAACTGGCTAATATCGTAGATAAGGGCAAACTCATTGATCCTCCTACAGCAGATCCTGCGAGCACGAAGCCTCAGAAGAAGATGATCCTCCTCGTAGCCCTCTTCCTGGGAGCCCTCCTGCCCATGGGTATCCTCTACCTCCTCCAGATGTTCAAGCAGAAGATTGACACCCGCCAGGAACTCGAAGCAGCCACGCGCATCCCGGTATTAACAGAGATACCCCTTCAGGACAATGGTGATGCCATTCGCAACCTCCGCACTAATCTCCTCCTCAATCTCAAGGAGAACCAGAAGGCCATTCTGGTCGCTTCGCAAAACGAAGCCGACGGCAAGACCTTCATTGCCCAGCACCTGGCAGAGAGCCTCAATGCCATCGGCAAGAAAACCCTCCTCATTGATGGTGATCTGCGCAAAAATACATCAGCCATCAGCCATCATCCATCAGACATCTTGGCAGGCGAAGCTTTCGCTAAGCAGATTGCTGAAGCGAAGACTGCCAACGACTATGTCATTTTCGACTCCCCGGCCATGAGCCAGTATGCCGATGCCTATCAGCTGGCAACCTTCGCAGACGCAACCCTCTTTGTCGTCAAAGCAGGAAAGACTGCCAAGTCTGCGATAGAGACCCTCAATGTCGACAATAAACTCCCCAACGTAATGCTCACATTAAATAATTAAGAATATGAATAAGAATAAGTATTTTTCTCCAATTCTTACATTTTTGAATTGTATAATTATTACATTTTTATTATCTTCTTGTATCAGCACGAAGAAATTAACCTATTTCGATAACAAAGACGAAATCAATACAGCCCTTTCCAAGACCCTTTATGATGCCAAGATTATGCCGAAGGACATCCTGCAGATCCAGGTCTTCACGATGACGCCTGAGGCTGCAGTACCCTTTAACCTGCTGAAACTCACGGGTGGTTCTATTTCTACAACCAGTTCCACTGGTCAGGGCACGGTCTATGACTATCTGGTCGACAACGATGGCAATATTGAATACCCGGTCTTAGGTACCCTTCATCTCGGCGGATTAAGCAAGACCGAGGCCGAACAGCTCATCAAAGGCAAGATTCAGCCCTATCTGGCAGAATCAGAGAATGTAGTGGTGCATGTGCGCATGATGAATTATAAGTACGCCATTTTGGGTGGTGTCAATCGCCCGGGCGTCTTCACCACCCCGAATGAGAAGGTCTCCATTCTCGAAGCCATAGCCCAGGCAGGCGACTTGACCACCTTTGCCTATCGTGACCGTATCTTCCTAATTCGCGAGAACGCTGAAGGTCAGAAAGACTTCCACCAGCTCGACATCAACGATGCCAATATCATCAATTCACCTTATTATTATTTACAGCAGAACGATGTGATCTACGTCGAGCAGAAGAAAGTCCAGGCCCGCAATGCCTTCATCTCGGCCAACACGAGCATTTGGTTCTCCCTCACTAGCTCCCTCATGTCCATCGCCACCTTCATCATCGCCCTCTCGAAGTAAACAAACCCGAATACGCAAGAAGGAAAGGAGATTTATAATATGTGTACATTTTCCGAATCAAGCAGAGTGAGATTAGGTAATGCAGTGATGTACATTGCTGCCCGGGCCAAGTATCCTTATAAGACGGAGGTGCTTAAGCTGCTGTACCTGATGGAAGAGCGGATGGTGCAAAAGTACCATGTACCGATGCTATCCATACCTTATTCTGTGTGGCGGCTTGGTCCTGTGTCGGTGGATGTATTCGAGGAACTTTCTGACGGTCCGGTCTTGTTGGCTGACTTTGTGACGCTGCAGTTTAATGGACAGGGTATCATGGTGAAGCCCAGTCGCGACTTTGATGAGGACGAGTTCTCTGATGCCGAGCTTGAGGTGATGGCCGAGGTGATGGAGAAGTATGGCGATATGAACTCCGACCAGCTCATTGAACTGACCCACCGTGAAGGCTCCCTATGGCGCGAGACGGCCAAGGAGCATGGTCTGCTTGAGGATTTTGAGCAGAAGCGTGCCAACAGCTCTACCGTGGTGATTGATATGGGTCGTCAGCTTTGCCCCGATGACCGTGCGTATTACAACGAAACATTGGAGAACCGCCAGGTGGCCAATCAGATGAGGAGCTAAGCGTATGTACCAAACTGGAGAGCTAAGCACGATTGCGAAGAAGAAAATACAGACAACTGCTGTAGTATAATTCCCTGTAATACTTTCTCAATAGAGCTGATAAATGGCCCTTCGACCCTTCGACAGGCTCGGGGACCGAAGGGGCGAAGCGAGAGAGAAAGAGAGTAGGAGAGTGGTTAATCCCGGCGCGGATTAACCTACAATGTGTCAATACGATGATAGAGATTAATCCACGATACGAAGCAATATTTAATCCCGACAACATTGATCAGGACTGCGACAGGATTGCAAGCCTGATGAGTGATGAGGGGGAATTTATCAAGGAGGCGCTGGATGCTGGGCTGTATAAGCAGGGGGTGACAATGTATCTGCAGTTGCTGAAGTCGATGTGCAAGCACTTTATTGAGGATGAACACTGGTGCTACTTTGATGACATGTATAGTCCTGAGTACACGATGCAATGGATATACGAGGCGATACGCAAGGCTGCGATTAAGCGAGAGGAGGGCCAAGTTACGACTTGTGCTTTCCCGAGCGCGAGCAGGCTCAATGAAATTAAGCATGATATAGATGAAGGATCACGGGAATTGCTGAAAGAAGGACATAAGGAAATCCTTCAAAGCGAATGCTATCAAGAATATGGCTATCCTTCATACGTAGAGAGAATAATAAAAAGCCAGATTTGATAGGATGATGGGATGTCAAAACTGATATATGGAAATGTTATAAACAGAAGAACTATAGGGTATGAGAGTGCTGATAGTAAATACCTATTCACATATAGGTAGCACAGGAAAAATATCTTTGAACCTATATAATTATCTGAAGGAAAACGGACATGACGTAATTTTGTGCACAAGAGGGTATCCCGAAGATAGAGTAGATGATGACAAGATAGTATCGCTTAATACAAAATTTAGATATTGGGCTGCTAATATTTTTGTGGGACTTTGGGGTGACGAGAGTATAGCTTATCCCGTTGAAACAAAAAAGTTGAAGAGGATAATTATTGACTTTAAACCAGATGTCGTTCAGCTATATAATCTGCATGACTATTATGTCAACCATACAGAGTTGATTCAATTCCTAAAGATAAAAAAAATCCCAACTGTTTATTCAATGCTGGATGAATATGCCTATACAGGTAAATGCAGGTTTGCACTTGATTGTAATAAATTTATAGAAAAGTGCGGTGAATGTTCAACATGTAAACGCAATCATGTCATAGCGGATTATTTATTCGATTGGGCAAGGAAGACACAAAAGAAAAAGGAAAAAGCATATAAAGGTTTTGAAAAGCTTTGTTTTACTGGCCCTAAATGGACTGTAGAAAGAGCAAAATCCTCATATCTCTTGAGAGATAAAACTATCTTAGAATTAGAGGAACCTATTAATTATGATGATGTGTTCTATCCAAGAAATCCTTGTCGGCTAAGGTCTAGTCTTAAGATTCCCCATGGCGTGAAGATAATTTTAATGGTTGGAGTGGCATCTACAGAGCGAAAGGGTGGACGTTATTTCATGGATTTAGCAAGGAAGTTTGAAAATGAAAAAGACTATGTTTTTGTTTTTGTAGGTTATGACCGAAATGATTGGGATATACCTAAAAATATGATAACTATAGGATTTGTAAAAGACCAGAATGAATTGGCAGAATATTACTCTCTTCCAGATCTCTTTGTGTGCACAAGTTATGGAGATTCGACACCTGCAGCATGCACAGATGCCATGGGATGTGGTTCACCAATTGCTGGGTTTAATATAGTGGGGATACCCTATTGCGCGGAAGAACCATATGGCAAATTTGTCAAGCCCTTTGATATCGATGAACTTGCGCGGGTTGTAAGAGAAGCTCCGTTTAAAGACGAAAGCATTGTAAGGAATGTGAGAGAATATGCATATAAAAGATATAGCACAAAAGAAGTTTTTAAAAAGCAATTAAATATTTATAATTCTTTGATAAGAAATGAAAACAATACCATTTAATAAACCATATTGTTCAGGGCGAGAATTGAGATACTTAGACGAGGTATGTCATTCTACGACGATGTCAGGCAATGGTGATTTTACCAAGAAATGCCATAAATTCTTTGAAGAAAAATATGGATTTAAAAAAGTCTTACTTTGTACAAGCGGCACAGACGCCTTGGAGATGTGTGCAATGTTGTGTGATTTGAAACCTGGAGATGAGGTAATAGTGCCATCATATACTTTTGTATCAACAGCCCTGGCATTTCTTCGTGAAGGCGCTAAAGTAGTATTTGCTGACAGTGGTAAAGATAATCCAAATATAAGCGTTGATGACATCAAACCACTAGTAAATGAGCATACCAAAGTTATTTCAGTAGTTCATTATGCCGGCATTGCATGTGATATGGATGCAATAATGGATTTTGCAAAAAGCAGAGGATTATTAGTGGTAGAAGATGCAGCACATAGTATAGATTCATACTATAAAGGAAGACCGCTAGGCGGCATAGGTCATCTGGGGGCATTTTCTTTCCATGAGACAAAAAATATCAGTAGTGGAGAAGGGGGAATGTTAGTTGTGAACGATGAACGTTTCATAAGACGCGCAGAGATTATTTGGGAGAAAGGTACCAATCGTGCAGAATTTTACCGTGGTATGGTTAATAAGTATGGTTGGTGCGATATGGGAAGTTCATTTTTGCCGTCAGAGTTTAATGCTGCTTATCTTTGGGCCCAATTGGAACAGATTCAGGACATACAAGGGAAACGTGTAGCTATCTGGAATACCTATGATAAGTTTTTGAGAGGTAATCTGAATAATGGTATAGTAATACCAGATATTCCTGCGTATGCTACAAATAATGCTCACATGTATTATTTATTGTGTCCGTCTCTAAAATATCGAACCGCTTTTATGGAGTATTTAAAAGAGCATGGAGTGATATCTACATTTCACTATTTACCATTGCATAGTAGTTCTTATTATAAAGATAAGCATGATGGAAGAGAATTACCTAATTGCGATAGATATGGCGATTGCCTTGTAAGGTTACCTCTTTATTATGAGTTAGATTTAGACGATGTAGAAAAGATAGCGAAACTCATATTGGATTTTAAAAGAAATGAATCATTTTAAAGATAATGGTAAAATAAAACTGCTGATTATTGTGGGAACACGCCCGGAGATAATCAGACTAGCTGCAGTAATAAATAAATGTCGTCAATACTTTGACTGTCTTTTGGCACATACGGGGCAGAATTATGACTATAACCTGAATGGGGTTTTCTTTAAAGACCTCAAATTGGCTGATCCAGATATTTATATGGAGGCAGTGGGTGATGACCTTGGGGCTACCATGGGTAACATCATTGATAAGTCATATAAGGTGATGTTGGAGACCAAACCGGATGCAGTGCTGGTGCTGGGAGATACGAACTCGTGTCTGAGCGTGATTGGTGCGAAACGCCTGCATATCCCAATTTTCCATATGGAGGCCGGTAACAGATGTAAGGACGAATGTCTGCCAGAGGAGACGAACCGCAGGATCGTGGATATCATCTCGGATGTCAATATGGCTTATAGCGAGCATGCTCGCAGATATTTGGCTGATTGTGGGCTGCCGAAGGAGCGGACGTATGTAACTGGTAGTCCGATGGCAGAGGTCCTGCACCAGAACTTAGCAGAGATCGAGGCAAGTGATATTCACCAGCGACTTGGGCTGGAAAAGGGTAAGTATATTCTTCTCTCTGCGCACCGCGAGGAGAATATTGATACGGAGAAGAACTTTATGAGCCTGTTTACGGCGATTAATAAGATGGCAGAGAAGTATGATATGCCGATATTATATTCTTGCCATCCGAGGAGCCGGAAGAGGCTGGAGGCCTCAGGGTTTGTACTCGATAAGAGAGTTATTCAGCATGAACCCTTGGGATTCCATGACTATAATTGTTTGCAGATGAATGCTTTTGCTGTGGTGAGTGATAGTGGAACACTGCCTGAGGAGAGTAGCTTCTTTACTTCTGTAGGACATCCTTTCCCTGCTATTTGTATTCGTACTAGTACCGAGAGGCCCGAGGCCTTGGATAAGGCTTGCTTCTTCATCGCTGGTATTGATGAAAAGAGTTTGTTGCAGGCGGTAGATACGGCAGTTACGATGAATCAAAATGGGGATTATGGTATTCCTGTACCTGATTACATAGAGGAAAACGTTTCAACGAAGGTTGTGAAGATTATACAGAGCTATGTTGGAATAGTGAATAAAATGGTGTGGCGGAAATTTTAATAACATACTGATAGGAGGATGGGGATTACACTGGTTCCGAGCAACAAATCCAGTTTTCCTCATTCCTTATCAGTTCCAATGAAAATCATATAATAAATCAAATAGTATGTCAATATTTAAAGACAAGACACTACTCATTACTGGTGGAACGGGTAGTTTTGGAAACGCAGTATTGAATAGGTTCCTTAGAACCGATATAGGGGAAATCCGTATTTTCTCTCGCGACGAGAAGAAACAAGACGACATGCGGCATGATTTTCAGGCTCGCATGTCCGAGGTTGCCAATAAGATAAAGTTTTATATTGGCGATGTGCGGAACAAGAGTACGTTGAAGTACGCCATGAAGGGCGTTGACTATGTTTTTCATGCAGCAGCATTAAAACAGGTACCTTCTTGTGAGTTTTTCCCAATGGAGGCTGTTAAGACCAATGTGATTGGTACGGACAATACACTGGATGCCGCTATCGATGCTGGCGTAAAGTGTGTCATCTGTCTGAGTACCGATAAAGCAGCCTATCCTATCAATGCTATGGGCATTACCAAGGCCATAGAGGAGAAGATTGCAGTGGCCAAGAGCCGTTTGAGTGGCGACACTAAGATTTGTTGCACACGTTACGGCAATGTGATGTGTTCACGTGGTTCTGTGATACCTCTGTGGATTGACCAGATTCGTAATAGTAATCCTATTACGCTTACAGAGCCTAAAATGACTCGTTTCATTATGTCATTGGAAGAGGCTGTAGATTTGGTTCTCTTTGCCTTCGAGAACGGTAAGAATGGTGATATTTTGGTGCAGAAAGCACCTGCTTGTACTATTCAGACACAGGCGGAGGCTGTTTGTGAATTATTTGGAGGTAAGAAAGAGGATATCAAAGTGATTGGTATTCGCCACGGTGAGAAAATGTATGAAACCCTACTTACTAAGGAGGAGGCTGCAAAGGCTATAGATTTGGGTAATTTCTATGCAGTACCTGCAGATAATCGAGATTTGAATTACGACAAGTATTTCAAGGATGGTGATACAAAGCGCGCAACCATCGAGGAGTTTAACTCTGACAATACCCGCAGACTGAATCTTGAAGAGACGAAGGCAAAGATAGCTTCTCTGGAATATATCCAGAACGAATTGAACGGAATTCCTAATATAGTAAAATAATGAAAATCCTAGTGACAGGAGCCAAAGGATTTGTAGGAAAGAATCTATGCGCTCAGTTGGATAACATTGCAACAGGCAAAGCACGTTGGTATAAAGTACCTGCGGAGGGATTGCAAATTTTCCAATATGATGTTGACTCCAAGCCGGAGGAGTTGGAGCAATACTGCAAGGAAGCAGACTTTGTGTTCAATCTGGCAGGAGTGAATCGACCCAAAGATCCAGAGGAGTTTATGAAGGGTAACTTTGGCTTTGCTTCAACTCTTCTTGATATTCTTAAAAAATACAAGAATACTTGTCCTGTTATGATTAGTTCATCGAGTCAGGCTGCATTAGATAATCCATACGGGCAGTCTAAAAAGGCAGGAGAGGAATTAATGTTTCAGTATGCAGAGGAAACCGGAGCTAAGATTTTAGTATATCGATTCCCGAACCTTTTTGGAAAATGGTGTCGTCCGAACTATAATAGTGCTGTAGCAACATTCTGTCACAATATAGCCAATGGATTACCTATTCAGGTAAATGATCCAGATGTAATGCTTAATCTTGTATATATTGATGATGTTGTAGATGAACTAATTGGAGCTCTAACTGGAGATGAGTTTAAAGAAGGGAAATATTGTTATGTGCCACACGTTCATCGTGTGAGATTAGGTGATATTGTAGATTTGCTTTATTCCTTCGATGAGGGCCGCCCCAGCCCTAATCTTCATATTCCCTACGTGAGTGACTCTTTTCGAAAGGCATTGTATTCCACTTACACTTCTTACCTGCCAAAGGAAAAGATTTCTTATCCTTTGGAAATGAAGGTTGACAACAGAGGCAGCTTCACTGAGTTTATCCACACAGAGAACCATGGACAGGTATCTATAAACATTTCTAAGCCTGGCATCGTTAAAGGCCAGCATTGGCATCATAACCTTGTAGAGCGTTTCTTAGTTGTATCAGGTCATGGATTGATTCAACTCCGTAAAGAAGGTGTAGATGAGAATGGCGACAAGTATCCTGTTCTTAATTTTGAGGTGAGCGGAGATAAACTGGAGGTGGTGGAGATGATTGCAGGTTATACTCATAATCTTATCAACCTCTCTGATACAGATGATATGGTGACGGTTATTTGGGCAAATTCTTGTTTTGACCCGAATCGCCCTGATACTTATTTTGACCCAGTAGAATAAAACGTTTATGGTAAATATTGATAATAAGGTCATTTTGCTAACAGGAGGCTCTGGTTCTTTTGGCCGTAAGTTTATAGATATTACATTGCGTGATTACCCAGGAGTTAGAAAGATTATTGTCTATTCCCGAGATGAAATGAAGCATCTTGAAATGATGCGCCTATATCCACATAAGCAATTTCCACAACTCCGTTTCTTTGTCGGCGATGTCCGTGATAAAGATCGTTTGATGCGAGCATGCGAAGGAGTAGATGTTTTGATACATGCAGCTTCTATGATGACACTGGAAGCATCAGAATATAATCCTGATGAAACGATTAAGACAAATATTACAGGATCGCAGAATGTTATAGACTGTTCTATAAAATGTGGTATACGCAATGTATTAGCCTTGTCGGCGGATAAAGCTTGTTCTCCTGCTAGTCTTTACGGTGCTTCTCAACTTGTGTCTGATAAACTTTTTGTAGCAGCAAATAATATTGTAGGACAGAAAGATATCCACTTCTCGGTTATACGTTATGGCAATGTAATGGGTAGCAAAGGCTCTGTATTCCATTATTTCTTAGAACGTGCAAAACTAGGTGGCCGAGAGCTTCCTATTACAGATAAACGTATGACACGTTTCTTGATTACAAATCAACAGGTTGTCGACTTAGTTTATTATGTTATAGAGAAACAATTGGGAGGTGAAATATTTGTGCCCAAGATGCCTTCATATCGTATTACTGATCTCGCAGAGGCCATAGCACCAAAGATGAAACCTGTAGTAGTTGGAAAACGAGCAGGAGAAAAACTATATGATGATATTATAGCGGAGAGCGATGCCGACAATACTTTAGAGGCAAGAGATTTCTTTGTTATTATACCTTTTATGGCCTACAATGGGAAGAATTGTAGAAGCGATTATGAGGAATACTATAAGGCAAAGCCTGTTTCAGAAGACTTTCGTTATAGTTCTTTCAATAATCCTGTTTTTGAAACTGTAGGAACACTACGTGAAAAAATTCGTCAATACATTGATTATAATTTTATAACAAAATGATAAAAACCCCAATTCCTTATGGACATCAGAATATCACTGATGATGATGTAAAAGCCGTTGTTGACGCATTAAAGTCTGATTATATGACCCAAGGACCTCGTATTGTTGAGTTTGAGAAGAACTTTGCCAACTACCTTGGTTGTAAATATGCTTGCATGGTAAGCAATGGCACAGCTGCTCTGCACCTTTGCGCCATGGCACTTGATATTAAGCCTGGTGATAAGATAATCACAACACCCATCACCTTTGTTGCTTCTGCTAATGGCTTCCGTTATCAGGGCGCTGATGTTTTGTTCTGTGATATTGATCCCAAGACCTTCTTGATGGACCTGGATAAATTGGAGCAAATCCTGAAAGCATCGCCTAAAGGAACCTATAAAGCAGTTGTTCCTGTTGACTTTGCAGGATATCCCATTGATGAGGAGAGACTTCGCAAGTTGGCTGATGAATACGGCTTTGCCATTGTTGTTGATGCTTGCCATGCTCCTGGTGGGAGCTTCATTGACAGCAAAGGAGAAAAACAGATGGTTGGTAATTGCAAATATGCAGATCTTACGGTATTCTCTTTCCACCCAGTAAAACATATTGCAACTGGCGAAGGTGGTGCTGTTACCACCAACCGCAAAGACCTCTATGATAAGGTTGCACTTTTCCGCACTCAT